>Ga0157357_1000051_pt1 | contig 41862 bp, 56 predicted proteins | sample AttcapACBM1_FD_111485 | JGI IMG/M metagenome (GOLD analysis project Ga0157357, IMG submission 111485) | Fungus gardens microbial communities from leaf cutter ant in Botucatu, State of Sao Paulo, Brazil - Atta capiguara ACBM1 | ecosystem: Host-associated > Fungi > Mycelium > Unclassified ... | reverse complement strand
CCTGTGTCAATATTTCGTCCCATGTCCTCCCATGCTTACCTGGATGCATCTCCTCCTCCCTACAATGGGCCTCGGGAACAACTTGATAAGGCCGTATTTCACAAAACTCTGAAAGTCCTCGCTGTACGAGTGCCTCCAAGCAAAACTAGTCAGTTTCTGAAGGCACAGCCTCTCAAAGGGTGTGTCGTTTAGCGTCAAAATCAATCTGATTGAACTTCTCATCATGCAATAAAGGTCTCTTATGGACTTGCCAAAAGTACGAAGTGTATCTTCGGACCCCGAGAACCCGAACGGGGACCGATTGGTTCTCTTACGGATGTCGCGCCTAGGTGGAGGCTTTTGACGAAATATTTCGGATGCAAGGACTGATCTTCTGCAAGTTGACATTTCCCCCGAAGCAAAGGAATATATTGATAAAGAGGCTCACGGACTAGCTGATTTCGAAATTGATCTGGATTATGACTATTGGACTGCGGGTGAGTACACCAAGACATCATCACGACCTCATTCTGAATATGTGCATTCAAGATGAAATCATGCAACGGGTCTTGCCCACAGAGTTGCGAGAAGGTGCACCGAGCGGGTTTGCTATAACGGGTCATATCGGTAAGTTATTTCATAGTACTTTTCCGCTGATTTCGACTGATCCTTCAGCTCACGTTAATCTTTTGCCTGATTACCTCCCCTACAAGTATCTCATTGGCCAGCTGATTCTTGATGTGGGTATTCTAAATGTTCCTTGGCTTATTTGTTCAGTACGTTTCACGCTGATCCAGAAAAATAAAAGAGTCCGGACTGTCGTCAACAAACTAGATAGTATCGATACACAGTTTCGATTTTTCAAAATGGAGGTCATTGCTGGAGAATCGGATTTCATCGTTGAACATGTAAATCTGAACTCCCATTTTGTTTATTGTGACTGACGCCTTTCAGCATGAATTAGATTGTCGATTCACTTTCGATTTCTCAAAAGTATACTGGAATTCAAGACTCCATACTGAACATGAGCGTCTAGTTCGGATGTTTAAACCTGAAGATGTGGTGGTGGATGTTTTTGCGGGAGTCGGTCCTTTTGCTATTCCTGCTGGACGGAAAGGTTGTGCTGTCTTGGCGAATGATTTGAATCCTGTCAGTCATACCTATTTGGAAAAAAATGTGCATGATAACCGTGTTGGTTTCTGTTTTTCTGTCTATCGAATAACTGAAGGCTCACCTCGTTTAAAGGTGACAAACCTCGTCCAGACGTCATGTGAAGATGGTCGTAATTTTATAAAAACGATAGCGAAACGCGTGTATGATAGCCCACTTCCCCCATTTACCGGACCGCCTTCAAGCAGAACCCAGCACGATAAGGAAAAGAGGCGTGCACGGGCTTCTCAGAACGGAGAGAACCTCTTACCCAAGCCTGATATGCAAAGTCGTCGGCGCATCGACCATTTTGTCATGAATTTACCAGACACTGCTATATCCTTTTTGGATACGTTTCGTGGTATCCTGGCGGTTGACGAACACTACGATCTAGCTTCCATATATGAGATCATGCCGATAGTACATTGCCACTGTTTTACGCGGGAATTAGACCCGCAGAAAGCGGAGGCAGACATACGCCAGGTATTGTTTTTGCTTTGAAGCCTTCTAGTTGCTGATCACAACTTGTCAGCGAGTGGAACACCAACTAGGTGTTCCTCTGAACGAGGGTGTGTCTCTCCATTTGGTGCGCTCTGTCGCACCAAATAAGGAGATGTATTGCATTAGTTTCCGCCTCCCTCGCGCGGTAGGATTTGGTAGCTAGATGTATATAATATCTCTCGATCACCACGGACCGCTATGGTCGGACCGACCATCCGGTTGATCTCGGCTTTCCGGATAAAGTCATGCCCTGGTTATTGAAAACTTCGTGTCGCGATACATTGTAATATTACTCTCCTAGTTATCTTCCTGTTACCTTCACATTCCATCGTCATTCATGGCTTCTGCTTCCTCTAATGTCCCACCCACCTCTGCTGACGTGTCTGGTTCCAAGAGCTCACCTCTTTCATCCGTCTTCAAGACCGTGCGCACTGCAGTTGCTGTCCCAGAAAACGAGCTTAAACGTTGGAGGAGAACTTTCGAAAGTAATTCCAAGGTCATCAACGGCGAGAAGTCAGTCTCTTCAATATATTCACATGTTCCTGAAGGGGTTATTCTCACCTCCCATCTCTCCATTTCCAGGTTTCTGGATCCGGAAAGCTTTGTGAACGCAATTGCGCCAAAGGGTGATCTGACAAAAATTGACCGTGCTCAATTTTCCGTTCTTTTTCGTGTGGCTGACACTTCGCGACGTGGCCTCGTGTCTTGGGAAGACTATACAGTATTCGAAACACTGTTAAAGAGGCCGGATGCGGATTATTGGATTGCGTTTCAATTCTTTGATGTGTGAGCTTTACAATGGGATATCCTCCGTGCTTAAACCCACTTCGAAATCTTAGGGACCATTCTGGTTACATTACATTTGACGAATTCAAGACAGTCTTCTCCGCAAATATTGGACCTGATGCCATTCCTTTTAATTTTGACTGGTGAGAAATTGAATGATGGTCTGTAGTTCGTGCATCTGAGCGTCGTTCCAGTGACTGGGTCAAACTGTACCTTGGAAAAAAGGATGGAACACACGTTTTAGGCTGTTCGTCATTTTTCTCTTCGGATGAAGTTTTTTTGACCTCACACACAGATAATGAGTTCACTCAATTGATGAAAGGACTTCAAGGCGAACGTCTTCGTCAGGCTTTCAAGCACCTAGACAAAGATCAGGACGGGTATATCACTCCTGAACAATTTAAGCGAATCATTCTAGTAGCTCTTCCTCTTATCCTACCTTGCCTCGCTGACTGTGGACAAAGGAAATTGCTGGACATAAATTGTCTGATGCCGTTATAGACCGACTACCTACACTATGCACTTTGACGCCAGGACAACGTATATCCTACTCAGAAGTCATTGCCTTCCATAATGTTATTAGAGGTTTGTGTCGAATCAGAAACCCTCACGCTTATTCATAAACATTCTAAATGTAGAGATGGACATGGTGGAGAGGCAAAATTTCCTTCATTTTCTATTGTGATCATTATACTGATCATGGTCAGGATCATCCGCGAAGCTACAGCGAAGAGTAAGGATGGCCGCATCGACCAGTCCGATTTCCTCAATTATTCTGCTTCCAGCTCCCGTTATTCTTTATTTACCCCCATGGAAGCCTCGATCATATTCCACTTTGCTGGCCGCGGCTTTGCGAACCAGCGGTTAACTCTCCTTGACTTCGCTCAGCTTTTGGATCCTAGATGGAAAGCACCGCACACCGCATTTGAAGCACAAGCTCCAAGCGCAACAACTTCCTTCTTCAACACTTTCCTCCAATCTGCCTATGGCTTCGTTCAGGGTGGTATGTTATTGCATATTGGATTCACTGCAGGCAGTCAAATTATTCCAAGGTATCGCTGGTGCCTTTGGCGCAACTATCGTTTATCCCATTGATATGGGTAAGTGGCCTCAATCACTTCGTGTGACTTTCCTTATCTGAATCCCTCCCTCCCTCCTCCACAGTCAAGACTCGGTAAATCCATTAACTCTGTTTCGATGTAATTAATTTATATTATTCCCACAGTATGCAAAATCAGCGATCGACTGTTGTTGGACAGCTTTTATACAAGAATAGCATAGACTGTGCCCGCAAAATATTCCGCAATGAAGGTTTCCTAGGTTTCTACCGTGGCCTCGGTCCTCAACTTGTTGTAAGTAGCTGTGGTCTAGCTGTCCAACAGCCCTATCGATGACATGAGTTCGCAGGGCGTTGCGCCGGAGAAAGCCATCAAATTGACTGTCAATGACATAGTCCGTTCAAGAGCAATGGATCCCGAAACAGGACGGATCAAGATTTACTGGGAGTTAGCCGCTGGTGGTATGGCGGGTGGATGCCAAGTGGTACGGATTCTTAAGGTTTATTTATTTCTACAGGACGATATTTATTACGTGCTATAGATCTTTACGAACCCTCTGGAAATTGTGTAGGTCTATCGGTTTTGGCCCAAAAACACTTCTCACCATGTCGTACAGCAAAATCCGTCTTCAGGTGCAAGGTGAAGCTGCCAAGTTAGAGGGTATCAAACCCAGGGGCGCAATACACATTATTCGACAATTGGGCATCGTTGGCCTGTACAAGGGCTCGAGTGCATGCTTGCTTCGTGACATCCCCTTCTCTGCTATCTATTTCCCAGCATATTCGCACTTGAAAAAAGATGTTTTTAATGAAGGGTACAATGGCAAAAAGTTGTCATTTGCTGAAACACTGGCAGCAGCGGCCATCGCGTAAGTTTGATTGACACTGACAAGAATTATCCTGATGTCACACATTCGATAGTGGCATGCCAGCTGCATATCTCACTACACCAGCTGGTACGCTCAGCGTTCCTGTGTTCAGTTGTCACGCCCTGATCGTTGGTTTCAGATGTCGTGAAAACTCGACTCCAAGTCGAGGCCAGAAAAGGCCAGACTCACTACCGAGGCTTGCGTGATGCGTTCATAAAGATCTGTACGTTCGTGAATACCAGTATTTACGTATGACCAAGTTGCTGAGAGACTCCTTTTAGACCGTGAGGAAGGTTTCCGCGCCCTGTTTAAAGGTGGTCCGGCTCGGGTGATTCGGTCTAGTCCTCAGTTTGGATTTACACTGCTAGGTGACTTTGTTTTAACCCTAATTTCCGGCATGCCTGACCTTTTGTAGGATATGAAACGTTGAAAAATTTGGTGCGTAAATAACACTCTATCACTACTCGCTTCTGATAGATACAACTGGTATCTCCTTAGCTCCCTGTGGGTTGATGTGAACTATCAAATTGGTGATGATCTAACACAGCTTGTTCCAGTATCCTTGGCAGGACACTCCTCCACAGGTTAATACTGCTCTTACGAGCCGTTCAGATGAATTGGCGCAAGTTCGAGCAAGGAATGCTCTCAAGATCTTGCTCGATGTCCACGGGGACTTTGGGAGACGGGCGGCCGCCTCAAGGAGTCCCCTATCACTATCGCCCCCGAGGCTGTCCCCTCCGTAACGGATGGATGTATATGTAACATGTTTGAATAGATTCAATGCATGGGATTCGTTGGCACAGTGATGATCCAATCGCAAGGTAGTACACACGCGAAGTCATAGAGACCCATCAGCATACCAGTACGACGACCGGAGTGTTCTGGTATCATAAATGATAGGACCCCAAATATTTTGACTGATGTTTGATCCGGGTTTTGTCCCTAATTGGCAGAATTTCAATGTTACATATGTAAGTTCTCACCTAATATGGAAATAATTTCGATACAAGCCGTAATATTGATCTCCGACTAAATGGGTATGAGATCGGTTTTTTCTAATGTGCGCCCGAGGCCTTTGCTTTTTCGGGTCCTGAAGTGATGACACTTGATACAAATGTCAATGGTCGTGAGGTTGAAGACCATCAACAAGATTCAAATACCCCTCCTATCCAATTCTTCACCCTCACCCTCTTCCCTTCGTTTTCGTTTTCTCCCTCTTGTTTTTTTTCTTTTGCCTTTTCGTGGTCAAATTTACTCATTTCATCCCGCCCATACTCATTGTTTAGAAGCCGTCTTAGCTCGCAGTCCACCACGTTCTTACTGCAAGACGATTAGCGCAAGCGTAGACCGCTTATCCAGCTTCGACTTCACTCTACCAATTTTTTATTTTGCATTCTACTTCCTCTTATGAAGTCAGTATTCTTGGGTCTCTCACTTATCAGTGCCGCGGCTGCACAAGTCGTCGTGGGCTACTCTTCCGTCCCGGTCACATCTGCTGCTGGCTCAGGTGTCACGTCTTCCGCACCCGCCACGACACCCGCTCCGTACCCTGCTGTGACCCTGGCCAATGGGTATACTAGCGCTCCTGCAGCGGCCACTCCCGATAATGCATATGCTGCTCCTCCTTCCCAGTACACGGCCCCACCGGCACCAGGCCAAGACTTTTACCAGTACATGCCCTATAATTCCTGGAGCAATGGAGGCTATAAGCAGTTGCAATGTGGTTACGGTTACCAGAAGCAATCTGATGGGACTTGTACTGCACTACAGTGGGTAAGTGACCGGATGCCTATTCATAGTTCCGTTATTTATATCCTGGCCAGTATCAGCCCCAGATCCAAGGGTGTTATGCAACAGTCATCATTAATCAGTGAGTGTATCCCTCGGCATCATCTTCCTCCTCGACTCATAACCGACTCCAGAAATGTCAACGATTGTTACAACTATGGTCAGAACTACGCTTCGACGGTCACTGTTACTAACTATGTCACCGAGGTAATTTACATCCAGCCTCGAGAAAAATTTCTCTTAATATGATTCGCTATAGACCAAGACTGTTCCTACTACAGTCACGATGACAGAGACTGCCACAGAGGTTAAAACCGACTTTAAAACCGCAACTCAAATATATACCTCAGTGCAATACGTTCCCACCACAAGAGTCTGGGTTTCTACTGAGGTTGTCGACAAGACCAAGGTTGTTGAACACACTCTCACTGCTACTGAGACCCAGACCGAGACCAACATCTACACCCGTACGGATACAGAGACTGACTTTGCAACTCAAACCCTCAAGCAGACGGAGACTGCCACTGTTACCCAACATGACGTCCAGACTGTTGTTGTCCCAACCACTTATATCAAAACTTGGGCGACAACCAAGGTTATTGATAATGTTCGTATCAGAGGTCTTGATTGTGAACGTTCTCATGCTGAATGACCCCGAAGACTCAGACTGTGGTTGAGACCGCTACATCAACTCTCGTCGATAAGATGACATTCACTCAGACAGATATTAAGACGCAAACCATGACAGATTTCATGACCGTCACTGCAGTTAGCACTCTCGTTCAACCTACCACTTATATCAAGACCTGGGTCCAGACAGAGACTGTTGACAATGCAAGTATCTGTCCCTCCATTCATCTGGGCATAGCATACTTACAACCTAATCAGACCAAGACTGTCCTGAATACTTTGACATCCACTGTCGAAGATGAGAAAACCATCTTGCAGACCGTGACCTACCTCTCAACTGCCACTGCCACCGCCACCGCCACTGCCACTGCCACAGAGACTCAAATTATTCAGGAGACTGCTCTCTCCGACTGTCTTGGCAGTGTATGTTATCTTGGAAATTGCATTTACGTCCGACTGACGATTTTCATATGTATCAGTGCAAGTCCTCCTGGGGACTAATGCCCGGGAACAGCAACAGCTGGAACACTTATGCTCCCCCAAACCCCTATGCCCAGCCTACTGCGATTACCTCTTCCGGCGGTAGTTACAGCATGTCGAGCTCGAGTGGTTCCTACGGTTCGAGTGGTTCTTACGGTTCGTCAGGTTCGAGCGGCTCTTACGGTTCGTCAAGTTGGAGCGGCTCTTATGGTTCGAACGGCTCTGGTGGCTCTTATGGTGCGAATGAATCCAACGGCTCTTATGATTCGAGTGGTTCCTACGGGTCCAGTAGCTCTTGCAGTTCTGGTTACTGTTAATTATCCTGTTTAGTGAGCTACTTGTGAGTTTGCGGATGATGTCCACTAGTCGCATCGTAATTCATAATGCCTCAAGTAGATATTCATCGGACAAAAGACTCGCTATCTTGATGTTTCCATTCCATGCACTTACAACTTGGGTTATATCGACTTTCTTTCCTTCTAGCCTGGGTCATCTTGAGTCACAACCACCGTCTTACAGTAATCAATCGCGATTGTAGTTATCGTTCGTACGTAATAATAATGCCTCATCGGGCTTGGGTTGGACGATTAAATCGTGTGAGATTTAGATGGGTAATGTTTGACTCCATTCTGATTGCTCCATTGCAACGAAAAACAGACGGAAAACGATGCCGCTAATTATTGCCGATCAAGGGCCACTGGCACTCCGAGCTGCTCCTAATCGATTTCTGGTTTTCTACTCTTCACCCGTGAACGGCGAGTTGTGGTGCCCTGTAGATCCTTCGCTCAGTCAATCCTTTGCTTCTGATGAAATAATGCCCAGGACTGTCGTGCTGTTGAACACCTCGTCAAGGACACATTTACCGGGGAAGAGACGCCAGATGCATTAATCGTCCACGTTGGAGATCGATCACAGTGAGGTTTCTCCTTTGTACGATGTCGCTGGTCCGGACCAATTTGTACGATTTCAGGTGGAAAGTTGAATCAAATCCGTATCGAAAGAACCCTTGGCATCTTACTAATATTCCAACGATCATCAAGTTAGATAATGTATGTTCTTTGGCACCTAGAGTCTCGAGATGCTCAGTATATTTAATCCAGGGCAAGGAAGTCAAAAGGCTGGTTGATAGGGAGATTACCGCTCAAAATTTGAAACTCCTAGTGAAGGAAGGATAAAGACTATGCTTACTTGCCCCATGGGAATAAGCATTTATTTCAGTGAATGCAAAATCACCTCTGCCATATCTGTTTCAGGGAAACGAAAAGGTTATTGAGTCCGACTAAAATCGCCATTTTTACCACCAGTTTTGACTCTGACAACAATCTCACTAATTTCCATCTCCTTCCCTGCCACTGCTTTCAACATGTCCCATACTGACAATAAGCTGATTGATACGGCAGTCAATGCCTCCATTTCTATACCAGTCTTTCCCTCGCAGGTGACAGTGGCTGCACATAGCACACTGGGTCTGTCCTTCAGGTGTGCTGAGCCACCTGGTACAACTTCCGGGATCAGTTGAACATCCACTCTTGTAAGGGCCAGGGGATGGCAGAGCGGAATAAGATCTGCTGTTTTCTTTGCACCCATGATGCCAGCCAGCTGAGCAACAGTTAGAGCATCACCCTTTCGTCGAGCTTTCTGAACAGCTTCACTCTCAGAATATGGCGCCTTCTGTTCTGGATAAGTAGATGTAATCAGCCTGTACGCTACATCATTGAGATATATACGGCCTGTTGCTGTGGCGGATCGTTTGGTCGGTTCCTTTTCTGATACTTCTACCATGGAGACACGTCCGCGTTCATCCAAGTGAGTCAGCTGTGCTCTTGAACTATATGCACGCGGCCGTGCCGGCATGGGAAGCACTGTAGGAAGGGGCAGTCTTATGTTAGTCCTTGCTGGTCTTGGAGGCAAGAGCTTTGGAAGGTGGCGATCTGAGTGGTATATAAGGTGGACCGCGCATTCAGAAGAGCATCATCCACCTATGAGTATCATCGGTCTATTGGTCACCACGTCAATATCTTCCATGCCTGCATGTTTTGCTTTCTTCCCGAGCACAGCTTGATGGATGACCTGGAGAATCTCATCGTCCGAAGCACCTGCTCGCATGAAGTCGCGAAGAGAAATCTCCTTGGGGTCGAATAGACAAACCTAAGGACACATCAAGCTTGCCATATCAAGAATTTTAAATAAAACAACATACTTTGATCTGACCATCTGCGGTGAGTCGCAATCTATTGCAAGTTCCACAAAAGTGATCTGACATGCTGCTAATGAACCCGAAGTTGCCAGAAAAGCCAGGTATGTGCCATGATCGTGCAGTATCATTCAGATCGTCTGGAGCTCGTATGGCAGTCGGATGATGTACTCTGATGCGCTCGAGGAGCTCTGAAGAAGGGACCATCTTTTTCTTATCCCACTTGTTGCCTGCCACCATGGATAAGATGATGTGAGCTTCCCGAAGAGGCTGGACGAACCTGTGAAAGGCATAAATTCAATGAACCGGACAGATATAGGCTTGTGCCTGGTGAGCTCGACAAAATCCAAGACTTCGACATCATTCAGTCCCCTTATTACAACTACGTTGAGTTTGATCGTCTCGATAGGAAGCTGTAGTGCAACATCTAGAGTCCTTAGAACGGTATCGTGGCCTCTGCGTCGTGTCATAATCTCGAACTTGAAGGGGTCGAGAGTGTCGAGACTAAGGTTTAGGTGGGTGAGCCCGTTCTCGACTAAGGCGGGCAAGCGACGATGTAGGGCAATCCCATTGGTTGTCATGGCCAGAGACTTAAGACCGTGTTGTTTAAGCCGATTGAATTCGCCTTCTCGTACTTAGTAAGAAGTACCAGTTCAGGAATGATACACATACCCACAAGTTCAATAATTCCTTTGCGAACTGTTGGCTCGCCACCAGTCAGCCGGATTTTTGTGACTCCACTTTTGACAAAGAGACCTGCAAGGCGAAAAACTTCTATGTTTGTTAGGAGACTTCCGTCCTGCGATAGCTCTACTCCCTCGCTCGGCATGCAGTAAAAACCTAAAACTCTGGATAAGGCTCCGACTATCTTCAAGAGCTGGTACTCACATCGAAGATTACACTTCTCAGTAAGAGATATTCGAAGATAGTCGTGTCTTCTATTGAATGTATCGACAAACTGACCAAGGAAAGGTCGGGTCGAATCTATCGTAGTGATCTTTTCCTGCCATGGGCCATTGGAATGATTTAGGTCGTCAATGCAAGGGCGCTGACCTTTGCGCGGGTGCGAGCAAGTGTCGCTGTGAAGCGCACCTGAGAGAGCTGGGCAACTCGACTGCAGAGCATTGTGAGAATATGTTTGAACGATGACCGAACGATGACTGATGACTATGGACACCGTGTGACTGATTATCACGCGTGTCGAACGCGTAATATCCTTGCAATATCCTTACTCCCATTAACATGGTAGCCAAACTTTACCGCTCTGCATGACCACAACTGATTTTTGTCACAGTCGATTATGGAGTATAACGGTGGCTCCGTCATAGCCATGGTGGGCAAGGATTGTGTCGCTATTGCTTCGGACCTGCGCTTGGGGAACCAGAGTCTCGGGATATCATCCAACTTCCAGCGGGTAGGCCCCTTTCATCGTTGACCATGCATTTATTGATTTCGAGTCAAGGTCTTTGGAATAACAGACCGTATCTACCTTGGACTGCCGGGGCTTGCCACAGACGTGAATACACTGTAGGCACATATAATTAGTTGGTTGACAAGTCTGCTAATCTTTCGCAGACGAGAGCGGTTCCGCTTTAGAGTGAACATGTACACTATAAAGGAAGAACGGGAGATCGAACCAGAAGCCTTTGCACACCTTGTGTCTTCCACACTGTACGAACACCGTTTTGGCCCTTACTTCATCGAGCCTGTGATTGCTGGACTCTCGAAAACACCAACAGGGGAGGTCAAGCCCTTCATTGCCGCAACTGATCTTATCGGTTGCATCAACTTCGCGAAGGACTTCGTGGTATCTGGAACGGCAAGTTCAAAATTGTTTGGTGTTGCTGAGGGCCTGTGGGAGCCTGACCTGGAACCTGAGGATTTGTTTGAGACGGTCTCACAAACCCTGCTAAATGCAGTTGATCGTGATGCATTCTCAGGTTGGGGAGCCGTTGTCCACGTAATGTAAGTAAAGTTTCTCATCATCGAACTCTGCTGACTGAACATCGAACTCCAGCACGAAAGATAAGGTGATCACTCGAAAGCTAAAGGCGAGAATGGATTGAACGGCCTATCGTGGTTGTACTTTAGATTGTTTTGCACGTTCTATTCATCTCCAATGTATGCCATCATGCCCCACGACGAGGGATGGATGAATTTGATGTGTGATTTCGTTTTTTTCCCACCATTCTGATTGTGCAACTCGCAACCGTTGTGAGATGTATCTCACCTATGCTATCCGAAGATTGGTTCAAGCTACGACATTGATCTCGCTTCTTGCTTTATATGTTGATGTTACGCAACGTTCCGCGGGACTAAAACTTGCCAGTAGGCCTCAATGGCGAGCAACCTATACGATGCAAAGAGCCAGACATTACTTCAAACCCCACTTCAAGCACCCTTGGTCCCCAGATACGACTGCTGTGATACTGAACTGGTCTCGTCTTCCGAATGTCATCCAACTAGCGAAAGTCATGTGTGGTTCCCTTCAAGATACCCTCGCGGAGGTTTTCATTTGGAATAACAATCCTGATCCCTTGAATGAATCGGTCAGTTTGACAGGGTAGCAAGAATAGGCTGCTTGACTGAGTCTAAATGGTAGTGGTAGGATTTTGCAGAAGCACAGTGCCCGAACTCCATGCTTAATATCTACAACTCACCTCAAAATAGTTATTTTCAAGCTCGGTTCCTTGCATGTGCTCGTGCAAGCACTCCGTACTGTTTCACTCAGGTTAGTTTTCTAAGAATACCATGAGCAAATTTTGGCTGATTTCCGGTGAAGGATGATGATTACTTTATAGAGCCCTCTATAATCCGGACTATGCGCGCTCGGATGGCGGAAGCACAAACAACTTCACTGCACCTCCTCCCACCCCACGAGATGCTCTATTCGCGCTTGAGTACGATCAGGATCGATCCAACCGTGCATACACTATTTGCTTGGCTGGGATACGGAACCATAATGAGACGCTCAGAAGCTCAAAATTTCATGTACTTGTTCAAAGCGCTCAATGCAACTGAAGACATCCTCAAGATGGCAGACAACTATTTTACAGTACTCTCGAACAGATTGCCTGAACTATGGTTCGACCAGAGTCACGAGCTTGGAGGGGGAACACCGTTTACTGTCGGAGCTGCAGGCGAGGAGCGAAACAACCATCACATTGTCAGTCGTCAAGTGTCGTTGTATACGATTCTCTTATTTTAGTAAGTCAGGCAAATGCGGGCAGCATTCTTGACTCGCTTGCCATCACAATGGGTCATAGTTCGAGAAAGGATTACCATTATGTTTCCTTGCCGACTTCTTCCCTCTACGCGGACACCTTGATCGCTAGAGCAGCATGCAGTGACATCTCTTGTGTGTTGGAGACTAATATAGAGTTACTACCGCCGACAGTTGAGGACGATATCTCTTCCGCATCCGAGATCATCAACTACATAAGGAGTCGATTTGATGTACTTGGCACTGGTACAATTGAACACTATCTCCAGTGCTCACCTTCGTTTGCAGTGGATGCAAATTCGCAAACGAGCTTTTGCAGTGCAAGTAGTGAGTTTCCCTTTGTCTAAAGTAGATAAATTCTTAGTTTCTATAGATGCGAAGGAGGATGATTGGATCACTTTGGATTGGATGGTGCCTACTGAAGAAGACTTGGAGCTGGTTCTTCTGGTCGACCTCTCCACAGAGGAAATTTTACGAAACAGCCGGCTCGAGAGTTCCATCAATGGTCAATTGTGGGTAAGTCCTGAGTTATCATGCTAGCTTTAGGGAGACTTCTGATATGACTTTCAGGACAAATTGATGAGCCCACCTAAGTGCTCGACAACAGGAGAGGGATTCAGGGAATGCAGTATAGCTTTAATGATGAGCTCTCCAAGAAAAATTCGAATAACCCTTGAGATCAATGTTACGTATGGATGGAGGATTCACGAGATGTGGTTACGGCGGAAGGGCTGAGTATCTCTGTATAGGGGCGATGTGTTGTTTATTGCTACGTCACCGTCTGAGCATATATGGTAAGTATCATCATATATAGACAATTTACAATAAGCAAGTAATCAGTTGCCGGGATTATTGATCTACCGGCGCAATGGATTCGGATTCTAGTCTGCCACTGCCCTCTTCTGTCATCGTCATTCCTAGTTCTGGACATGCTGAACACTGTGCTTCGTCGCACTGCATTTTCAGGCACTGTTGCGTCTATAGGAAAGAGAACTATCTCTGTACAGGTGTGCTGAGGCATGGCATTACGAGCCTAGGAGTATGCTCAACTCCATTTTCACAGTCTCTACTCCACGGCTCGCCGGAGGCGAAAAAGGCAGGAGAAGTTGAAACTCAACAGCACTCGAGATTAATTGGAAGGGGCAAATACATTCACGCCTTTGAAAGTGCGTTCTGGTTGGCATTTAGTTTCAGTAGGATAATTGACGCTCTAAATCCAGCCCATCGTGTGAAGCCGGATAGGACAGACGAATATAAGAAGGCTGCGTAAGTAGTCTCACTGTTTCTCTCTTCCCTCGGGCTCATTCTGTATGATTCAGTGAGGTTTACTACAAAGGTCTGCTAGAGGACGCGCGTTTGCAAATCAAACTCACTGGAAACTGGGAGATTTGTATTGGCGAACAGGATACATTCATACACATTCTCGAGTACGAAAATTATGCAGGGTTTGACAAAGCCACAGAAACAATCAGGAACTCAAGAGTAAGTGGTTAGCGGAGTGGTCCTCATACTTATCGAAACTAAGATAGCTTGCAGCATCTGGAAGCCTATCGTGCTATGCTCCCTCATCTTGATTCTCGAGCAACGCAACTGAATCAAGAGTTTGCCTTTTTTCCAACTGCTCCGCCTCACGCTCAAGGGGGACTTTTTGAATTACGAACGTATCAACTTCAACCAGGGGCTCTCCTTGAATGGGAGAATGTGTGGTATGTTTTTCACTCGATGTCTGTCACGTTCGCGGACTTCTGGACTTTTGCAATCCAGGCGTCGGGGTATTGAAGCCCGTCGGAAATTTGTTGCTCCCGTGGGTGCCTGGTTTTCACAAGTTGGCAGACTTCATCAAGTACACCACATGTGGCAGTATCCGTGAGTCCTTCCTGAGCTGGTTTTGATCATAGGATTGAATTCTTATAGGACGCTCCACGAACGCAAGGAAAAGCGCGAACAAGCCTGGCAGATAGATGGCTGGGCGGAAACTGTTTCTAAGGTTTGCCTGATGTTTCAAACCCCACGGAAAGAGGACTGACATATCCTCTCAGACCGCCAAACTGGCAATTTTCATGGATTCTTTCATTCTCACGCCGCTACCCTTCAGCCCGCTCAAATGAACTTTCTCTTGTACAAATAGCCGCCGTTCACTGTACAATTTGTCTTGCTTCCAACATATTTATTTCTTGACCCTGTGAAGTGAGACTCAAATTGGGTGCAGCCGACGGCGGAGACATTACAAGATTCCGATCGGACTCAATGAGTTGGCTGTCATCTCCCCGTTCGTTGGATCACTTGTTCCTCATCTAGCATCACGTGCCACCGAGAGTTAGTCTCTGTTTCAGGAGTGTTTCAACTTGCTCATATGTAACCTCCTTCTGTACGCTCCATTCACTTCTTACCTTTTAATCTACAATCCTCAAAGAAACATGGACTGGCGGGACTTTGAGGTTTCAGGCGACGAGGCCGGTCATAATGTCACTCTCCGCAAACGCAGTAGTCGAGGCTTGTTCACTCCCAGATTCCTAATAATATGGCGGGTTCTGATAACATGAATCAACTAGCATGCGATCGGTGCCGAAAAGCTAAAAGTAAATGTGAACGGCCTGCAGAGGATGCGATCCAGTGCAAAAGTTGTGCACTTGCGGATACTCGTGAGTGTCGTGTAGTCTGAGTCTTGTCCGGTCTCACAGGTTTTTCCATACTAGCATGTACATTCCTAGGTGATTATAATTACTTTCCGCAAGAGATCAAAGCCTATCACACATTCATCAGGTCCAAGTTATAAAAGGGGACCTCCAAAGGGTTATATCCATGCGATTGAACAACATTGGCGCCAAGTCGAATCTCTATTAGGGGCCATTCTCCAATGTCAAGACACTAGAGTACAAGAATTTGTAAATGACTTGAAGCAAGACGACTTAGCTCGTGAAATCATTGACCGGGTTGATATGGGTCCTTACGTGAGTTCTTTTTCCGGTATATTATTGGTAAACTCAATAGGCCTACGCTCAGGGTCCGGCCGGTCGACAGACCCAACCTCCTGGTGCTACAAAAGAAGATTTTTTCGCATCAAATTTCAACTCCAATGATAACTCACGTACTCGTCGACAATCTCGAATGTCGCGCGAAATTGTCTCGTCTAATCAAAGTAGGTTCGGAATAAATCTTTCTAACCTATGCTTAAGTTGAAAACAACATCTCAGATCATGGTCTTACTGTCATTCCAACACAGGAATGGCAAGATAATCTCTCCAAACGCCTAGCGGGATCATTTTCGAGACAGTCTCGAGATTCATTATCTACGAACCCCTCTTACAGCAGTTCGCGGATGTCAAGCTCTTCTAGTATATCGGCAACGCAACGACGACGATTGAATAACCCAGTAGAGTTGTCATATCTTCCCGATTGGAACAGTATGTACACGTTCAACGAAGAAGGTATGTCTATCACATTTGCAAGTGAACTTCGTCTTGTGATTCGCGACAAAATCAGATTCCGACGATGCCAAGGATGCTACAGAAAACATGGGCACACTCTCACTAAATGAAAACCAAGAGGCAAGTCTGTTTGTAATTTAAATGTTCCCCGATAATGATTTCCAATAGATTCGATACCACGGTCGTGTTAGTGGACTTCCGTTGTTGGGCCAAAACACTCGAACAGATGACCGAATTGAAGGGGGTATTTGGTGTGTTGCTCGATCCCTGCCTATCTTGTCTATAATTATCGTTCATTTCGCAGGCGACTACCGATGGCCCGGGTCTGGCCACCTGCTCACTATGGGATATCACTGGGAAATATGGACCTGCAGCTTCCCCCATGGGACAAACAAGATCGCTTGATAGAGATTTATTTTACGTATTTACATCCATTTTTCCCTGCTATTCATAAAAACAGGTTTTTTACCGAGTATCAGTATAGGTAAGTTCGGGAACTTGACTTTTGAGACTTTTTAAGGCTGCTAAAATGGGCCTCTAGGAAACATGGGTACGTATAACTTCCTGGCCATTCCTGGCCATCGTGGATTTTGATATCTTAATGGCCCTGACGGTACTAGGGGTGAGGCCCCCCAGAATATGAAACAGTCTCCAAGGCCCGAGCTGACGCAGGAAGTTACGTCGCTTCTTCTTCTGGCTATATTTGCAATTGCTGCGCGCTTTTGTGACGATGAAATGCCTCTTCCACCGGCAGGCAAGATGTGGGAGGCAGGATGTGAGTATCTCAACCTTGCACGCGAACTGTTGGGTACGAGGATTACGCTTCATTGCCGGTAATCCTTACTGATGCGATTCCTTACTGATGCGATTCAATAGCCAAAGTGTTTCATGTCTCCCGACCGTCGACGGTACAAGCGTTGCTATTGCTCGGATATCGGGAATTTGGGATAGGTGTGTAATCCCCCGTTGTTTGTTTCATCATTTTGAAGCTTTCTAGGTTCAATGGAGCAAGGTTGGATTTTTATTGGTCAGTTTGATTTCTTTGTGACAGGAAGTTGTTGACTAACATTCCCAGGGATGGCCATCAGAATGGTGATTATAAACCTTTTAGGGTTACCTTTTCCCGAGATTGATTCATTACTAGGCGTTCGATCTAGGGTTGAATTGCGATTCATCGAAGTGGAAAGCCGATGGCCACGATCTTTTTTCTCAAGAGGAAATACAAACAAGACGTCAGATATGGTGGGGATGTGTTCTGGCAGATCGGTAGGTTCCATTGACATCCAGGCATTGACTCGCATTGATTAACTCTTTAGTTATGGTTCGGTTTACATGGGTCGACCAACGATGATTAAAGATAGCGACAGCGATACGCCACTACCAAGTATTGATCTTGTCTGTTTGATTGTTTCAAACCCTTGTAGGATCGCTCAACGAGTTTGTACAGGAAGAGGACGCGGATTTATGGCAGCCACTTACCTCAGAGGGAGTTCCTTACATCCCTGCTCCTGCTCTAATAATGAGTAGCTTTGTCGCACTATCGCGTTTGTGTAAGGTTTACAATCATTCGCTGTCACTCTGACACTGACATCGCCTAGCTATAATTGGGGGCACGATTATCAACAAGGTTTATCCCGTACAAGGAATCATTCACGCTACAAAACAAACAATTTTGGCCGAGTGTGAAGCTCAGCTTGATCAATGGTATCTTGGCCTTCCGGACTACTTGCAATGTGATCCAAGCAAACGGGGTGGTCCGTATGTACCTCAAGTCATTTTCCTTCATATTCGGTACTGGGGCTGTATCTTACTTCTTTATCGGGCCTTGTGAGTAATTCCGTTTCTAATTCTGCAGATAACCACTCAACAGCTGTATTTTAAGCATCCCAAATTGGAAGAGGTATGTATGTTATAGGTACAGCTTTAACTCCTTGCGTTTAATTTTTTGAAAAGTGGTGAACAGGTTGCACGCAATTCACCGATGAGCTCCAAAGCCCTAGATCTCGCCCAGGGCGCCGCCAGCCATGTTAGTTCTTTGGGTTAGTCGCACTTTTTATCTGACCATTGCCACAGCTGAAGTAAGTGTAGTAACGATGTGGCGGGAAAACTTTACACTCAAGATGGCCCCACCGTTCCTTACGGCGTATCTTTTGAGTGCTTCGTAAGTGGATATTTTGCTCTTTGAATCTAATTTATATTGAATGTCCATCAGAATCATGCACATTCTTACTCGTGAGATCTACGCAATAGAGCTTGTTTCCTCGTACTGACAATTCAGCAGTTTCCCTTCGCTCCTCTCATGTTGGAGCAGCGTTGGGTTTGCAACAGTGCATGAATTCTCTTAAAGATATGGAGGTGATCTTGAGATTCAATTTCTGTTCGGGCTGTTTGTTCATCATCAAACAGATAACCTGGCCCAGCGCCTCTCGTGCCTGGGACCTTCTCAATGGCGTCAAGTTGTCGGATGGTGTATTCGCTGCCCAGTTACTCCAAGACCATGAGCAATCTTCTGACAGACAGAAGCGGGTAGCTGATGATGCCTTCGAAGAAAAGGACCTCGGTTATCCACAATACAACAGCAACCATCCATTTGGAGGTCAGAATGGGGTACAAGATCTCAGTACGCAGATTATGGCCCAAATGCTTGGATTGGATATTCCAGGAATAGAACCATCAACATCATACTATCCCGGCTATCAGTGGTGGCCACGGACATCAGGACAGGGAGAGTCATTGACACAACTTATCTCTCAGCCTATTTCTTCACCGCCAATTCCAGCTGATTTGGATGTCGAACCACCTCAAGTCTCGGTTGCTACCCAAGGCGTCGGGTGGTGGTAGGCGCAAAAATTGGGTTTATCCGCCGGTGTCGTTAAGCCGCGTTCCTGAGAGTGCCAGTCATGGTTTGTGTCTTGATGGTAGCGACATTTCTGCTCTTTATATTTTTAGTATGCGTACATAATTATATAATTTGACTGTGATCGATCGCTATCGCTCAGGTCCATATCTTGGTCAGTGATTAAGTCGGCATGGCCGAAATATTTCGGTTGCAGTGAAGAGGTTTGTTGGAGGCAGTTTATTTGAAGACAATAGGTCCGTGTGCATCTGTCAGCAGGAGCATCTCATGGTACAACAAAGAATTACACCATCTAACTTCCGGCTCTAAATTGCAATCAGCGGCATCAGAAATGTGGCAGTGCACATTAATACATTTCGGGGTACGCCCCTTGAAAGTTTTGAAATCCAATCTTAGACGGAATAAAAGACCGACCGAGAACACGAGGCAACAAATGATTCTGCGATCTTCCTTGGATTATACTCCCCCGAAGCAGGCGGGCTCATGATTGGAAGGAAGAGAGAAAATGATATCTCCATGAAGTGAGGGTAAGCGAATCTGCGGTAAGCGAATATACTGCAGAAAACAAACGCCAAGCATACACAGACATATATATAGAGATTGTGGGGTCTATTACATAATCTGAGATGCTAAGTATAGCTAGAGAGCATATAATTTGCGGAGGTCATGAAGAAATGAAAACTACTCTCAACGGAGTCCTTGCTTATTGATGTCCAGGCTTGAAAGTATCCTCAACCCAGAAAATGCTCACAGTACTCCAGAAAGGTGTGTTCCCTACCCTTTCCTCAATCCCGGCTTACGCTTTCCAGTGTACATATAAAAATCGACCATCAGCCACCTACGGAGCGCTCTTCTCTGTCCTCGGATGGTCCTCCAGCCGTCGACCTCCAGAAGGACACCTCTAGAAATGAGCACAAGCCACATCCGAACTGCCCGAATTCCCTTGATTGCCTCAGTGATACAGATGCTCGCCCCCAATACACCATCCCCACGCTTATCCGATGCGCAATTCTTGGAAGCCCAAATCAACGACTTCCCGTTCGTGCCATATATGAAGTTCTTGAGACAAAGTTTCCCTACTTTCTCGCAGCTGGAGTCAGCTATAAGGTGACTTGCATGTAAGCTCTTTCGTGAAAGAGTTTCACACTAACTCCTTTTACAGCAATCTATCCGCCACCATCTCTCCATAGATGATGATTTTAAACGTATTCCCCGACCTGTAACAGAGCGAGGGCCTGGTTACTATTGGTGTGTTGATCCAGATGCCCTCCCTGGGATAAAGAGACCTCGAAAACGACGATGTACAAAGGCAGAGGGCACTGGCCCTAAGAAACGTGGTCGTCCTCGCAGATCCTCTCCTTCTCCCGACCCTAAATCATCCTTTCGTGATGAAAATGAGGGAAATGCCAAGATGACCCAGAACAAGGCCGATGACCTGGTTGAAAGCGAGGCAGACTCGATCAAACGTGTCAATAGCTGCCAGCTTACAAGCCCTGTTAACACCCATTTTGCTCCAGTGACACAGTCATACGCATTTTCTCCCTCATCGAGCATGGACAAGTCCTCTGGAGCTCTCATCGAGCGTATGCAAATGGAAATTGGAACTTTGCGCCAACAGTCTGCCGAGGCAGTCTCAGTTTCTCTCAAGCTGTCGGAACAACTCGCACAGGCCCAAGCAGACGCTTCGAGGTTGCGTCTCCAGTTGAGAGATCTGCAAACATGGGTGGAAAAGGAACGTTGTTGGAGGAGCGAGATTGAAAAAGATCTAGACTATGAGCTAGCCAAGAGGAAAGACACCGAAGAAGCGCTCAGAAACGCTCATTCTTCTTTATATCCGCGACATCCTTCATGAACTAGAATTAATATTTCTTTATTCCATGCACTCCTTCCTTCTTGTCGTTCCAGACTCACTAGCCTATTCACACGACCAAGGGATTGGTGCCAGTAAGAATTGGGAGATAGTCAACCTAACGTAGATGTGAATCAATCATTGTTACAGATAAACAACGCCACCAAATAATATCAAATATAATAGTTTTCATTTGAATTCGTTTCACCATGGCTATTGGGCATCCATCGTTGAAAACTGTGTGAGTTTGATAGTGGTTAGAAAGAATTATAGGCTCATATTAGATACCTCAAGTTTCAAGAATGTCCGATCGTTAGGTCCACTTCATACCTCTGGCCCCATCGCCTTTACACCGGACGGGACAAGGATCGTAACTTGTGTAGGGGAGTATATTCTATTGACAGACCTTGAGTCGGGAGCTGAGATCTGCAAGTTTGTTGGGGTGAGCATTAAATTGGTAGTTTAGGACCAAGCTCAACAAAGCTGCTAGGACTCCCAAGTTACTCATTCACTGTGTGTAATACCCTCTGGGAAGTATCTGGTGACATTTTCTGCATCTTTGTCCCTCCGCCTTTATGAGCCTCCTTCAATTGGCTCAGCACCCAATAAACGAATCCAGTCTGTTCGGACTATAGCTCGGGCACACGACTCGCCTGTGCATGTTTGCAAAGCAGACCCTACCTCAACATACCTTGCGTCCGGTTCCGCAGATGGCGTAGTCAAAGTTTGGGACATCCGTCATGGATTTGTCACTCATGTGTTCAAAGGTCATGGTGGTGTCATAAGTGCACTTGCTTTCCACTTCCCAATCGACGTGTCTTCTTTGGAGACACCGACAATGCGCCTCATTACTGCATCAGTTGATACCCACATTCGAATATTCAATTTGACGAGTGGTGCATCGACTTTTGCGGATGGAAAGCCTGAAGCTGTATTAGAAGGTCATGTTTCTGTGCCCCGTGGTCTTGACGTCTCCAGAGATGGTCGCTGGCTCATCAGTGCTGGGCGAGACTCTGTGGCATTGATCTGGGACCTCTCCGCAAAAGGCTCATCGAGCCAGTCGAAAAAAACCACCACGCCTTGTATACGTCCTGTGCTGGCGAAAACGATTCCTGTGCTGGAACGAACGGAAGCGGTCGGCTTTTTGCCCTCTGACCAGGAAATACCAATTGCAGTGGGAAAGAAAGAAAGTTTACGTTTTTTCACAGGAGGTTCGAAATGCATAATCAGGATCTGGGATGCTCAAAGTGGGGAGGTGCTGTGGAAGTCGGGTGAAGAAGTGGAGGATGCGAGTGACGAGGATGAATCACGGCAAATTACCAACGTTTTGTGTGTCCTCAGTTCACTTGAATCCACCCTATTATTAAAATTTCTTAGATATATACCCACAACGTCAACGCTTGCATCGGTTCATGCTGACCAAAACATCATGTGCTATTTTTTGCCGACCGGAAAGCTTGCGCGGCAGCTCATTGGATACAATGATGAGATCATTGACGTTGCGTTTCTGAACTCTCCATTACTAGACAAAAATCCCCAGAGCTTCTACCTTGCACTCGCCACAAACTCCTCTCTCATCCGCGTCTACTCCTCAGAAACATTCGATGCTCGGCTTTTGGAGGGTCACACAGAGATTGTTCTAGCATTAGCTAGCACTACTAATGGTGCATTGTTTGCTAGCTGTAGCAAAGATAAAACCGCTAGGATATGGGTGTCGTCGATATCGAAGGACTCCACAAATTGGGGTTATCGTTGTCTAGGCATTTGCGAAGGGCATACGGAAAGTGTCGGCGCCATTGCAATGCCTCGCCAGCAACAAGGTGAGGCGGAGCTGCCGTCCTTCATGTTCACTGGAAGTCAGGATCGGACCATTAAAATGTGGGATTTGTCGACCCTTCACCCAGACGACCTCTCGAGCCCGAAGAGCGTTCAGTGTCATAGCCTTACCACCTTTAAGGCACATGATAAAGACATTAACTCTCTTGATGTATCTCCCAACAACCGATTACTTGTTTCCGGCTCTCAGGATAGAACAGTCAAAATTTATGAGATCATTTACACTCCTGGTTCCAAGGACTCGACAGCCCGCGGAGAGCTGAAACTTCGTGGGACGTGTAAGGGGCACAGACGTGGTGTTTGGACCGTCAAGTTCAGTCCGATGGATCGTCTCGTTGCTACTGGGAGCGGTGATAAGACTGTTAAATTATGGAATTTGGATGATTTCTCCTGTATCAAGACCTTCGAAGGACATACAAACTCGATTCTTCGGGTGGATTTCCTGACAATGGGACTACAGCTTGTGACTTCGGCATCAGACGGCCTGGTAAAGGTGTGGAATGTTCAGGACGAAGAATGTGTAACAACACTTGACAACCACGAGGACAAGGTGAGTTTCTTCAATGTTTCGTTGTTATCCGACCATTAAAATGATATCATAGGTGTGGGCTCTTGCAGTTAGCGCAGACAGCAGAACCATCGTATCGGGCGCCGCAGACTCTGTGATCAATTTCTGGGAAGATTCTACAGAAGCAGAAGCTACAGAAAAAGAGAGCAAGCGAACCGAGATGGTAGCTAGGTATGTCCGTTTGTTTGGTCACTATCGCACGTGCACTGAGCGAGAGTATAGGGATCAAGACTTCCTGAACTATCTTACCTTGCGTGATTACAGGAAAGCACTTGAACTTGCTCTGACAATGAATCAACCCGGAAGGCTCTTCTCCCTTTTCAAGGAAATACAATCCTCATCCGAGGAAATAGAGTGTTTCACCGGAAATATTCTTGTCGATGAGGTGATCCGTACACTTGCCACTCCAGACCTTGCGCGACTCCTCTCCTTCGTGCGTAATTGGAATTCAAATGCGAAGACAAGCGATGTCGCTCAACGAGTACTCTATGCAACCGTCAAACTCCGATCCGTTGATGATATTTTACGAGTTTTCGAAGATGAGGTCACTGCTAAATCGTTTGTTGATGCTGAGGAGGCGTCTACTTCAACTGGAAAAACGGGGATGACAGCGATCAAAGAGCTTGTTGAAGCAATCATTCCGTACACAGAACGGCATCTAACTAAAGTGGACCAACTATTACAGGAAAGCTATGTCATCGACTATATACTCGGGGAAATGGACGATGGCATGTTTGATGCCAGTGATGGAAACTACGGGATGGCTGTAGAGGCCTGCTGATTGGTTGTTCAATTATCAACCAATGAAATCCTTCCCACTCGACATCCTTGTGCTCCGTTGCATAATAAAACATATTCTCCATCCTTTATATTATATTTGGTGATTCTATCATCCTGATCCTCGTCAATGAGGCCTTGTTCGAGTAGGAATTTCCGAAAGACACCGGGAAGACATCCATACTTGGCGTGGGGTGTCACCCATCGTCCGCCGCGGTAAAATGCCACGTTGTAGATGTCGGATTCCAAGATATGGTTGTCCCGGTCGATTAAGAGTGCCTCAAAGTACGAACCTTGAGGCGCCAGAAGGCTTGGAATGCCACTTCGAACACGGGCCTTGTCATAGTGCGCTCGCTTTGTTGTTTTAGTTCTTGTGAACAACGAAGGTTCAGTCGGTGTTGGGTCGAGTCGGACTTGAATCGGGTTGCTGAAAATGGTTGGTGGTTCTCCCCTCGCCAGTAAACTTGGATCAGCGGCAAATGGTGGTACGGGTACGCAAGTGGTCTGAAAGGCACCTTCGTGGTCAATTGTAATTCGCATCTACCAGGAGGAACTGAGCTATGGAACAATGTGAAGAAAGTGGGAGCAAACTTGCCCGAAGAGCTATTGGATCAGCATCATTTGATGATGTTTTGTATGTCTGAACTGCTTCATCGAGAAGACGTTTGAATTTCTCGTAGTCTTTCAAGGTTTTCGAAGCTTCTGTCCATTCATGGTCCCAAGCCGCGCTCATAAGACGTTGGTAATGGTTTGCACGGAGGAGAAAAGGGCAGGGTTTGTCCTCGTCATTGTTCCATGAAAACTTGACCAGGCCTTTGTCATATCTCGTAGTTGTGAAGAGAAGATATTCTGACATCGTCGACGCTGTCAAGTTGTTGAAAGTCGGTGCATTATCATTGTTATCATTACCGCGGGTTAACTGATTGTCATCGTCAACGTCAGCGCCATGGTGTGTAATGGTTACCATCAATAAAAAAACTATCAGATAGATAATCTTTTTCTTTCTTTTTTGTCCCACCCACTGTTTGATTTATGAGAATAATGAATTCAGGTTGTATATGAAATAGAATACAAACTCTTTCAATCAAATCCTTATTTCCCACTGGTAATTATGAGGTGTGGATGTGCACGTGACTGTGGGTGACTCCACAGTACCGACGCGTAGTCATAATGACTGCGTGCACTTGCCACTCTGCACCATCGTTGTTGGTCCGTCCAAAATCAAGTGCCGATGTTCACCATCAAAGCCACATACAGGAGCGAGACGCGCAAGCTTTCATTTTCGCCAGATGTTTTCCCGTCCTTTGAGCAGCTGTACAATCAAGTAAGTGACAACTCGTGGGTTTAACCACACACAAAAAAGCATAATGAAATCTGGCAGCTTTACCGCATTTTCCCTATCGGTCATAATTATTATCTTTCCAAGTTGCTTTTCTCTCCCAATGCAACACAGGGTGGTCGAATTCTTATTGGAAGAGAAGTCCATACTCGGGAAGACTACGACAAGAGCATTGAGCCCTATAAAGATCGAAAGTGGCCGCAGGGTCTCTTGAGGTTTTCCCTCTACGATGAAGAAACCCCGCATAATTCGATGTGCAGGAATACCTCGACTTCGTTGGCTGGATCTCCAGAAGGAGGAGGAGAAGGAGGAGGAGGAGCAGGAAGAGGAGGAGCAGGAGGATCGATAGCTCCACCGACATCTCATGTTGTTGTTTCTCCCCCTATTCTTTATTCTACTCCTCCCACATCAAGTACAATGGATGTCGATAACGGCCCCGAAGAGGCTGATAGGAAGATTGCATCCCCTCAGCCGTGCTGTTCCGTCCAGTCTACCAAGGCTGATATTGAGCGACTTATTACGGAGTTCAAGGACGATTTGGACCATGTCCTCAAGGCCAGCTTTATCAGGCAAGGCGTTAGTTCACCGTCGCCTCCACTCTCCGTCGTTCCGCTCTCTGCTCCCTCGACTTTGACACTGAATAGTCGTGGTGCCCAGAATGGTCCTTCCGTTTTGTGTTCAATTTGTGCGCGGCACGTATCTTCATGGAATATTTGTGACCGTTGCTATCTAGTGGAGGTATGTCAATGGTAGCTCAAGATGGAATGCAGCTCAATCCTTCGTTGAAGTGCAATGACTGTTCAGGCAAGATAAACCCTTTCTGCTTTGGAAGTACGGCGAGTCATCAGTGGGACCATCGTACAGCAGGTTCTTTTTCCTTTGTGCTATTGGCAGCGAAGGATCTTGCTTAGGAATCTTCTACAGATTTCTCGATTCCCATGCCTTGGTCGATGCCCCCCGAAATTGGATCACATCGTAATAGGGACAACGTCACCCCAGTTGCCCGTCCGACTGTGCCTGTACTTGGTGATTCTTCTCCAGTAATCCATCACGGGGTCATTTGTGACAGCTGTGAGAATACCGTCGAAGGGATTCGCCACAAGTGTCTCGATTGCTCAGGTCAGTAGTTCTTTTCCATGATGAAAGGAGAGTCTCACACTCACGATCGTCAGACTATGATCTTTGCACTACATGCATCGTTTCTGGGGGAGCTGAGAGACATAACCCATTTCATGAATTTTTTGAGGTAACAACGCCGGGTCGTGTTGTTGTGTATGATCGTGAACCCAGTGCTGAGCAAGGAGGAAACGTGGCTATCTCTTCCGAAAGCGTCCTCCATCACGCGATTTGTAATCTGTGTGATTCACAAATCCGAGGGGATCGTTATGTGAGTTTTGCTTTTGATTTTTTGCGTGAAATTTGATTGACTTTGTGGGTTTGTGGACAGAAATGTTCTCATTGTCCTGATTTTGATACATGCTCGAGCTGCTTTAGGTACATTTGCCATTGGCGAATTGTTTTATGGCTTCCACCACCTGACTCCCACGACTTTCTTCAGCATTACAGGAATACAACATCCCAGACATAGCTTTGTCAGACTCGGGCACTCGGAAGATTACATTGTAAGGCGCAACCCCTCTTTCTATCGTACTCGATTCGGGCTCATATATAAATAGAAACGTGACAACGTGGTTGCCCCTCCCCATTACGCGACCTGCAATAGTAGAGTGGTTCCAGCTTTGTGTCAATCTGCTCCAACTCACTTTTGTTAGTTTGTAGAAAGCGCATCCATGGGGTCCGTTACAAGTGCATGCACACTGATTGCCCAGACTTTAACCTCTGCAGCGCGTGCGAAAGCCACCCGATCGCTTTGCATCCTGACACTCACCCGTTGTTGAAGTTGAAGACACCTGAAAGCGCAATTCCCAAAGCTTGTGATCATGAGCGTTCTGCTCCTTCCGTTGTGGCCAGTGGAAGCTGCCATGAACCTATATCCACCTCGTTTGCCCAGAATACCTGCGAGATGATGCCTCGTTCACCTCGTCAGTTCGCAAATGGATCATTTATCTGGGGATTTAGACATGGACAGTCTGCCTCGGGAAACTTTGACCATCAAGGGTCTCTGACTCCACCTCCTCGCCTGGATGAGATCTCACCCCCGATCTGTTGCACTGCACAAGGGTCACGTCCGCTTCCTGTCCCGCCACACCGAGCTGGTCATTCTATTAATGAAACGCACGTTGCAACAGGGGTTCAAGATGACAACGGTCGACAAACGGCTTCTGACCACGGGGGTGATGTTCATTCCTTGGAAGGTGCGATCTGGCCCTGTAAAACCGGACTTGAGCGCCTTATGAAAGCTGTCTCTATCGCCGACTCAGAGGGGACTGATCAAGTTTGCGAGCTTACTTTGACTTGTTCCCCGCCCATGAGTGAGGAGGCCTTGTTGAAACCACCGTCTCATGGGGTCATGTCGGCGATGGAACAAAAGCCTTCGCAGCCTGTGAGCCTGTCACGACAAACGTTGGCAATGCTATTAAGTGGTTATTCTATGGGGTCAGAGGACGTCATCCAGACGCGAGCGTTGTCTCCCGAGCCCCTAGATGAACCTCGGAAACTCAGTGCCAAGTTTATCCATGACGTGACTGTGTCAGATGGGCAAGTATTCCCTCCTGGGGCGGAGTTTGTCAAATGCTGGAGGATGAGGAATGATGGTGGGGATGCGTGGCCCGAGACGACTGAATTGGTTCACGTGGCTGGTGAGACGCTTGGTGTGCTGAACGAGGGTGCGGTGCATGTTGGTGCTGTCAAGGGTGGTATGGAAGTTGAACTATGGACACGGGAGTTGAAGGTAAGGGATTGAATGTATGAACGTTACTGAGGGTGTTGTTGATGGCTGAGTTAGGCTCCTGAGGTGGCCGGACGCTATGTCAGTTACTGGCGACTTGGAGATGGAGAAGGATGGTTATTTGGAGATAGCATTTGGATTGAGTGAGTGATTTTCGCGTTGATTTAAGATTGTGGAAATCTGATGGGATTGATCAAGTATTGTGGTTACGGATGCTCAATCTAGTGAAGGATGCGACCAGACACTTGCGTCGTCGCTTGTTGTGATGCCTCAGTCGAGTGTTTCGGGGGGACAAGGGACACTTGATCTGGGGTCAGGAGTTGGTTCAGATACGGAATCGGTTATCAGCATTCCATCGTCCTTGGATGAAGGCGTTTGGGAACAAGTTGGGCAGTCTGTGGGGGGATGTGAAAGGAATGTACAGACGAATGACTATGTGCTTGTTTACGATGACCGGTCGTCGTCGTCATCATCATCATCAGAGTAAATTGTATACATAGTATCTATCTATTCATGCAGGTTTGAGAATCATGACAGCATCGTTACCCAGCAGCTGAGTATCGACATGTTGGAAGCGAGGGCTCTGAAAAGGAGTTGAGCAAGAGGGGGGTGTGAAGAGGGAGGGAGAGGACGGACACAGATAGGAGTAGTGTAGGAGAGGCCATGTGGACCGACCAAAGTAGGAGCCACGGTGATGATGAGGGTATGGACGAGAGCCGCTTGCAAAAAGGCGTCGATGACGCGTGCACCGCCTTCTACCATGAGGGAATTGATACCGAGGTGGCGGAGTTTAAGGAGGACCTCGGGGATGGAAAGCACTGTGGAGAATGAAAAAGATGGCAAAAGAGAGAGGAGTGCATACTGGTCTGGGAGGGAGCAAGCTCGATGATAGAAGCGCCTGCTTGGATGAGTGTATCGCGTCGGTGTTGCCAAGCAAGACGGTCGTGTTGAGGGGGAGAGCAGAGGAGCCAGGGCTGACGGCCAGTGTTGGCAGCATAGTTTTGTAAAAGCCTCGAGTTGGGAGAGAGACGGAGAGAAGGATCGAGGACGATGGGGATGGGTGAGGGGGCGGAGGGGAGATGACGAGCTAGGAGGGGCATTAGTGAGGGGACAAGGAATGTAGAGAGAGATGGCGACTGTTGAGCTGGGGGTCGTCGTTGAGGGCAGTGCGAATGCCGATGAGGATGGCGTCGTGGAGGGCACGGATGGAGTGAGTCATGAGGATGGACTGTGGGCCACTGAGGAGGAGCTGCTTGCTGTGTTGAGCTGCGATTTTGGCATCGAGGGACTGGGCAAAGGTGAGGGTGACGTGGGGAGTGGTGGTGGGAGAAGGAAGAGAGAGATGGGAGAGGGCTTCAGTGAGGAAAGGGAGCATTCATTTAATTTAGAATATTGATAATGGATATATAAAAGCCACCATGAACAACGTGACCTGGGCGATGCTGGGACTCCCCACCACAGCCATCCCTCGCAAACGGCGTCAACGCGCACGAGTGCCCTCTGCACCGCCTGTCCTTGCCCCGCTTTCTCTCCTCGGCCCTGGCCTCGACCTCGATGCTGACAACAACGTCCTCAACGATACCCCCCGTGTTCCCTCGGTAGCACCACCCCCCATACCCCACCGCTCTCACAGCAATCCAATCCCCCGCAGCCTCATTAAGAAACTCAGCCTTTCTTCCTCTCCCACATCTTCTTCTTCCTTCAGTCTATGGTCACGGCGCCGCACTCAGCCCACTCAACCTCCTCCTCCTCTCCTCCCCCTCGTCAGAGTCACATCCCCCTTCACTGTCGACATGGTGCGTCTTTCGTTCGTTCTTTCTCTCTCTCCCTCTTCACATCCGTCCTATAGCCTATCCCACCTCCCCGTCCCAAGTCCACGCTCGACTCCAGTCCTCCTTCCCCCACAGAAACCCTCTCATCCTTCCCCCACTCCCCCCTCCAACGTCGCAGGTGCACTCTGGCCATGGCCATGACCGACGACGACATCACAGACGAGATTCTCGTCCAGCACCTCGAACGCATCCGCCTGCGAAAAAACGACCTCGACCAATTCGACCACATCTGGGATCTCAACTATGTCTTGTCCCGCATTTTCGAATCCACCTCCCCACGCCACCCCCATCTTCCCTCTTCCCTCCCTGATTCTACTTCCACCCACCAATGGCACACCGCTCGCAGGCTCCTCCTTACCTGCCGCGAGCTCGTCCGAACAGAACATCATTACCTCCTTTCCCTACAGGCCCTTTTGTCTTCTCAGACCCTCGGCTCTCCCCCACCCTTGATGTTGTCCTATGTCGATCAGCTCGTCAGCGTCAGCCAGTCTTATCTCGCCTCCATGGTCTCCGACCCAAGCTCCTGCGGTGTTGCTACCGCTTTTCTCAACGTCGAACAAGCCATGGACACCGCCTTTGTTCGCTGGTGCAGCGTCGTCGCCCTCTGGTTTGACAACCACTCTCCTTCATCAAATGACCTTGACCAAGACGACCTCGTCCACGTCGTCCACGAAGATGTCGTCCTGTCCACGGCCAGCCGCCTCAAAATCAACTCTTGGAGGCGCAGTTTGGCTTCTTTGACCGATCTCGCCACCAACACCCCCAACCCCAAGAAAAAAGACAAGGCCTGGCTTCTTCTTCATTCCCCTGCCAAACCCAAGATGCCTTCCATACGTGATATGGCCATCCTTCCAACCCAGAGGATCATGAGATATGTCCTCCTCTACAGAGGTTGGTTCTGTCCTTGACTCTCTCACCATCAGAAACATGACCCTCTTTCAGCCTTGCTCACACATACCCCTTCCATCTCGCCCTCCCATGGCCTCGTTCAACGAGCGGTGGACGCTGCTCTCAGGATCGCCCAAAAGTGTGATCGCGCCCAGACTCATTCCGCCTTCATGGTCAATACCACCACCACCACCACCAAATTTCCTAAACCTACCGTGGTCACAACGGCCCCTGCCTTTCAGGATCTCTCGGTATCTGCTTGACTCGCGTCTCTCACTCAGAACTCATTTATTTAGTCATAGTTGTATTAATAGATTGTATTGTGGCTGGCATTGACTTTCCAACCCACATCATCAACACCCTTATCTAGCCTTGTTCTACGCTAGTTTCGGATGAAGCGAGGACTAGGTTTGAGAGGAAAGAAGTCCGGTTCTTCTTCTCGCTGAATCCACTGCTTGCTCATCTCTCGATCGTGCTCCCATGTACTTGTTTCCTTTTCCTCGAACAGCTGACAGAGACGAGAAGGCGAAATGATATGTCGAATTGGAGAGATTCCTCCTCCTATTCTAGTTTGAATGTCAACAGAAGATGCCCTCCTACGACGTTGTGGTGGTGGTGGTAGTACCAATACAGGAGCAGCCATCGTGTCGTCATGTCGAGTAGAGCATTTAGGAGAAGAAGAATTTCGAGATGAAACAGTCTCGCGTGGATTGGACTGAGACCTCCTGTGTAAATTCCATGCTTGCTTCACATTCCCTTTTCGTGGCGGCGATGATGATGATAAAGGAACCGTGAGCCGTGACGCCACCGCCGTCGTGTTGAGCGTGTTGAGTGTTCTCATGGGTCTCCTTTCCGCTGTCAATTTCGGTGCCACCGTTTTCTTCACAATTTGAATCAACTTGATCTTCTTTCCTTGACTCGGATGTAACATGTGCGGAGAACACGTAAACGTATGCGGTACAAGAATCTTTTCACCATCCACAACTTTGCCAGTTTGTTCCGCTCGTCGATCTTCAACCGAATAATCAAATCGCCAATCAAGTTTAGCAAAATCGAGTCCTTGAGCGTGATCATTCAAAGTAGGCGATGGTGGCGCTAGCATCGTCATCACCGTCGGCGATGCCATCTCGGTTCCATGGACAGTATACATTCCACTCGATTTGAGACTGAGGTAGGCCTGGCGAGAAAGGAAATCGCGACTTTCGTCTCCGTTGATCATGAGTCGCCTTAAAATAGGTAGTCCATCAAGGGGCGCATAGTGGAACCGAAAAACGGCTTTGGTAGTGGGCACGAACGTGACGACATCCACTTTGTTATTTCCACTTTCAAAGAGGTGGTGGCTTCTTGAGAGTCCAGCTGGTTTAAACAGAGGCTGTACCGTTCGGAATCCCTCTTGATCGATTAACAGAGATAATGTCACGTTTTCAAGCCATCCTCGTGAGGAGGAGGTGATCATGGCACATGAAGAAGAATGAGGGATGCACGATTTGAACGGAGACCTATACGGGAGCTTATGCACCGCCACCGTCGCTGCCGAGACTGGAACGTCAGGAGAAATACTCAATGCTGAGCCTATTCTACATTCTGCATCTCGTTGTCGAGTCGTAGTAGTGTGAACATGTGGACCCTGAACTACTACCGCCGGAGGGGGTTCCTTTCTGTATTTCGGTGACGACCCACAGGTACGGTATATCGCAGGCCGTCGTGAGAGAGATGAGGATGAGGATGAGGATGAGGATGATATCGAAGCCAGTGCACGTGAAGTTTCTCTCACACCAAATTCTATGTGGAAAAAAAAGTAATAATCCCCAGTCAGTGGATGAGATTTACAAACCACACAGCCCAAAGGAGATGAAGAAATCTTGTACCCTGTGACCATGATGAGTTATTCCCTTGCGAGACTGAATTTGTTGCAGCGGTCGACAAACTCAAGTGATCGTTGTTATCGGTTTGTGATGGTGTAGCACCAGCAGGGATGGGATCTTGCGGAGATGATGTACTGGTGAGATCATTCCAACTTTGATCATCCAACGGAGCGGAAGCTTCTTCCTCCTCCTTCTCTTCTTCTCCTGTCAATGCTGATGAAAAAATCAAAGGGTGGTCCCGGGACCATTGAGATACACTTATCCATGAATCCTCCTCCTCCTCCTCCTCCTCCTCATGGCATGCAAACATATCCATATCCATACCATTTTGAACAAAACCCCTCACAGTACTGCCGGTACTTCCAGAAGACCAACATAGAGAAAGTCTACGATGCCGATGAGTTCCACGCCCAGAGCACGAACCGAAACTATCCAATGGGTCCCGACCCAAATCATCTTCTTCATAAAGCAGTTCCTTGGAAACAGAACCTTGGAACGAACGTTTCCTGTCCAAATCATCGTCGTCGTCGTCGGCGGCGGCAATGAGTAAAGAGGACTTGGAAAGAAGATCATATTCCCAGCTCCGTGGACTAGAATACAAGTCGTCGTCGTCGTCATGCTGTTCGTCGAAAGGGACCGCTGCTGAAACAGAATTTTCAACCAGTAAGATAGGAATCTCTTCGGATGTGATGGAGGTAGATAAGTCGGAAGGAGTCAAAACTGGAGAAGGAGGTATAAGCTCAAGAAGAGCGATGAGAGTAGGCGATGATGGGGCTGGGCGAATAGTAGATTGGCTGAATCGTGCCGTCATTGCTATGGTTATTTGTACAGCTGACCTGGTATCGCAGAAGCCTTGGATGGCAGACGATCAACAGCACGATACTTATAAATAGTTCAGCTACAGCGTATGACAACATTCTATTTCTAATTTTATGTCATAAACACGGTATCGTGTTTTTTACAGTTCAAATCTCGCCTCCGAGGACAAGTTGTTTCACTTTCTCCTGCTTACTTTCTAGGAGGGCCCGATTCTTCAGCACGCAATAATCGCCAAACTCGTTTTGAAGCTTCCAGGTTTCCCCCGGCAACCAAAGAGCGCGGGTCAGGCGGGAAGAGAACCTCGGATCCAAGAATGGTTCGCAAATCACCCGCTCCCAGATTTCAGAGTCAGCGGCAAACCGAGGCTCCAAGGAAGACTCGACAGGATGCAGAGGGTAGTCAAGGTCAATCAGATAGTCACAAGTCTCCGGTTGAACCTGCACCCAATGTAACGTTAAACGAGCATAAACGCATATAGCCTGATGAAGTAACGCACATAGCGAGAGGTGACTTCTTTGTTTAAATCATTAACATCCGTTGGAACATAGCTGGTCTCCGGCCTGGGCCACCAAGAATCATTGAATACATTGGAATTAGCGACCTCATTGAAATGCCGAGGTAATTGCCCGCGGAAATCACTCTTGATGAACTCAACGCGAATCCCTGTGGGTACTAGATAATGGCTGGTAAAGCGATGCCACTCCTTCCCAAGACAGAGGACGAGGTCAAAGTGTTTGATGGGAGTGAGGTCTACGGGTGGCTTGTCGTCTTCTTGAGTTTCGAGTGGGAACACGGGGAGAAGGCCTGTGCTGTTCAGAAGTTGGGGCAATTCTACCCCTCCGAATTTGGACAGTACTGAGAGTGGAGCGTGATAGTATACCCAGTGTGCACGAATACGGCACAATGATAAGAATGCTGTTCCTACAACGAGAGATAGAGTGAAGTTACGGAAAATCAATGTTCGCGATGCCTATGAAGGGTCAATAGACGATGGATCTGATGAATTAGCTTCACGCGCCTGATAAGGAGACTTGGTGACTTTGATGAAGGCAACTTCCATCCAACCCCGCATAAGATATAACGTCACAGCCGCATTAAAGCATAGGAGAGGGTAAGCTGGGAACATGAATCGCTCTTCTTTGTGAGCTTGTGCGGTCAGGATGACCAACCACAAATAGAAAGGTGCAAGACGGAGGGCGAGGAGAGTGAAAGGTGAGCTTTGTTCATTGGTTGGGTTGGTAAAACCCAGGCGCTTACGGTCAACAAGATAAGTAATGGATAATGCAGGCAACGAGAGGAGAGCGAGCGGGAGTAGATAATTGAAGTTGAGAAGCAGGTTGTTGATGTAAAAGTGCCAGGGGGACGTTCCATAGAGGTCAGGCCCTCGTCCCGCGCCTCCAAAAATGTTGTATTTGACGATATTCCAGGGTACGATCGTCAATTTCCCATAAGCCAAAGAGTCAATCCCAACCACAGGCACCTTTCGACAAATTAGATTAGGTTCGAGCGATATTGATGGTCAAACACATACAAAAATCGAACTCGCTGCTGCTACAGATGTTAGAAATCTTGTCCATCGTTGTGTCAGCCACGAGCCCTTGACATGTGGCGCTACTCGATCACCTCCATACAAAAAGAGCTCTTCAAACACAAAAGGTATAGAGATAGCCAGGGCAAATGGCCATCCAACGACGGCACCAAGGGCAAAGAACAGGGTTGCTCCAAGAGTACGTCTGTTATTACTAAGGGTTGCTGGCTCTAGAGCATAAGAAAACGCGAAGGCAGTTGTGTACATTGCAAACGAGGAAGGCAAGAAAGCTGGGGAACCCTGTCAGCAACATGCGAAATCTAAAATCTAAATTTTTACATGTAGATGCATTCCACATCCCAGCGCTCGGAAGCATCATGAAGAAAAGATAACGACCAACTCGCTCGTTGATTTTGGAGACTACCGTGCGGTAGAATGTGCATTCGGCGATAGTAGAAATTCCAGCAAGGAACCAACGAACAGCAAAAAATGCAGGTCTCTGATAGGATTGCGTGTCACAAGCTTGGAACAAAGGGGTCCTGAGCTATCAATCATACCTTGCTGGGGCCCAAGAGTAAGCTGATGAGTTTTGCAGGCAAGAGATGGAAGAGAATATAGGCCCAGCTTCTGATGCCATACTGAGGAGCGACTTCCCAGGTCTGGAATCCGTATCCGCGGTCCAAAAAGTGAAGGGGCTCCCAAAAGTTGTATACTTGGGGGAAATTCAATTAAAACGCGAGCCTTTAGAGAAATATGATATCACCTTCATCGCAATCGTCGATATTGGAATACATTGCCCCGAGAGCTCGTACTAGAAGCATAATGCGGATGGCAACAGAAAAACTCGGAGTCCATGGCCGACGTTGTGTCCTGGAACAAGTTCAAACATACGTCTCAGTGAGTCGTGAGGTTACACACCTACGAAGCTGATCCTGGAGGATTCCTGTATGTCGTGGCTCGCGCTGGGACTTTGGATCCTTAGCTCCTGGCTCAGGATGACGGAAACGCAGTGTTTGGAAGTTGGATGACATTTCAAACAAGAGGTTTATCCAAACCTCTGAGGGATTTGGAAAGAGAACCTCGTCGGCATCAAGGCGAAAAGGTCGGTTACATAAGCAAAGATTAAGCTCGCGCCGCCCCTGGTCACACACACACAGCTAGAATGACGAAACTCAGAAACTCAGTCTGGAATATGCCGAGATGGCCTGAAGAGTCTGTTGAAACGTGCAGATCTCAGGTACCTTTGCACTATTGGCTCCCCTCCTGGAACAAGGCCGACAAACTCGCTAGTGGCTGAACAAGAAGCCGGGCCGCTATCACCTCACTGGGCCTATCAGAAGGAAATCAAGTCCGCTAAGTGGGGAAGGAGTTTCCCCTATGCTTGCTCACACAGACGAGCTTAAACTCCAGATAGCCGTTGGTTTGTGAGATCTTAAGAGTTACGATGGGAACGAGACTGAAGGCCTGGGCGAAGAGCCGGGAGTGGATGGACTAGCGGAGGAAGGAGGATCTGACGTCGAAAAAGACGTCTTTCTGCGACTGCCTACTTGATTAGGAAATAGGCCTGCTTCTTTCAGAGGAGGAGAAACGTCTGTTTGTATCGCTACTTGCTTCTTAATAACAACTTTCTCTCTCTCTCTCTCCTTCCCTCCTCCTCTTGTGTTTTCTATCATCCTCTCCCGCCCTCTCTCTCCCCTCCCCATGGATGCTGGAAGTGCAGCTGCAGACCACTTTATTTATGTTACTCAAGTCTACTTCTGTGGTGAGTGTTAATCAGTAGATTTTCTGGTACCTCGCCAGTAATCCTTTCTTACCAGCAATGTGTAAGGCATCTCTCCTTTCTGGGCTCTCTTGTCTTCTAGTGCTGATAACCCCGTAGACGCCGTGGTTCTTTGGGACTGGCTCATCAGTTTGCCCAGGGAATATCGCTTCGTGAGTTCATGTCGTACTGAGAAATCAAGCTTTTCTGATTACAAATGCGCAGATATGGAAGACACATTGGACTCCTGTCAAAGCGGCTTACTTCTTTTGCCGGTGAGTTTGTGCGATCTCCTTGTAATGGGGTTTTTCCGATGGGTCGGCAGATACTGGGTCATTGCAGTAATTCCATACATTCTATACTGCTTCGTTGCCGATCACCCAAGGATGACCTGCGAGAGGATCTACAAGGTTCGTCTCCCATCTTTTTCTGACGCATATACTCACACATGTCATAGATTCCAGTAGCACTTGCCATGTGGAATCAAGTGGGGTCTGAATGTATGTTAAATCTCTTAGGCGTGTCATCGTATTTATACTGAATATCCGTCTCAGCTGTGCTCCTCATCCGTACCTATGCCTTTTTTAGTCGCAACCTCTATGTTCTCTGGTTTTTACTTTCAGCTCTGGCCGGGGTAGTCGCCTATCAACTTTACGTTGATACGACTCAGATGTTGCGTGAGATTATATCTCGTTCAAGAAGGCATGACATATTGATTATACATAGTTCTTCCTTTCATTCGTCCACCTTTCGTAAGTTTTGGATGACCACGACGCAAATCCTGGATTGTGAATTCTTCCTTCAGGACAAAGGACCCTGCTTCCCCATGTCGAAACCTCATTCGGCTCAGCTACTTGGTGTGTGTCAAAATGTCTTTTTTTCATTTAGAAACTTAAACCATCTTTAGGATTTTTTGTGAGTATCATATTTCATCCGACGTTGAACCTTGTATAAATTATGCACAGATTGCACCACTTCTTTTTGACACAGTCGTTACTTTCATGACCGTCTGGAAAGCTTTTACCATCAAAAGGCGTAACGGTGGGCCAAACAGTCGGTTGATTCAAACCTTTTTGCGGGAGGGTGGGAGTCTTCCTGAGTTCTTTCTTAACAGATTGACTGAGATTACTCCAAGGTGTTTTTTACTACATCCTGATTTCAATTGCGAACCTAGTAAGAGTAATATCTCAATCAGTCCACATGATTTCTCAGCCTATATCACAGATCAATGGAATTTTCTACCTCCAGTAAGACACTGCGATTGTATTTCGATATTTGGATTAACATGTCGTGCCAAAGACCCCGCCAGGTCATTTCTGCTATCAATATCCCGCTCAGTGTCATGCTGGGTCCCGTTCTGGCCTGCCGTCTGGTAAATATCCCACTCAACAAATATTTCCAATCTGAGCCCCATAACAGATTTTAGATCTCAGAGAACGTGGCTCAGAGACAGTCACCCATTCAGATGGCACGGGGATGGGAGCATTTACCACTAAGTCTGTTTCTCAGCACGACTCCCCATTCACTCCACCAAACCCACGTAACAAGAATGTGGCCGGTCGATTTCGAAATCGAGGGGCTGCTAGTGCTATCAATACCGACGCTATGTTTACAACCTTCGGTACCATTCCTCTTGAAGCAGAAGTTGACGTCGAGCGTGATGGTGTGGAGATGGATGACGTCCACCTTGGCCTAAACCTTCATCTCGGAAACCTCAACACTGCTGCCGGCGGTGAAGACGGTGAGCCAATCCCGGAAAATGAAAGTAACGGTGGAAGCCCAGCCCCGGCCTACAATTCACTCGAGATGGGATACAGGGGTCCTGGAGGTACGAGCATTGAGAGTGGAGTGGGCGGAATCAGAGTCAATGTTGAAAAGGCCACATCTGAAAGGTGACAATGAATACGCCACGTTTCCAGACAACATGTCAGATATCAAATCCGAGCTGGTTCCTACTGAACTGGATTTTTGATTTTCTTCCTTGGTGATACGCTTTTTTGTAGCGCTATTCTTTCGGCTCTTCCACTTTCTTATCTTGTTTTCGTCGCATTCTTACTCTACAAATTCCCTCCTTAACAGGATAGACCATAACTTTGCGTGTACATTATTGTAATTGCATTGATGCCAAACAGAGCATTCGTCTGGTCCGTGATGACCACCTACCGTGTCATAAGTCATAAAAATATGCTCACCTAGGCTAGGCTGAGGAAGTCACATGGTGACTTTGTTTAGGACCTTTGCTACCATCGCCACTTATGAACCGGACGTCATGCTCCCTTACACTTCCCGATGTACCTTCTGAGATTCTTCTTTTCATTTGTAAATCTCCTTCACAACACCCGAGATTGCTAATGGAACCATTTTCTCAGGCTCATATCTTGACTTGCCGGACTTGGTTGCTTTGGCTCGAGCAATCCCTTCCTTGAGTGTTATTACGACAGACCCAGTACTTCATCTGCAGCGACTGCGCGTTGTCTACCCATCTCGCATCAAACATTCCTTGTTCGGTAGAAGCCCAGAAGGACATGGTTTTCGGCCCTCAATTGGAGACCTCGTTCAACGAGGCGTGATGCGTGGACTTAACATTGAACGACGCTGGAGAATGGGTGCTTATTTTTACTCGCGTGATGTAAGTATTGGTTTACTTCCAGGCATCTGGATCTGGTCTTGAATCCTCAAATGTCACATTATAGTCGATCATTCAATACGAGCGAGGACGTGCTCTGGCCAAGCAGCGTGTTAGCCATGTGGTCTCCATTCAGCTGAGCAAATGGATTCCATCTCCTGAAAGCGCGTATAAATCCCTTCATAAGGCTCTCATTTTTCCAGATATTGAATCGTCTTCGACCAATATGTCGAGGAAGCTCCTGCCTATTGTTCGGCAGCTGAAGTGGTGCCTCCTCCGCGACCAACTGGCCAGAAGATTTAAGATAGGACCTTATGGCAACTCTGATGACAGAACTGCCTTCTGGACCTGGCTGGAGGGAAAAGGCCGAAGTATTGTACAGGACGGAGAAAGACTCAGGCTGGCAGTGTGTCCTGATCTAAAAAAAGCTATCCGTTTTTATGAGGCGTTTAATGCTAGTTGATGCTACCACTGCCTAGAAACACTTGCTGTCTGCTTTCTTGTATACTAACGGTCTTTCTGTAATATTGTCTGTGCCTATTCCTCTCTTTGATGTGTAGTACATGCCCGGTCATAGTATTAGAATCACTCAAGGCGAAGAAAACATAAGCTGGGCTGTTGAACCTTGACTATACAATATTCTCAGCGGATCTAGAACCAACCTGTCAATAACATGTTATCACAGATTCCGAGGCGACAGGATTGGCTCGAATTCCCTTCAAAGCCAACCAGGCTGATAAGGACCAAGTGAATGTGGTAAAAATCCCTTTGGATGGGCTGTAGTCGACCAGAATGACGGTTAACTTGTAAGAAAATGAAGAGAAAATTTGGTTACGGTGATTATCTGGAGGATGTTCAAACAGGAAAAGCTATTAAATCAATATCCTAATGAAACTTCAGAGCATGTATAGATTTCAGTACACACATTTGTTTCGAAGCATTGTTGACAAGGACATTCAGCTTGCCAAATCTCTACATATGGCTCTCGGCAAGCCTTCTACAACTGACCTCTTCCATGAGGTCGCAGGCAACAAGGTTCATTTGAGAGGCACCTGAACCTTGGATTTGCTTCTTCGTATCCTCAGCATCTTCTTGCTCCTCGGGAGATAAGAAACTGTGATACCTGTACAACCTTCACGAGCAAACAAGATTGCCGCTGCCTGACCAACACCACTGCCTCCACTGGTAGTGGTTGCATACTTTATTTTAACCTTGAAAAAATGAATCAGTTGTATCTGGTAAGCATGTAGGGATAGTTGTCAATGATACAATACAGCAATGGTGCTTACTTCCCACTGTCCTGATATTCGCGAAGGCTAGGCTTGCTATCGTTGTCCTAAATTTCAAGCTTCGTGTATTCAATTTCCGATTATAGATGACATTCGAACTTTGCGAGTCCTTCAGCTACCACGAGACAGTCAGACGTTTGATGAGTTTGTCCAATCCAGGTGCTGCTGCTGTTTTTCAGGGGCGGTCACAGATATGCGGTAGCTATATTCTCGGGTGACCCATTGCTTCAAATAATCTGTAGTGTGTTCAGGGAAGGAAAGCCATGGTAGCTAGCCTGCGGAGGCTAGACGGTTTTTGTTCTGAATGGAATCGGTGATGTCATACCCCCTAAGCAGCTGAATTTATAGATTCTTTGTCAGCGCGCACCAGGTAACAGTACGTGGCAGGCCAGTGTTCCTTTGTGTACGATGTCCATCACCCACATTGAATCGGTCTCACAGTTAGACAAGATCCTGTCCAGCTCGAAGGAGAAACTTAGTGTATGTGAATTTTAGTGCTTTTCGAGATATTGTTGAATAAATGAGTTTTCTGACAGGTCATTGACTTCCATGCGACATGGTCCGGTCATTCTGGACTTGGAGGATTAAAATGTACTTATGTACTTTAGGTGTGGTCCCTGCCATATGATCGCCCCTACATTCGAAGCACTTGCCAAGAAATACACTAATGTTAATTTCCTCAAATGTGATGTGGATGCTGCGCGCGACGTTGCGTCTCGATACTCTGTATCTGCCATGTGAACACTTCCAACGTTCACTTCCAATGTCTTCTCATGATGATACAGGCCTACATTTGTCTTTCTCAAAGGCAGCACAAGGGTGGATCAAGTAAAAGGTGCCGATAAAAAGTAAGGTGCTAATCCAGGTTTTTCTCGCCCACTCCAACCCTATTTTCAGTGCCGTTGAGAGCATGCTCCGGAAATATGCTAGCTCGAACACAGCATTTTCTGGCACAGGACGGACCCTCGGTGGCGCCCCAATTCAAGCGAGGGGTACTCCAGATGGTGTCAACCAGGTGAAAGCGGGAATATCATATCTCGATCCTCAGCTCAGAATATTCCTGGGCTTAATCGGTGCTTATTTCGTGTTCTGGTATCT
>Ga0157357_1000050_pt1 | contig 41967 bp, 60 predicted proteins | sample AttcapACBM1_FD_111485 | JGI IMG/M metagenome (GOLD analysis project Ga0157357, IMG submission 111485) | Fungus gardens microbial communities from leaf cutter ant in Botucatu, State of Sao Paulo, Brazil - Atta capiguara ACBM1 | ecosystem: Host-associated > Fungi > Mycelium > Unclassified ... | reverse complement strand
TCGATACTCGCACGGAAGTATTCATTGTCGATACCATGTTCTCTTGAATCCATTTTAAACAGGGGATTGCGTACAACATACTCCACAAAAGGACCTGCATATATCTGCTGTAGGACCGAGCGACCAATGTCTAAGGCAGAAATACAATGTTCACCACTAATAGTGATGTACTCACTATCTGTGAGATCATGATAGAAAATGAATAAATTTTGGTCAGAAAACATATATGAGATTGCAGCATAATCCAGAAGAATAACTCCCTTACTAACAGTACCAGCAAATGCTACAAGCATTTTTCCAACCTTATAGCCTTCAGAGGACTGGAGATGATCAATGGTCAAATTTGCAGAACCACCAGATTTGACATGCTTGGTCTTGATCTGATCCTTTTTAGAATATTTAGAGGCCCAATGGCCCTTTTCATGGTATACATGGCATAAAGAATCAGTAGGATGCACTACAGGCTTCTTGCTGACTTTCTTTTTCTTTTTCTTCTTCCCAGAACTTCTACTAGATGAATTTTCTATAGCTGCCAATTTTACAAACAAAGCCAATTGCTTGTTTTTTTCTCAGTCTCCCCAATATGACAATCTCTCTTGGTATGATCATGGACAGTCATTAATTCAGCAGTAGTAATATCCAGGGTAAGATTGCCACCATGATCTAAAAGATTTTTCTGAACAACATTCCAGATAGCAGAACAAGGTAAGGTGTATGAACGATGTGAATGTCATCCAACTTCTGACCAGATTCAGTGATGCGATGACAGAGATAGAGAAATGAACCAATATGGTCAGACATAGTAGTCCACTCATCCCATTTTTTAGTATACAGTTTCTGGTAGTAGTAATGGATATTAATACCCTGACATTGGGTAATGTGGATCATATGAAGATGATCCCACATGTCTTTTAAAGTGGCTAAACTTGCTATATGCTCCTACTGACTCGAAATCAGATCTCAACTAAGTGAGATATTCCTCCTTCAACTTTGCCCACTCCTTGTACTCAGCTGAAGTAATGGGGGAAGTGCAACATTGCTGTCAAAAGGAGGAGACATGGATGGTTTGAGAGGACAATCCTCGAGACCTTTGATGAAGAGCCAGAGGAGGCAAGCCTATAAGGCTGCCTTCACATTGTTGGCTCAAGCATGATAGTTTGTGCCATTCAGTTTGGGGAAATGAAGGGTCTCAGATGTAGAGTTGACAGGGCCTATAACCTGATGAAGTAGTACACAGTAGTTGTTGAGACACAAAGAACAGAATATATTGAGATCACTAAGACCAGGGAAGGAAGGAATCTAAGTACACTAAGATCAAAACAACATGAAGAACATATCTAGGACCAGGGAAGGAAGGAAAGAATCTGGTTCTAGTATACAGCAAAGTCTACTCCCCTCTCGGCAGAGTTGAGCTGAATGCTCATTTTTTTGACATGTTTCAATCATCATTGAATGAAGAACATTCAAAATGCAGAAGCCAGTTCTCAATTCAGCGGTATCAACTTTCATCGATTATTCAGTCAGAACACCATGGATAACACCAAGCAAAAATACTTCCTTTTTTAACGCTAACCACTGTAGGCTGCACTAACGAACGAGAACTAGCCTCGGCCCTGGTGATCACCTATATTTATATTTGAGAAGGAAGGTTATAGACGTAAAGAAAAGAAAATCGAGTCAACAGCACCCCTACTCCATTCCCATATGCATGAGATGAAACATCCTCAATATTTCTCCGTGAGAACTGGGATGTAATTGCATGGTAGTTAGCATTCTATAGCACCGTAGGTTAGGTAGATCCATAAAACTTACTGAGTGTCGTTAATGAAGTCCAGCCAGTGAACGGGTGGCTGAAGTCAAGTAAAATAACGAATCACTCACACGATAATTGCGAACAACTCACCTTCGTTTGCCCTCTCCAGTGATTGCATCGTATTGTTCCCAGACATAGCCTGTCCGCTCATACTCCTATTTTCTTATTCAGTAGTGTTTGAACTGCACCAGAAACTCTTACTGACCTTGAAAACGTTGATCACTACATTTTTACGCAATTCATCGTAGATATCCCTCGCCCTCTGTTGGTAGGGACCCTCCCGTGCTGCATAAGTCTGATGGAAGGGAGTTACGTATTTGTTGAAAATTGTTCATGTCATTGAAAATGACCCACATTGTGCAGAGCTCGCAGGGCAAGGTAGTTCATTTGAACCCATATTGGTCCCCTCCAGTAGTTCTCACCCTGTCCAAAATCAGGATGTGATTTGGATAGACTGCGCAGACCATACAGGGACCAGAGGTGGTCAGGATCATGAAGAATGTCAAGGATAGCAGACAAATGAGGAGAGTCAGCCGGAAGAAGTTCCAGTAGGAATGGGAAGAGCGAAAGATAGCCTTTGTGACAGATATGGTATGATTCCTCTGTAAGTAGTGTTGGCCAACAAATAGGACACGAGAGAGACATCTGTCATTTCTTACCATCTTCATTAACATCAGCATCGCAATACATTTGCTCTTCCTCATCCCAATGCAAGTCTAGAGAGACGAAACAAATAAATAAAAGGTGACAGATGAGTGCGTCCCACCTTCAATATTATTCAAGATAGCTTTCTCGATTTCCACAAATGTTGTAGCGTCCTCCGTTTCTCCAATGAACTCTGCAATCTCCTTCATAGTCCTGGTAAAAAATCCCATCCAGGAAATCAAGTCCAAATGTAACTCTCCGGCATGCGGAGGGCCTCGAGGATAATCATCCATACCGCTCGTTAAAACATGCTGCTCGGACCTTCCACGCCACCGATATCCCTCAGTGCGCGAACGGGCCTTCCTGCCATACTGCTTAATTTGACCACGCTGAGTACGCCTGAACCAGTCGTAGTGTCTCTTCAGGGGCTCATAGATAGACCTCAGAAAAGAAAGGGCCAGATCCGGATTATTCAGGTATCGACTCTCAACGCCCGCATTAGGGGCATCGGCGGAGAAAGTGGTTTGTGCTGCGCCTATTCCGAAGTCCATTCCCAAGTCCCTGTCGGAAGGCTCTTTCTTCAAAGAAACCCCTTTCAAACGCTCGATGAAAGCAGTGACAGCCATGGTGAGCGTGGGAGGATTGGCATAGTTCGGTACTTGAGTCAGGAACTCTTGCGGGACCTTGCTACGTGCTTCTTCTCCTAGAATTTGTTCGCGAGCAACCCAGCCATCGTCGTCAATCAGGTCAATCCAGGATTTCAAGATTTCGAGGCTTTCCAGTCAAATGTCAAGCCCACGGTCTGGTCAGGATATATTAAAGGTCACCTGAAATCGTTATCCCACTGTCCGATATGGAGAAGATGAAATCCTTCATCCCTGCCAAGATATCACCACCTAGAATGGTGATCAAAAGCCAGTACATACCAGTAGAAGCCCCTCGGAAAGAAACTCCTACTTGGTGTAGCGGTTAACAATGCCTTTGGGGCAGTCAACCGTGCACCTTTTCCTTCATTATTGTCCTCAGCCGTGGTATCGTCATCCTCGTCCCATTCATAGGAAAATTTCTTATTGACAACGGAGTTACCATAGAAATAGCCAACACCTCCAAGAAGATTAGAGGTGATGGCCTTGGAGAAATCCTCTAATTTTTGTTTGTCCTGACTCGAGAAATCCTTTGGATATGGGAAGACTTCATTGAAACGCTTGCCATATGCTTCAACGAGTGAAGGGATTCCCTGATCAAGCAATGCAGCTGAATTTCTCTGAGCATGTACTCCACTGATAGATTCTCCAGACGTACAACTTAATTTCTGTTTCGCACTTGCACTTTCATAGAAGACATCGAATTGGAAAGGACCGTCAAAGGACTTCTGATATGCAAACAGATTGCTACCAGTGTAGATGTCATCCGGTAATTGCAGAATCCACGATGGATGTGGAAGTCCAGCTTCGGGTGCTCTGTAGGGCTGTATGGCCTCTCGAGCACGATCAACAATCTCTTTGAGGATATGTTCTTTATGCAAACATGTTGATACAGCCCAGAATAAAGATTCATAATTCATACCTTTAGCTTGCCAAACCTCTTCAGTTCCTAGTCGACGACCAACGTAGTGCGTCTTTCCAATCCTATCTTCGAAATCGCTTGAATGGCGACCAAATTCGACAGCTCGGTTTTCGGGTCCTGACAAAATGTTAACATCGTCCAAGAAAATGAGTTCTACATGAGTCACCATCTACAATGTTGAGTGTGAAGTCTTCGAGGTCGGGAGTGTTCCCACTAAGCTTTATAGGCCCCTCGATACCCTAGAGCGCAAGTCAGTGACCAACCGAAAGCACTCAAGGTATAGGTACATTTTCATCTTCCTCTGTCTCCATTTCAAGGCCACCCATTCCTTCCAGGCCAAAATAGAAAATAGTTGAAATTTGGGATAGTTGTTCTAAATCGTCTATGAAGGACATGTCCATGCAAAAGAAAAAGACTCCGTACCAGGATCGATCGGCTCGCCCTTGATTCGAACAGCCCAGCTTCCACCATGGTCCCCACCAGCAATGTTGAGGAATTCTGTCGTAATTTTGACATTATTAGGGTTATCTTTGATTACTTGTACCCCTCCTTGACGCGCGTCATACTCAGTCCAGGTGTATGTATCAAGTTTGTCATTCTGTTCACAGGAATGACGTGTATCTGAATCATGTGGTGCATTAGAAGTCATGCCCACCAAGCAGAAGCTCCAGATACCAACGTTGAAGAGAGGCATAGTCATGCGTGCCGAACCACATTAAACCAGTCATGAGCGATTGTGGCAAACGAGGCCGCAAGCCAAAGTAGAGGTTGGGCCTGTAGGGGCCCCATACAAGAGTGTCATTGACAACGGACGCCGACGCAGCAGATGCGAATAACAAAAGCACCCTAGGGCGCATCGCAATGGTACCTTGGGTAGTTGCTGAACTGGGACACGTAGCGGAAATATGACATCACGTGAACATGTCGACGGATCATTTCAACGGACTGACATTAATATTAATTGGACCAAGGCAGGGATGTTTTGGATGATTAAATATATGGAGAAAGAAGGCCCTGCGCCCTGGAAAAGGCAACTGAGCCCAGGTTTGTTGACGTCTGTTGTGGAGTCACACTTGCCGACTGTGCGTGTCTGGCTTTCCAATCCTCGTCCATCCACTACTATCACCAGCTACTCAGCATCTTCAGCTCACGATGAGGTCCAAGTTTAAGGATGAGCATCCCTTTGGTGAGCATTGCATACAATTGTCTTTTGTCTCGCTCATCCACCGCACGTTCGCAGAGAAGCGTAAGGCTGAGGCCGAGCGTATCCGACAGAAGTATCCCGATCGTATTCCTGTTGGTGTCTTTGATGTCAACGTCGCATAGGTCTACTCAACACCAGAGTCATCCAACAGGTCATTTGTGAAAAGGCGGACAGGACAGACATCCCTACCATCGACAAGAAGAAGTACCTGGTGCCTTCTGTACGCTATCTTCATTCGTGGAGCTTGGAACCAACTTCTGACAGGGTTAACCAGGATCTCACAGTTGGCCAATTCGTTTATGTTATCCGGAAGCGTATCAAGCTTGCACCTGAGAAGGCCATTTTCATTTTCGTAGACGAGGTCCTGCCGCCTACTGCGGCTCTAATGAGTGCCATATACGAGGAACACAAGTCAGTCTAGTCGTTTCCCCTCTCCCGCTTCTTCGATGAACATTGTGATTAGGGATGAAGATAACTTCCTCTATGTCAGCTACTCAGGAGAGAACACCTTTGGCCAGACTGGCTGGATCGAGCTCCCGTTAGATGCATGAAACCCGTTACATCGTTGGGCGACATTTGACTGCAGACGGTACATTGCGGCCACGACGATCATCTCTGGTACGATACGAAATTTCAGTGTCAACCACAGTACAGCTTTCAGCGGCCTTTGATGTCTCGTGACTCCTCTTCCTCCCCGTCCTTAACCTTGATGGCTTTTCTGTTCGTTCTGTATTTTATCTTGATCGAGAACCTTTTTTCACTTATTTGTATAACACGCTACGTCTTTTCCGCGAAATTCTATGAACCGGACTTTTGCTACTCAAAATCTGGTTTTGAGCGTGACAATGTGTAAATTCGGGAAACCACTTATTGTGATATGAGCCATGAGAATCACGGATTAGATAATACCTGTAGTACAAGAATTCCGCTTCAAGAACTGTAGAAGATAATGCACAAAACACAGAGCACTGTTGGTGCACCAGGAGTTAAAATATCGGTGATTTACGTGAGGATCTTGCTGAGTATGTTCCAGCGTGTCCTCCGAGTCGTACCACAGTGTTCGCGAGTACGGTATCTGTAATGGTATGGGCCTGAAGCAACTCTCAAAATTTCAACACTCATTTGTTTTGAGCTGATGTCTTTGTGCTCGACCAATTTTCTATATATGTATTAGATAGACACCTTGAGTACCTAAATTCTGTCTACACTTCACTGCTTACTTCCTTGTCTTCTTTTCTTGTAGTGCATCAAATCAAATCACTCTCTTGATGGTCAGTTGTGACACAGCTTCAGCTTCTGGAATAACTCGCGGCATCCTACTGAGTGAGCGCCACTCCCGCTCGTTCAGTTTAAACCAAAAAGATTCACTCCCAAATGACACTTCCATGACACTTCCTTTTTCTGATGAAGCGACCATTACCATCATCAATTTGACATCGACAACAATAATGTGTCTAGCGCTTGAATTTGGGAGCGGAGGACGTAAGTCACGGCTCCTAAATTCTATGGCGGGCTGCTAATCAAGGGTAACTGGACCTTGACAAACTCATTCTCTTGAACGATGATAGGATTCCAATCCGTTCTACTGGGCCTCAATGGCTTTTCCTCCCTCCTCCCCGCAGCATACTGGCTGCATAACATCGTCTTTGAAGGCCACTATTCCTATGTCCGAAGCACTGCTATTTTTGGATTCCTCACCCTTGTTGCTTTGGGTGAGTTTCCATGTGGAAAGGTGAAGAGCAAGTGGACAGAAATACCAACAAGCATTTTTATAGCAAATTCCATCATACTCCTTATTCGCAATGATCAAGAAGAAGGAATGGCGCTCGTTCATGATTTCAAGATGCTGGATCATCCTACAAGGATAATCACAGCCTCAATTGTCTTGACGATGCTTTCGGCATTCTTTTGTGAGCAGTCACCTGATTCAGTTATATTATTTGACAATTGACAAACTAGCTGAACAGCATTGATGGGGTTCGTGACTGCTCATACAGGTTGCACGTCGCAACAGGTTAAACATGGAAATCCTCTTGCAAGATATTCCAACAAGTACCCTCAGTCAAACTAACAAGACACATTAGCATGTTCCTTCGCCAAGTAGCTTCTCTGCGAGCAAATAGTTCTGAATCACATACATTATACAATTTTTTTTTACAAAGCCATAGAGTCAGTTTGCTGCCTCTTGCGACTTCAACAATGTTAGTTCCAGATTATCCCAATCAACACTCTCATAAAACTCCTCGTCCACCCAAAGCTGATCATCATATTCCCCTTCCTGGCTGCTCGGTATTACAGTTTGTGAAGATAACGCAACAGGCGTTTGAGATTGGGCTGCGGGTTGACTTGAATAATCAGGAAGAACATTGAAGGGCTCGGGCTGTGAGTTGACTTCTGGTTGCGACCATTCATGTACACGTGCCTGTGGTGGTCTTTCTTCGCTGGGTATTCCTCTAACTCCAGCAGATGTAACAACGTAATCACACGATGTTGGAGGACCAGCAGAATTAAAGATAACCGTTAGCCTTCGGATCAGGGAAGGCTCCCTCTCGGATAAAGGGTCTCCGGACTTTGACTCTCCATCTGTCTCACCCTCAGTCTTGCGCCGTTTTTGTTTATTCTCTTCCTCCGTGTCCTTGATATATCGCCTTCGTCTGGTCCGAGAAAGCATTACCCTCGCATTGATCTGATTCGACCAGACGAGCCCGAGGGCAGCCTCTTTCTGATTCTCTCCATACACGCTGTGCGCGCGGTTGAACCACCTAGCCTGCTCAGAATACACAAGCAATCCACCCTCGCTCTTCTCAGAGTCAACGGCATAATTATCAAACGCATCCAACACTTCATTGAGGACGACAACACCGATTTGATAGCGATCAGCAATTCGATGCAGAAGTGCAGATACTCGAGTCAACTGTTGCGAGCGTTCGACTAGTGATGCTGTAGATACTTTCTCGACAAGGTGAAAGAGCTCCGCAAGTGCATCAATTATGAGGAGTTTGACGGGCTTTCGTGAAGGTGTTCTCGCTATCGTTTCTATGAACGCAGGAACATGATTGTCCAAGATGTTCAAAAGGACATCTACAGTCGGCACCGAAAGGGTATGCACATCCTCTAATGACACATTTTGAAGGTTTCTTTCCTGTTGAATCTGCAAAAGTCGAGGAGTTTGAAGTTTTGTTTTTGTCGTCAGGTAACAGACTGATCCGCCTAGTCCGCCTTGTGTTTCTGGAAGCTGGACATACAAGGAAGTTTGTAGAGCAAATTGCGTCTTTCCTGCAGCACTTGGGTCGTTCTGAATGAGTAAGGCAGTTGGGAGGGGGGATATACAAGTATAGACAACCGTACCTCTCCCCTACAATCTCCCATATCATCCCCGTTCGTAAACCACCACCCAGAGCAGCGTCCAGAATCACATCCCCCAATGTCAAAGTCTTCGGATCATCCTCTGTTGTATGTTCCAATGTGCGGAAAGTGAACTGGAGACTACCTTGGTTCTGACAGATGTCCCGTATGAGCTGGCTGATCTCTGAAGACGAAACGCGACATCGCTTTGCAAGGTCTTGTGGAGGTGTAAGGACGATATCAGCTACCGTATTCAAGTTTCCTGATGGATATCAGAGTGTGAAAGGAAGATTTGCGGAATCAGCAGCAGACCTTTGCGCAAAAGAGCCTTTTGAGCGTTCTTCAAACCCGGCAGAGAAGATAACAGAATCTTATCCATTCCATTATTCCTACGACCAACTTCGCATTTATCTCACAGAGTAGATGACTAGAAGAAAAGCCACTTACGACGTCAATCCACTTAACCTCTCACAGCAGGATGATGCTAGGAGTGAAGATTAGTGGCAGTGCCCTCTGACTGTACGGACTCGGACTGAAATAGATCCAACTACCCTCGACATCTTCAGCAGAGCATAGTAAACATAGATACATAAGACTAGGTCTCGAGAAACAGAACAACGAACATAGGATATCAAGAGCGTCGGACCTGGTTATCAGACGTCGTCCTCCCAAGCAACCCTCCAACCACATTTGTTACAGTATCAGAAAGCTGCCTTTGTTGCATTTGAGCATGCTTGACATAGAACAACCGAACGTTTGTAGCGTTCCATATACCTAAGGGTGACATTCCCCGAACATATATTTCTCCCCAAATCAACGATGTCAGCCATACGGTAGATGCCTCGGACCACTGATTTATGCCGATTTGAAAACTTGCATTGAAATGATCGAAAAGTGACACGTACAGCAAATTTCCGAGCTAGAATCGGGGGCGCCGGAGGAAGAACATGCGTTAGAGTGGCATTTGCAAGGAAATCAATTGCAAAAGTCGTTGATGCAGCTTTTCTGGATGCCTGTATTTCTCGTATTTTTGGAAGAAGCTCCGATATGACCAAGAGTACACAATCTAGTGGTAAGCTATAGAAAAACACAAAATCAGTAAACATGTCGCTTTTCATCGAGTTCAGGCGTACCCTTGCTGCCATGAAATCACCTGGTGGTCATCATGAGTGAAAATGAAAACAAGAGCGGATAAGGGCATACCCATTCCTGAGTTGGTACGAAGCCATTTCGTCCAACAGAAGCCGCAGCGACGCCAACGTCCTCAACTGAGAGCGAACGCCTCTCTTTCATTTTCCCCCTAGCCTTTTCCGACTTTGGAAATGCCGAGTCAGAAGCACTGCCCTCCGCAACGTCGGGGTTATCACCGCCTACAAATGCCTCTATCTCCACGACAGATTCATCTCCTTCGTTGGCACCCTCTTCACTAAGAAGTCGAGCCTTCTTCACACCCGGGCCATTCGAATTCCTGCGTTCCAGAGGCCCTTCCGACTTCCGAGCCTGCTCCTCTTTAACTAGTCGTGCACGTTTGATTTCGCGAAGGCCTCGTAAAAGTGTGAATGTTTCGAGGTCCTCAAAGGATTTATGAGATGACAGGACTGCATGTATCAAGTTGGGATTCTCTGAAAAATTATGCAGGATGATAGAGTTAAAAACCTCTAACCTAATTTACATATTAGGTTCCTGCGATACATTGAAAGGATAGAAGCTCACATGAAAAACAGGAGTCGAGGGTGTCCCTCGTCCGACAAGAGGAAGAGTGGATTCGAGAAGGAGGTAAACAACTGAATGAGACGTGTTGATGCTGTGACACTAAGTTTCTTGAAATATGGAGATGCATTCGATAGGGCAATAACGAGCGCCGGATAAAGTGGGTTAAGACTCCCGGATGTTGTCGCTATCATGGAGTAGACAATCTGAATGAACCCGTTGAAACTGAGCATCCATCCAACAAAAATGTACTGACCTGAATCAAGAAGTCTGCCATCGTTCCGCCGTTGTTGTATTTCGCTGGGACCTGGCCCCTAATAGGACTAGATAACCATGCACCGAACGACTTCTCACTAGACAGTGTCTGGACAATATACGACAAAGCTCTGCATAGACCATGTTGTTCTAAGGCATATTAATATCCCCTGACTCGCACAACGAAAAACTCACGGGGCTTATCCTTGATTTCCATCCCATAGGTCAGCAAGTACGCAAGCAGGACCATAGACTTCTCCGAGTCAAGAAGATAGAGTCTAAATTTCTGTGAAAATTTAAGCGTCCAAAACCCATGTTCAGGATACTTGTCTACCTTGTTCAGGTCGAGAATCTTCCAGCAAAAAATGACTGTGACTCGTGAATATTTGTTTCAGTGAGGATGATAGGACTAACCTGTTTCATTGACATGGGGTATGGCCTTCCGTGAGCCGGGGAGAACATTGTTGATGGTAGCCATTTGCTGTTCAAAGATACCGATAATCCCATCAATGATAAAATCGAAATCTTTCGTCCTATGCTGTCCAGAAATTGAGATAAAGACAAGTACGAAGATGCTGCAAATCTCACTAGCTTCATCAAGAAATAACGGAACGTATTCGTTTTAGCCGTTGGTGAAATGACTTGAGCATCTCCAGAACCTGTGATGGAGTCTCGCGCCGGCCCACTCTGGAAGTCGAGTAAAACACAGAGTATCTGCAGGCACATGCCTACAAGGTTCATTCTTGAATCCTCTCCTTTGAAAACGAGGTGGTTATAAGGAAGCTTTCCGGCCATACCCCCAATGCCGGTATCGCTGTTTGTGGCAGAATTCATGGCAACATTCAAAAGGGAACATAAAAGGGTAAGTACACCGCGTCTCGAAGTCTTTTGAACAAGGTGTAATGAATAAAACGAGGGCTTCGTGAGAAGGGAACCGGGGGGAACATATATCTGGCGAGACAGAAGTACGAGTAACAAACGAAGAACTTCGATTCTGTTGCTATCGTAGGTATGACTTGAACCTGGATCTGTCGTTGAACCCACCCCCTTCTCCCTGCAGAGCCTGTGAGATTCACCCAGGTAGTAATCGTTGAGTACACACCAGATAACATAATGAATTTTGTGATGGTCAATTTGGAACTTCGTCGGAAGGGTAAATCCACAGCAGAAAAGGAGGTCAAAAATGCAATTGAATAGGCGATGTCCCAAGGATGGAAGCCGTTTCTTCCCTTTCGGTTGCCTGTGCCCAGGAGTTGGAGGTGATGACTGAGTTTCTCGGTCACTGTCTTCTTCATCTTCAATCACAAACTGCGAAACTTCCCGTTCCTCCACATTAGAATTTATGTCTTCATCATCCTCTACCTCGTCTCTCTTCCATAACAACTCCATCTCAAAAGCATTGGATTCACCTTCAACATCGAATATGACAGGAAGCACTCGTTCCAGCACGCGCAGACAGTTTAAAACCTCTTTTGTAGTATTTCGTTCAACAGAACTAGTTCCTGATTTTATGAAGGATGAAGCTAGTGCAGTTACCGACGATGTTGAGATGGAAGGGAACGTGTGGTCAGAGAGGAGGTTGAACAGACGAGAAGTAACGACTTGAATTAGCGTGATAACATTTTCTGGAGCATCTACGAGGGCACGCCGAACTGCAAGGTTTTAGTAGCTATTATTTTGATGTTCGACAGAGGAGACATACTGTGGTGTGGTGATATAAGGGAGAATACGTCAGAGACCGAGTCGAACAGGACGAAATACTTAAGAAAGGCTGATCGATTTCAAGAGCAGCAACAACAGGCAAATGCATCGTACCTGCTCCCAATAATTGTCTGTAGCGGGGATATTCTACATGTACCCTGCCATCAGGTCCACTGAGAGTCACAAAGGAAAGCTGCGCACCCGGACCACAGCTAACTTTGAGATTCCGCCTGGCTGGGTAGGGAAAGCAAGTTTCGCTTCGTCGCCAAGGAGGCCAAAAGAGGAACTAAATTTCTGAGGTATTCTAGAAAACATATGTGGTGGATGCTGATTGCTTTACAGCATCGTACTCGCAAGTGTATGACCTAATAGAAATATAAAAATAACCTAGACATATTGTATTTCTTTGCTTTCAAACTTAAGCCCATTCATTACAAGGAGGTGTGAAAACAATTTCACTTCAAGTTGTACAGAAAAATGCAATCTCCCAATTATATTTCGTACGTGAATATTCTTGTGAGTTGAGGGAGTTCCAACTGAGAGGAACAAAGAAGAAAGCCAGAACAATTATCATCTCGCTACCATTTCACTGATTTCTACCTATTTTGGGATAGATAATGTACGAAACAAAGGAATGTTCTTCTCATAAATCATAACATCATAACGCCGTACCATTAGACTCAGATCAGGTACATAAGAGCTCCCACGGCGATGAGATATAGACTGCCTTTGGCGGTGGCCTTGACAGCACCGGAAGCAGAACTTGGGGGTCCTATTGCCATGGCACCGACACCAGTTAAAATGGGAGTACCGTTGTCCGTTTCCTTTCAATGGCAATACCGAAGTCAACAAACCGGGCCGATACTCATACAGTTGAAATCCTTACGGTGGCTTCTTGGTCTGCAATGGCTTTCGCCGCGGCAACGAACGCATCATGCGTGTTATTGCCACTCGTTGGAGCATTGATACTGCCGACCATACCCATTCCGCAGTGCAAAACCTTTGCTCAGGTTGTATCAACCACTCACTTGTTAGGAAATATTACTCGTCACTCACCTGCTTGCAATGGAACCAGATTGCTTACGACGGGAATGTCTCATCAACGAAGAGGGCACGGAATTATACAGATTGCTTACGATCAGTACTGGTAATGTTGAGCGTGAAAGTTGTCGCCATGACAAGCGAAGAGTCAAAACCAGCCGAGTTGTTACCGCTGGCCTTTAGATGCGTGCAAGGGCTTCCAAAAGATGATTGGGTCACTGAATGGGGAATTTGCTGGGTACTATTTCCACGGATCAGTGAGTTTCAAGGATGCGGCTAGGTGAACGAACTTTGGAAAGTAGAAAGTAACAAGATCGCCAACTTGAGCGGTGATATTCGCAGGATCAAAGACGAAATTGCCGTTCGGGAAAACGTTGACCTATAAGAGCAATTAACAACGCAAGGACTCGAGATCTGGATACCGACGTTATGCTGTCCTGCCGTATCAGGTGGCGCAGACGGGGCTGGTGTAGCAGCGGTACTTGAGGGGGCAGGAGCACCATACTGAGCGACAGCCAGCTGTGCGAGAGTTAGGCTCAACAAACACTTGAAAATCATTTCTTCAGGAGAGGTCACCAAGGAATGATTATTGAATGTCTGTTGTGGTTCGATATCGCTTTTAACAATCCGTACCAGTATTTTGGGTCTGTGAAACTTTACCCAAAGGAGGGTATTCTCTGTAAGCACACCGCTAAGAATATGAGATCATTCCCACATACATGGAAATGAAGCCGTGTCCTTGGCATGTTTTCTGTAAAACACAGCCTTTTAGAACTACATTTGGTTCGCTCGATATTTTTATATTTTCAATAGACGTGGTGACTGCCTCGATCCTTCATGTTCGCTGGGGCGAGGCTGCTGCATGGCAAAGAGGAGTTGGCTCGGTAAGGACTGAGGGGGCTGGGAGACTGTCTCATGCATGCCCATCCTTCTAATTGGGGACTGGGAATGTAGTATAGGCACGTGCGGAACCAATCAAGCACGACCCTGGTTTTCTGTCGTAACGTAACTGCTGATCCTTGATGTGCCTTACTGTAGTTCGTGGATGTCCAAGAACATGAGGTAATCCATTTCATGCTCGGCGCATAGTAAGGATACAGCATACTTGGAGCCCAGATATGGTAGGTCACAAGATCCTGTCGCTTCACAACCAAGGCAGAGGGATCCGGCTAGTTCTCCGTGGATAGAAGATGCTCATGTCGAGCATATTTTGCTATTAGCCGACATATTGAAGAATCTAGCAACTCAAAAACCCTAACCCACCTTCAGGTCAAGTGGTCGACAACCCAGTCTCCGAGAAATTGAAATCGAGGGTGTCCGTGAGTTTTTAAAAATGCAACGGGACTTGCTTTGGGGTTGATGAGAATGGGTCCATGCGATACAGAGCCTGGTCAGGAAAGGGTGAAGCTGCCCATATCTACCTCGATGTCCAGCAAGGAACTGGTGATCAAGTAACGTGACGACCATTACGAAGCACTGATCATTCGATTTGCTATTCTGTTACAAGCATGCATAGACGAGGAGCAGGTCTTGCAGCATTTGACAGACAAGAACAGTCAAAGCGCTCCTATGCCCAACTATCATCCACAATCTCCCAATCCCAAGTCGACCACCTCCATTCCCAGCTCACACAGTTCCGTACCGCTCTTGCTCATTTTGCCTCAACCCACCGTGACTCCATCAAAAGCGATCCAACTTTCCGTCATGCATTCCAACAAATGTGTTACTCGATTGGTGTCGACCCATTGGCAGGTCCGAGGAAAGGTGGGTGGTGGGCCGAGATGCTGGACATCGGTGATTGGCAGTACGAGCTCGGTGTTCAAATCGTTGATGTATGTGTGAGCACGAGACATCGAAATGGAGGTCTAATCGAAATGTCCGAGCTCGTACGAATGGTGTCTAAACTGCGTGGGGCCAATAGTGGGGAGATAACAGAGGACGATATCGTGCGTAGTATCAAGACACTACAACCTTTGGGTGCTGGGTACCAAGTCACGGAAATTGGGGGGAAGAAGATGGTGAGGAGTGTTGTCAAGGAGTTAGACGACGATCAGGCTACCATTCTCGCAATCGCACAAGAAACCAATGGAAGAGTAGTCGAAAGCATGCTTGTACAAAGGAAAGGTTGGACAAGAGATCGTGCAGGAGCTGCTCTGGAAAACATGCTACTGAGAGACAGTCTTTGCTGGCTTGACGAACAGGACCAAGAATGCGGACGAGCATACTGGGTTCTCTCTGCCATGCGGTGGGAAATTTGAATATTAGTCCAAGGTTAGTCTTCTTCTACTATGATACACCTTATTATACTGATCATCTCAAAGTGTTGTCATTTAGTCCTGCTGCGAATCCATAGTATCCGAGTTCGAGCTAGGGTCTGGAGCCCATATCGATTCTGGCCGATTCGATGATTTTGGCCCTTCCCCCTCTGAAGGAAAGTGAGCGAATTAGGGAGACAGTCAATTAAAAACGCACCCGATAGAGCATTCTCTCCGTCTGCAGTCATCATCCCCTCCACGGCAAAATTAACACGGCGGACCTCCAGCGTCCTGATATTCACCATGACGAGTATTCCACTCTTCGCGAAACTCGGCAAGAGCACAATCCGACTTCGAATTTTCCCGCCACCTCGTGTCTCCTCAGTGACCAGTTTGGTATCAAATTCGGGTTGCACCCCAACGACATAGATATGTGGCGTCTCTTTCATAATGAATGGGTCTGCCGTGAAATATGGATGACACCACAGTGTATCTGGTGCTGTTGGTGACATATGTCTCCATTTGAGAGTGCTTTCGAGGATGGAAAGGCGGGTGATGGGTGGCGAAGGGAGATACTTGAACATATCGTTAAGAGGCTGCCCGGAGTTGACTAGGATAGACCGTTTACACTCCTGTTTTGACGAAGATTCAATGTTGATGTAGGTAGGATTACTTTCCGAGTAAAAAGTCCCGAACTTCGTCGAGGCGTCACCAAAAATGGCCTTGGGGAATGGTTGTTGAGGCATAATGGTCCCCGATGGATCTCCTGGTCCGGGCAGGATATGAATAGGCATGACTCGAGCAATATCGAGCAAATGTGCTGAGAGTTCGTAGATGGGGTTGACTTGGAAGGTTGTTGGGTCCAGTCCTCGCTTTTTCTGGGTAGATCTCGCATGAGGTCCGAACGTTAAGATGAATGAGGAAAACATACAGCTTTGCGTTCCGCATACGAAGGTGTCTCGATCCTATCGGTGAGGGCCTTGGCTGTCAGAGAATTTCCGGCAATTATCAACCTCGAAATTCTAGCGGCACCAAGTTGGTCCTCCTCTCCACCCTCTTCTCCCGTCAAGTACTCGGTCAACATCTGTAACTGTGCATCCGTAGGTGTATCTGATCCCATCTCAATTCCTGAAACAAAGCCCACCCACTCATCCTCAGAGGTCACTGTTTCTGTGAGCAGATTTGAATCAGCCTCGTAGATCGTTAGAACTCAGTTTGAGCATGTGAGCCCGCACCATCCACATCCATAGCATCCTCTTTCCCGCTATCTTCTCCATAGGCTTGTGGCGCCATCCCCGGAAAACAGATGTCTACAACCTCAAAGTCTCCCTCTGAAGTTTCCGCTCCAAGTGCACTTATGATTATGCCTGTAACCAAATTCTTACCCTTCAACACATCTCCTACGAGTCGTATCCGACCAGACTCGTCCTCAATCATGACACTATCACTGTTTGAATAGAACTTTTTCGGTGGAGGTGGAGGTAGTATCGAGTGCTATCCATTGCCAAAGAGTAGAGTAGAATGGCGTCACCAACTTGAAGAGAGCTGAAGCCTAGAGGTCAACGCACATCTCGGCCTATGTCCTCCATAACATTGGGTTTCATTGGCATTTCCATGTAGATGGTCCCAATAATGTAACATAGCTGCCCTTTTACCACATCCAGGACTCGGGGCACCTGGACAGGTTTTCCAGAGACGTTCTTCCATAGATCTAGCGCATTCTCCTCAAGGAATTGTCTTAATAGTCGTAGGCGTACGAAATATATGTTTGCGTATTGATGCTTATATGATTTGTTGTTTTTGTCGATGAGAAAGGAAGGCGTCGACTCAAGTGGAGGAAGAAGCGTTGTTGATGCTCTTGTAGCCTGTAGGGGCTTGCTGGAAATAACAATGTATCATGGTAGGAGATTTTTGGGAAATACCCACTCACAGTTTCTGGATAGGTACCATTGGGAGGGACAAGGACAACCTGGAAGAAATGATGGTATGTACTAATGGACGCGTAGTTTGGCTTTATTGACGCATCCTATTGACGCATCCTAGTGTCGATTGCACAGCGCAGGAACCTCTTTCTGATTCGTGATTCTATCCTGTGTGTCTTGCTAGTACCCAAAGATTGGATGACTCGATTCAACTCACCGATCCTAGCCTTCTCAAGAACAGACAACTCTTTCATGCACAACTAGGGAGACTGGAGCCCACTTGGACGGTATATTCAAGAATAGTTCCCACAGCTACAAATATATACTTATTACAGCATCTAGCAAGGGCGCGCATATGTTCCAGAGTGGTCACTTTCTTCCGGCTTTACGCGAAGGCCATGCTTCGTCTTCTCATGATCCCAACCGGTGGTGGCATCAACTGTCGTGAGGAAAGGTTGATCATCGCGTGTAAGGATGTTAACGACATCGAACTGTGAAAATCTGCTTTGAGTGCTGGGGGGGATGCGAATTAAGCTGATACTCACAAGGTTATCAATGAATCTTTGGACAAGCTACAGATTCGAAAACTCTTCAACCCCTTGAACAACTGGTTGAATGCCGTCTGCTCACCATTTCAGTCATATTTTTCTTAACGACCACCCGTAGTATTTCTATATCCTGACAGTTTGGAGGTAGGCTATAATTTGGCACTAACCTAATTCACCGATTGTTAGCTGAGACCATAAAAGGCGAACAGGTACATACCATCCACGTGTCCTTAAAAGAGTTTGAATCCAGCTTTGTTGCAGGCGAGGATACTGCTCCCTGAAACTCTCTGAGAACTTGAAAGCGACAACTGGTAGTCCAGGTTCATAGTCCTGTGAGAACATTACTGTTTTTCATAATGGGAATCAGAGAGTCACGCACCTCAACGTTAGGTGAATTAATCGTCTTCTCATTGTGCAATCCATTGGGGCGATGGATGTCGCTCAGAACATCAAAATAGCCACTCCTCTCCAAAGCTCGACTCAATAACCGAGCATTCTTCAAATCATTCAGTGCAAGTTGCTGGTAACCCTGATATCCAAGGTGCACAAGATTGAAATACTGAGCTATAATCGGAGCAGCTGGACGCGAAAAGGTCAAAGAGAACGTGAACTCGACAGAGCCTAGGTAATGCAGCTCGAAAACTAAGTCCTTGGGTAGGTGCGCCTTGTCGCGCCAAATGATCCATCCAACGCCAACATAGCTGAACCCAAACTTGTGCCCCCTATAAATGTGTCAGGAGTATGCAATGAGGATACTAAGACAGCGTACGATGTATTGATAGAAACAACCCGGGGGATTTTGAAGTCCCAAACAAGGCTGGACTACAAAACCAGGAGTCAGACGTGAACATAAATCATCGAAGCGGACGTACGTGTGCAAATGGCGCGACAAATCCACCGGATGCAGCATCAACTTCATAAACATAAATCTGTTAATAAACTGTTTCAAACATATTCCAAAATTTCCCACCATGAATAGGAATAGAATGGCCTGTACGTTTCTCGTATTGATCCAAGAGGTCAGCCAAACCTTTGACGTTTTCATAGTGTCCTGTGTAAGTGCCTATGTTCCATGTTTGAGTGTGCGGGTAGCAATGCATCAGCAAAACGTACTCCCAAGGATCACATAAACACCAATAGTGTTTTCGTCGACATAATCCATGGCCTTTATAATATCAAGGTGATATTGGCTTTCCTTAGAGACAGGAACAAGGCGACATTCGACGTCAAAATAACGCGCAAACTTTTCCAGGGCAACTTGAGCATTAGAACCCATCACGATATTGGGACTAAAATGTGTTAGATTACACTATTGAAGTGAGTTGAGACCTTACCCAGGCGCATGAATACTCTTCCCGGCCGCCTTTCGCTTCTGTTGCCATAGTTTCTTCATAGCGAGGCCGCCAAGCTGAACAGCCTCAGATGATCCAGTTGTAGCAGTACCAACAGCTTGCTGAGCCGAAGGTGCATGCCACAAATCCGCAATCATAGACACACCTGGTAAACCCTCGAGATTAGATTGTGGAATCAATATTCAGATCAACTCACAGCGTGTATGCAGTAACTCTTGGTCAACGATACATTGATCAGTAATTGTACGACGATTCAATATGAACCTCACGAGTCGCCGGATATTCGTCGGCATCTGATAGTCAGATGAGTAGAATTGTAGGATACCATGCCAAAATTGAAGGTCGACGCACCTACTAAATTCTTCGAAATATTCTCCTTGACAAGTTTGTCTGCCATAGGTGGCATATATGTCTGAACAAAAGAGGCGAGATTCAAGATAGGAGAGCCATCTACACTGATATTACCACCAGAGATACCATGAACTGACATTGTAGACTCGCCGAGACTAAGTTCATCTTGAATAAGCCTATATGTGGTGTCAGCATCAACACCCTGCCGGAAATGGAGATTAACAAATGTTTTGTGAAGTGACAACGACACACATACGGCAACTGGAATGTGAAAGTGGGGGATTGGGCTGGTGCTATAGCGTTCTCCATATGAGACAATCTTCTTCGAATCACCTTCTAAAACCTGGGAGTAAAATGGCTTCTCCTACAGACCTCACGGTAATGGAGCAACCATACTGTGCATATAAGAGATATACTCACGAAAGATTGCTCGACGAGGGATTCTGTATCGACGTGCTATGGTAATAGATTTAATAATGGAAGCTTATGATAGATGATTGCTTGCCTTGGAAAGAGACATGGTACAAAGGGAACAACGTTATCCGCAACCAGACCAAGCGATATATAGATGTTCGTCATTTCGAGACAAAACGTCATTGATGTCATGATGAGGGCGAACGACATAACAGTTTTCCTTCCCGTTCTACAGTCAACGAAAATCAGCCCCAAGAGAACTCGAGCTCCACCGACGAAGAAAGAGCGCATAAGTATTGTCAGCCCCAGATTTGTTTATATGCACGTGAGATAACGTAGTCACTCTGCTACCCCCCCACTCTGTTATGGGCGGACCCAACCTCGAGATCTTCAAATTCTCTCTCTACCTTTTCGTGCCTATTGCCGCTCTTGTCCATTTCGGTGACCCAGAATGGTATAGAAGACATGTTGTACCTGTATGTATGTCTCTCGACATGGTAGTTGTAAAGGTTGAAGTTGATTCTGGCTTGAAGTATAGAGATCGGTTGTTCCCAGGTCCTGAGCGCACGTCTCACGTATGTTCCACCAAAATTTGTTGTTAGCTATCAAGCTCACCTTCATGCTTAAGAATATCCCCAAAGAGACAGTTGCCATTCGGGAGGAGCTCGCGAGGATAAAGGCAGACAGGTTGGCACGAAGGGCAGTGCAGGAATCAAAAGACCGCACGCAAGATAACTTGTAATTCCCAAATAGTCTTAAAGGTGTGCACCTTGGTATTTTGAGTATAGGAGAATAGAATATCACTAACAGAAATCAGTCACCCAAATTTCTTATCTATTCATTGTACTGTTACACCAGCCTACTTGCTTTACTTGCTGTTGAGACGTCACCTGGGCACCTGGAATATTTCACCGTTGTCACACCTGACTTCCCAGCTGGTTCCTGGCTCACGTCGAGCATTCCCAATAATATTCTGGAATTCTCCAGTGTCTAGAAGAGAAACTTTAAAGCCTCCGCAGACTATGAACACGACACAACGCGTGTCGTCTCCTGGTGGTGGTATCATTCTGTTGAAAAGCATAGGACGATATGCAGGAACTAGGGTTGTTGAACAAGCCAGTTCTACCAGCATTTTGTGGTCATCTATGGACTGTCAACTAAGCTGTGCAGATCCCTTTGATCAACACCCACCAGCAAATTTGATCAAGCTTTCCATGCTCAATTCATCGGGGACAGTATATGAGCGAACACCTCCAGTTCTTTCGAGCGCCATTCTCAAGACGGCTGCAGATGGTTGTGACGCCCCCAGTGATCCCGAGGCACGCGATGAAAAACCATTAAAATGGGCCATGTCCACCTTATATTCAGAGTTGTGCACGAGTTCAACCCCAGAGGGAAGGGATTTTGCATCCTTATTAAATCCACTTCCATTCATCGTGATAGACTGGTAAAAACAATCAGATCCGATGGTTTCCAGCGTTACGATTGGCACTGAGAGTACAGGCAATAAACAATGAGCAAATGACCTTTACTACTTGATCTCACTTACCATCGTCCCAGTCAACCTTTTTGCACCCCATGATTATCCCTCCCAAGAGACCACCGCCACCTACACTACAGAAAATTGTGTCAGGTTTCTTCCTCAGTTGGTCTCTAATCTCGACGACCATTGAACTATGGCCCTCCCATAAAAGCTGATCATCATACGCAGGTACCATAACACTGCGGAGGAACTCCGTCAGCGCGTCTCATTGAGATACGGCCACCTACGCATTTACGTCTGTTGCCGCTGCCCGTTTGGCTGCATCCAATGCCTCCGCGTAGAACCGACCAATAACGACGACTTCGGCATTTTCTTGCTTCAAAAAAGCCAATGTGCCTTCTGCTACACCTTCTGGAATATAGACAGTACATTTCACTTTCAAAATACGCGCTGCGCAAGCGGCGGCTAATCCTGCATTGCCGCCTGATGCAATTACGCAGTGCAAGTCATTACCATGACGCTGTTTTGCCCTCTGAATAAAATATGAAATCCCGCGATACTTGAATGAGTACGACGGTTGAAGATTCTACTAGATGAGATAAATTGAGATTCGGGCTTGTAGTTATCTCTCTTACCTCTAGCTTGAGGTAGACTGACGCGTTAAGGTTATTCGAGAATGTGACTGAAGAAATGAGAGGTGTTTCCCTCCAGAGGGCTCCTGACATGCTACTTGCAATCTCTATATCAGATGGATGCACCATCAGAAGGATGAGATGACTCATGCACCATGACTGGGGAGTTTGTGGTGGTGGTTGGTGCTGCTCCACTACTATGTAGGAACAAGTGTAACAACTATCGTGGAGATAAGGTTGTCATTGAAGTAATCTTGTAACTGCAACCCGCACCCAGCCCTTGGCTACATAATTGATAGTTTATTCTCGCGGTAATACCATCTCCCCTTTTCGACAAACTCAGGGTTCAACTGCTGGCTCTGCCGGAAAATCCTCGGTTGTTTACGGTCCGCTTCGGCTGTCCAAATGACTTGAAGAGTTAGATAAATTAAATTGCTTCCGTTATCTCGTCCTTACTTTTCGTCTCAAAACTCAATGAAGTTCATTGATGGGTTTTGGTTGTTGAAAAATGGGGTTAAACCCTTTTATGGCCTTCAAGCCGTCCAAGTCACCGAGGACGATAGCGGGTACCATCTTCAAGTCTCAACAAGACCTATCAGACACCGCGGCGATACACTTGGAGGTGGATAGTACATCCAAGGCCCATGTTGATTGCTGATTCCTGTATAGGTCCTGTGTTGAGTGTCCGGATACATTCTCCTACCAAGGACGTCATTGGTGTTAACATTGAACATTTTGCTTCTTTGAGCCCTCGCCCCGAAATCGAGCTCTTCCCTGATGATCCGCCTATTCCTGACGTTCGTTTGTCGAAAGAGGGCTCTGACCATGTCATTTCTAGTGGTGATCTCAAGGCTGAGATCACCGAAAACCCCTATTCAATCACATTCAAATCATCAGAGCGCATTCTCACTTCTGCGGGACCTAAATATCAAGCTATTTTCGACATCCCTTCGCACTGGACCAACCTCAGTGCTTCAAATAGTTCTTGCTTGAATCATGATATCTCGTCCAATCCCCGACCGGAGCTTTTGCCTACTACCGTTCGGTACATCAACTCTGAGTTAAACATCTCTCCCGGTGAGCTTATCTATGGATTTGGAGAGCAGTTTGGTGCATTTGTGAAGAATGGTACGCCGGTCGCGCGAGATTAGGATGCCCAGATGGTTTATTTCTGTTCACCTCAGGCCAGTCTATCAAAGTCTGGAACCAAGATGGAGGGACTTCCAGTGATCAGGCGTACAAATGTGTTCCGTTCTATATTACCAACAGGAATTACGGTGTTTTCATCAACCACCCTGGAGAGGTTGAGGTAGAAGTTGGTTCCGAGAAAGTCAGTCGTGTTGGTGTATCTGTCGCGGACAAGAGTCTGGAATATTTCATCATCTATGGAAAGACTCCCTTAGAGGTCTGCTGTCATGAATTTTTCCCTGTTCCTGCAGCCTGAATGGTTACCAGATCCTTGAAAAATATACCAGAATGACTGGACGGCCTGCGTGAGTTTAAGGTCTCAACTTTGAATGAGCCCTACTCAGTCTCTCGTGCAGAATCCTTCCAAGTTGGTCCTACGGACTCTGGCTCTCCACTTCGTTCTTGACCTCATATTCGTCCGAGACTGTGTCTGGATTCTTAGAGGGTATGAAACAGCGGGATTGCCCCGTTCGTGTCTTCCATCTTGATTGTTTCTGGATGAAACAATATGAATGGTCAGTGGTTCATCTTACTGCTATTCATTTGTAGTCGCTGAATGCTGATAGGTGTTCTTTCACATTTGATCCTGACAATTTCCCGAATCCCAAAGCATACCTCGCTGAGATCAAGCAAAAATACAACGTCAAGATCTGCCTGTGGAGTGAGTTACAGCAAAGACCTATTTGCATCTGATTTCTGATTTTATGGTAGTCAATCCATATATATCACAGTTGTCGCCTACTTTCAGGGAGGCTGTCCAGGGTGATTATCTGATTAAACGCAAGGACGGGTCACCTTGGCAGTTAGTATTTCCATGTTTGCTCTAAACTTCCCAAAAGGCTCATTATTTTGATGAGATGGGATTTATGGCAACCAGGTCTAGCCATTGTCGATGTGACCAATCCTCAAGCAAGGAAGTGGTATGCTGCGAAGCTGTCCACCCTGATTGATCTCGGTGTTGATGCTTTTAAGGTGAGTGATTGGGAAAATCCACCCCCGAGTCCGAATGGTTGATCAGGCAATTCCCTAGACTGATTTTGCAGAGCGCATTCCTCATGCCAATGTCGTTTTTCACGACGGCTCAGATCCATACAGGATTCACAATACCTACTCTGTCATTTATAATGACCTCGTGTTCAACCTCATTCGGGAAAGGTTCGGAGAGGGAGAGGCTATTGTTTTTGCACGCTCTTCGACTGTTGGCGGACAAAGGTACGCTAGCCTTGATATACATATTTGGTTGGTTTAACTGATGATGGGTCCTAGATTCCCTGTTCATTGGGGAGGTGACTGCGAGTCGACATGGGAAGCAATGGCGGAAGCGATGCGTGGCTTGTTATCCCTCACTGCCTCCGGCTTCGGATACGCCTCTCATGATATCGGAGGATTTGAAGTTTGTCATCTGGGTTTCATCAAGTCATATGCCTATTCAACTTTTTCTTAGGGCCATCCACCGCCCGAAATTTACCAGCGGTGGGTTGCGTTTGGGATATTTTCATCCCATTCTCGCCTACATGGTTCATCCTCTTATCGTGTCCCGTGGAACTATGGTGAAGAGGCCGCAAAGAATATGTCAATTTGGCTGGATGCGAAGCATCGTCTCATGCCTTACATCTATAACCTCGTTAGTTTTCACATTTTTGGATTTGATGTTGCATTCCCCCTGGTGACACGCTACTGGTTTCTGATAGTCTATCCAAGCAAGGTTGAAAGGCCACCCTATCCAACGTGCTATGTTCCTCGAGTATCCGGAGGATCGTACAGCTCAATATCTAGACCGACAGTATATGATCGGTACGTATCTCACCCTGCCATCATTCATTTCCCAATTACGAATCCACAAATAGGTTCCTCTCTCCTCGTTGCACCCGTCTTTGTTCCTCTTGGTGAAGAACACGAATACTATCTGCCTTGCGGCAAATGGACCTACTTCTGGAACCCAAGTCGTGTCGTCCAAGGTCCTATTTGGATCAAAGAGCATGTTCCTATCAGTGACATTCCTGTTTGGGTCCGTGAAGGGAGTGTTCTGCTTTTAGGCCCTGCTGGGATTGGCAGGCCAGATTATGATTATACCCAAAATCTAGAGATACGCATTTATGAATTTGATGCTGCGGGGAAGGAGAGTGTTGAGGTTGAAGTTCCTGCTGGGAAGGGGATTGAGGTTGCTGCCAAGATTAGGGTTGAAAAGGGGGGAAAAGTTGAGGTTGTCGGTGGAAGTGCTGAGATTGCGAGTCAGGTGTTCTTCGGGTGAGGGGGAAAGAAAGCTTTTTAAATCCATGGCGAACTTTATATATAGAGAGAGAGAAACGGTAGTCCAGAAAAACGATTTTACTGGACTTGTTTGGACCAAGTTAGTGTCGAGCTCCTTGACGTCTGCAAGAACTAGAATCCGAAGATTGATTCCATGACTTGTGCTGCGCTGATCAGGCCATATTGCGTGATGTACAACACGAGAGGTGTCGATAAAATGAGGCTCCATATAGGAGGAGCTGCGCTGGACTCAACAACAACAATGCACCCATCGACTGCGGCCAATCTCCATTCTGCGGGTTGAATGAAGGGCCGAAACCTGCTGCTGAATTAGTTGTCTGATATTGGGCAGATCACGGCCTGTGCCGCCACCGGTGATCCGGATGTCCATTGATGGCGGACAGCCTCGAGGCCTGCAAAAGCAAGCCCCACAGCCGCCGTTCGGAAGGACGACAAAGCCGGCAGACAGACAAGACCTGCAGATCGCATTCCAAAAAAGATGAGCCGGGGTGCAGTGCGAGCGAATTACGGCAGCGGAGCGAGTCTCAGAATGAGTGAGTAGAGTAGAGTAGAGTAGAAGTAGAGTAGACTGTAGACAGGCGCAGCATCCACGTGATGCTGAGATCTTATCTCATTGCTGCGGAATAGAAATGCCCAGCCTGTGTTTTCTCTTTGCCTCTTACCACTATGGACTCGGCTTCTCTGCAACCACAACAACGACTTTCCCGCAAGGTCAGAGACTACGATATGCCTTCCAGAGACGCCCCGCAGCCCACCGACCTCGACGACCGTCTGACTGCATTTCGCCGCAAGCAGGCTGGGTATGCTTGTGTTCATTTCCGCCTTTCTGCCTCTAGACGCTCACCGGGTTTTCGCTTCAGCATATTTCGCCTCAAAGAAAAGCTAGACCGTGAGCAGAGGGATCAGCGACTTCAGCTTTCCTTTCCTCCGGCCCCTCAGACCCCGGTCCAGTCTCCAACTCGGGCTGATAGGTTGCCAAAACCCTCTGCACCTCCCACCCGCGCCGCAGTCCCTCCAACGCACCGGCGGCACGCTTACCCTCAGGTCGTTGTATCCGGTCCCCCTGAAGAGGCCGACCACGAATCCTTTTCACGCCTCAAGATCACGTCAAAACCCAAGCTTTTCAACCCTGACACGGACCCAATTCCCCTCCGGCGTACAGCAGAGCCCGATAGCATGTCAGAGGCCGAAACCACAAATCTTCCCCGTAACCTCCGTAACCACGCAATCAATTCCGCTCGTCAGTTGTTTGACCACCGACGAGATGATCCCGTCCACTTCAAAACCCCTCATCGTACACCGGGTCCGACTTCATCTCACGCAACTCATACAGAGAAGCTTACCCCTACGCCCAAGTCAAGCGGGGACTATATCTCTGCCGGTTCTGCCAGCTCCTACGCTGCTTCAATTTCATCCTCAAACTTCAGCCTTTCCACAGACGGGTCTTCACAGTCTTCCGCTCTTTTTGATCGTCCAGGACGTGCAGCCACAGACGATTCAACAGCGTCTGCGTTCTCTCAGCAGTTAAAGTTTATTTATCGCCATATCACCTCACTTGAGTCGAAAATTCAGCAGGAAGAGTCGGAAGATCAGGATGAGATGGATTCCCGCGTAGTTCTCAAGGGTCGGGAGCTGTCCAGGGAGGACCTTGAAACGGAGAAGTGGCTGAAGAAAGTGAAAGATCACAAAAGGTAAAATCTTACCCAATACAACTCAACCATCTCTAACTATCCATCCAGTTTGGCAGAAGACATGTACAACTTTCTGCAGCTTTCCCTTGCACCATCTGTCCCTGCATCTCTCAAGAATGTCCCGACCAAATATAATATTGTCGTCCGTTTATGGAATTACGGGTTCCACAAGCTCCTTGAGTCCCTTCGTCGTGCTTCATTCTCGTCTCGACTTGCCCTTGAACTCCTCCAAGAGTTCATTTACTACGCCTACAGTTTTTATACCAGTCTCGTCGAAGACCCACAGCTAAATGTGTTCCGGAGTGGCTGGCTGGAGGCTCTGGGTGACCTCGCACGGTATCGCATGATCGTTGCTGCAATGCTAGATGGTGCTATGGGTGGCAATGGCGGTTTGACCATTTCGGCCGTTCAAGCAGTCAATGATCTCAATCAATCGAACGGTCTTGAAATCCCCGTCGGAACTGCGAACGGAAATTCATCTGGAAAAAAGTCTATCAGCGACCTTGCTGGACGTCTTGGGAGTCAGCCTCCCAGCGTAGGCGTTGCGGCTGCTCGATTACTCGAAATAGAGCCGGATAAGGAGAGATGGAGAAGCATTGCGCGTGATTGGTACGCAACGAGTCTTTTCGAGCAACCAGGCACAGGGAAGCTTCATCACCACCTGGGACTTCTTTACCGTGAAGTGGATAACGAAGAACTTCGTAGTATGTATCACTTTGTGAAAAGGTAAATTGCCAATGGTTGCATCACTTATCTGGTGAAGCTCATCACTTTTTTTTGCAGTATGACTGCCCTTCATCCATTCATGACTTCTCGTGAATCAATACTGCCTTTATGGAGTGGCTCGATGCAGGCGAAGTGCATGTATTCTGACACCAAGATCTCAGGTCTCTTTGTGCTCCTCCATGGAATGCTCTTCACGAACATACAGCTGGACGATTTCCAGCCGACGCTCGCTCGTTTTCTTGAGCGACTAACAATTGAGGGTGCAGAGGAACGAGAATGGATCATGATGGCTACAATCAACATCACATCCCTTTTCGAATATGGCAAGCCTTCAGGTCTCCTTCGAAGGATAGGTGGCGTTGGCGGACGTGAGGTCAACGGGCGTGTCATTGCTAAGAAAGCACTGGTGGAGTCTGATAAGATGGATGTCGACGACGAGCAGAAGCATCAACAGACGTCTCCGACCCTCTCTGAAGCTGGTAGTTATGTGCCAGAAGATCCTCCGGCTTTGAAGTATGCGCTTCAACTGACTTTCGCGATGCTCAGCCATGTTTTACGGAATCCGACTCGAAAGGCGACCGAGTACTCGCGTTCAACACTCAATCCGTACCTCACGATTCTTCTCACTTTCCTCGCAACAATGGTGAAACACCAGCCTTCTCTTAAACTCCTAGAAAGGAACATTCCATGGGAAGACCTTGCTGCGTTCTTTGTTACCATTCCCCGCAAGGTTATGGAATCCCAAGATCTCTTCACCATCCTCAATGTGGCCCCAGAACAACGATGGGCGATGCTTACATCTGGCTGTGCTCCTCCACTTCCTGAAGACTGGTGTATGCGTGGTATGGAATGGGTTAGTCGAAAAATTTTTGAGCGTGGTTATTGGAAGTCCGGGGTTGATCGACCCGAGGTTGAGGTCCTCGACACTCAGGAAAGCGAGCAGTTGACGGATGGGCAGATTGAAGATGATAAAGAAGAGAAAAGTGAGCATTACTATGGTGTCAAATCTGTTGGTCTATACGATGTAAGCGGTGTTCCACGAAACGAGGGCTGGCGAGTGAGTCCCAAGGAGACGATATTGAAGCGGTGGACCCGGATTGTTCGGTGTGCAGTTGATATTGCTGGTGCAGTTCCTGGGTTTGTGTGGGTTCAAGGAACTCGTGAATGGCGGGTTGAGGGGAAGTTGGCGGACAAGGTCGCTTCCTGGCGTGAGATGGAGAGAATAGAGAGGGAGGAAGAGGAGAAGAGGAGAATGGGAAAGAGATGGATTGATGATGATGATTTAATGGACGTTGACGGTGAACTCGAAGAAGAAAGCAGTGAAGATGATGAGAATGATTCGGAGGAGGTTCGGGAGTTGAAGGTAATTCTATTTTTTTTGTCTATAATCTCAAATTTTGACATTTATATTTGTAGGCTCGTCGACGCTACCTCCGAGGTCTCCTTCGATCTGTTTCTCGCGAACAGGCACAAGTGCCGGTGCCGCCATCCCGCAAGTCTCGATCATCACGAAGAGCGCGTGACAAATTACCTGAGCTCAACATTGTTCCAGGGTATTCTACACTTGTCATCGACACAAATATCCTCCTCTCATCGCTATCCATGGTGGCTTCCTTGGTGGAAAGCCTCCGCTGGACTGTCATCATACCACTTCCTGTTATAATGGAACTCGATGGTCTCATCAACAACCCTACGTCGCTTGGTCAAACCGCCCAGGCTGCCATGCAATACATCACTTCCATCATTCGCACTCATTCGACCTCGCTCAAGGTTCAGACCTCGAAGGGTAATTATCTCACAACGCTCAATATCAGAACCGAAGAAGTCAATTTCTCATCTGGTAATGTTGAGAGGAGCATGGACGATTTGATTCTCAAGGCCGCCATTTGGCAAGATGAGCATTGGGCTGATCGATCCTCCATCTTGGGTGTTACGGGACAGAATGTAAACGGTGCCGTCAAAGTTGTACTACTTAGTCTTGATCGAAATTGTACGTGCTCCCTCTCTACTGGTTTCATTACATGTGTAAATGGGCTTGGTTTTCTTTCTAGTGCGCCTCAAGGCACGGTCCCGCCAGCTCCCCGCAGCGGGCGAGAAGGATCTGGCTGCTCTCTTGACCAGCCCAAAATGAGAAGCGAGGATCTAAATTTTTACCCTCCTGTTCTCATATGACGTTGGCCAGAGATTCATCAAATCTCTCGCTGTGCTCTGTCCGTGTGTATATATATGCACATGACACTGTGACCATGTCGGGATGAATCGTCGTTTGGTAGACTCGCATTATATATACAACACTGTCGTGGCCACCAACCGCTATTTGCTCTGCCTCCCTTCTGGCCCATCCCTCCATGTCAATCTCATCTCATCTGTTCATGGTGTTTCCTCTCGCCGCCTATTTCTCATAATCACATCTGGTGTTTAGTGTCGGTAGAGGCCGTTTTGGTTGCGATGTATATTCTTCTTCGAACCTGACTTTCAGTCAAGGTAGTCCTTAAGAAGATATTCTGTTCTAATGGCTGCTGTCGGTCGGACCAATCCATTTTTGCCTTATTACTTTTTTTGTGTACCAATTTCCATCGCCTACATCTTCATACCCCCTCGTTCCAACTTACATATACCTTCCTTTCCTTTCCTTGTCACACATTTATTGATTTTATACCGACATATTTTGTATCATGGTCTTGAAATCACATTGAACTTCATTGATTTTCGCTATCAGTATCAAGTGTTCTTTGTATTCACCTGTTGTATGATATATCTTATAATAAAAACATTGACAATGTTCTCGATCAACTCATATTCCCGGTTCAGTATTGCACAGAAAGAAAGTGTCTTAAAAATACAAAATGTCAGCATCTATTTCCCCGCCGCTTCGACTTTGATTGTTTGTAAAGACAGTTGCGAGTTCTTGAATTGACCACCACTTGCTTCATATACTTCGTGATCTTGCCTGTCTTCATCGAGAAGAGGTGAGTCAGCTCCGTCTGGGAGCACAACATAAGCAGTTTTGTCACCCCCTGGTACGATATTCTGCCGTTCTTGGTAGAACTGACGAGGGATAAGTGATAAACCGACCAGATAGGCAAACGGTACGATCTGAAGAAAAAGGAAAAGGAAAGGAAAGGAAAAGGAGACACATCGTTAGATAAATTGGAAGAGAAAAAAAGGTGAATGATACATGCCAAACACCAGGCCAGCCAGAGATTATGGCACCAGGAATGGAGTGGGCCACGGGTTGTAGCGGTTTCCCATTCATTGAGACCACTCCTGACCTAGACAATCGCTTTCGATCAGTATTTTCGCGAGAACATCTCGATTCCTAAGGGGGAAAAAAAAGCCACAGTTACCTGGACGAAGGCGAATGTGATTACCGAAATACCCATCAAGACGTGGAGAATGTTGGATGGAGGATGGTGTTTGTTGCTCGGAACGAGGCCTGCTGCCCGTCGGCGGTGGATATAACGACCCAACCCAACTTGTAACAAATATAATACGAGCAGAAATACTCCACAGATCTATGATTCATAGGAACGCAAGACACTCAGTTGAACATATTGCCGAAGTCCCCCCAAGTCAAAATACTCACTTGATGCGCAGTCATAAAATGTGGAGCGTCATGGTTGGCGACAGCTACGGGTCCGAAAAGCCAGCCAATCAGGATAATGGGAAGCGCACAAGTCATGTTGATAATTGAGTGTGCTTTGAACCAATTCGGCGTGATTGTCCGCGTCCAACGGGCGATAAGAGACCCAGAAGGTAGAAGAACGAGGAATCCAAACGTGATGAGGACGGCGTGCACAACGATGAATTTCTCATGATCGCCCCACGGAACACTGTCATCATCGAAGATCCCAGTGCCACTGCCACCTTCAATCATAATATCCGAATTTGGTTTTTGGGGAGTGGGAGAGACTATTGAAGGGTGAGCACCGGGCGGAGGTGGTACTACAGCCTCCTTTCTGTAATCGACTCTGATACGCCCAGCACGATAATGAGGCATAAGCTGAGACCGAGCTTCTCCCGACGGTCGAGTCATACTGTACGCCCAGATCAATTCTTCAATCGGATTCACCTCAAGTTCTGTTCTGTTAACTGTCATGTTGAAGGCCATCCGAATAGAATTTGGAGTCGGCAGCCACTAGATTGAGAGACGTTTTCAGCTTTATAAATTGCATTGAAAAGTTGACGTGATCTCACCGATGTAGCCACAGGATCTTTTGGAAATGCATGGCGTTTCGGGTTCAAAAGAGGTGATGGCTCTTCATGACCCCATCCAAATCTTTGCGATCTCACTACATTGCCGTCCTCGTCGGGCCACATGATGACCATCTGTGTATGATCCATCTTTCTTCCGAACCCGCTGTTGCAAATATGAGTCCTAATCAAATTACTTTAGTGCAAGAAGGCGCACAGAGCCAGCCAGCCGAGAGGCTCGTAAACACTAGCCACTTCATCTGCAAACACGGGTGAGGCTAACTGCAGAACCAGAAGAGATTACATACAAGTGATCCAGTCGTCGTCGTGAAGTGTAGCATTGACACAAATGAATGGATTACATCCGGAATCCCCCTTCAACCCCAAAACATAGGGAAGAAACTCCAGCCACAACAAGGACAAAAACCCGACTTGCAGAAAGGGTGGTAACATGATGGCAATGTTCGGAAGCCCATGAGATAGGAAGCTTCAGCCTTATATCTAGATTTTCTTTCTTTCTCGCAGTGTCAGAGCCACATGGAATGTACTCTTTGCATCCCAACTGTTGACGAGGGCTCTAGGAAGTATTCTCAGGCAAAGATTTTGCGTGGGAACGACGCCCAGTTCGCCCAACTAGCGTGGATGAGATTCGAACGGTGGGCGAAAGCTGTTTTCCACATGCTCATGGACCAGATGATTGCCCTGTAGAAGATCTTGACGTGAGAACCTGAGAGTTCAGATTGCAAATAGCTGCTAGGACATGTAGGACCGAAAACCAGCGTGTAAATACACGTGACGTAATGTCTAATTATCGCTTTACTCGTAGAGCCATTGTTCGAAAACGCTTGTCCAGGGAGTAACACCCTCAGGGAACCAGCTGTACAGACAAGATGAGGCCAGATAAGCGATGCTAGACGACGCCGAAGACATACAGATCAATTTCTTTCTGAGCACTTTCAACCGAGTCGGAACCGTGAATGATGTTCCGACCGACGGCAAGGCAGAAGTCACCACGAATGGAACCTGCATCACGACACAGGTTGATCTCATGTTACAGTGATCCAGAATGAATAACTGCGTACCGATCGGAGAAGCTAAGGGGTTGGTGGCGCCGAGCATAGCACGGCCCGTCTTAACAGCGTCGAGCCCTTCAAAGACAATGGCGACAACAGGACCAGAAGCCATATACTTGACCAAACCAGGGAAGAAGGGCTTATTAGCAAGGTCAGCGTAGTCTAAGTCAAACCAGACATCAGATTCGTCTCAAATGATCGATTGGGATCAACTTACGCTTCCTGAGGTGCTCTTCCGTGGGCTGGACGATCTTGAGGGCAACGATCTTGTAACCACGCTCTTCGAAGCGGCTGATGATCTTTCCGACGAGTCCACGCTGGACACCGTCAGGCTGAACAACGAGCAGAAAAACAAAATCAAGTTCAGTGCTAGATTAGATAAAGAACGCCCCTGGGGGCCACACGAGAGATAAAAAAACATACCTTGACCATGATGTAAGTACGCTCAGTTGCAGACATTTTTTGTCGAGGAAGAGAAGTTTTACAAGGAAAGATAATCAAAGACGATCTTCGTAGATTTTTATACCGTGTCGAAATCCATTATCGACTGTCCCATCGTGATAGCCGACCCTCATCGCCAAATACAGTCAAACACGCGATTGCCCGGAACCTTCCGGGTACTCAGAGCTTTGCAAAGCACAGCGATACTTTATAAACTTTATAAACTTCAAAACTTCTCGTCATGTTTGGTCCCCTGGGCATTTCTCTAGCGCCTTATATTCGGTCCTCGAAGACACTCTCAAGCTACATCCAGCCTATTGCCAACTGGTACGTCAACGTGTCTGGCTATAGGAAATACGGCTTCAAGTATGATGACCTCTGTAAGTCTTTGGGCCGTTCATATCGACATGGTCTGACTTTCTCCCTTGAGTGGTGGAAGAGAACGACCAAGTACAAAGGGTACGATCAAAATTCACACAGCTTTCTGTCCAAATTGATTGAAATTTCGACAGGCTCTTGCACGCTTGACTCCTCGAGAATGCTACGATCGTGGCTACCGCCTCAAGCGCGCATCTCAAGCGAGTGTTCTGCACAAGCCGTTGGAGAAGGACCAATGGACACCCGCAGAAGAGGTATGGCCCAAAATATCGACACTTCCCTTGAGATGAATGAATGAATCTAATTGACTTGGGATCAGGATGTTCGATACCTCAAGCCCCATATTCTCAACATTTTGAAAGAAGAAGCTGAGCGGAACAAGTGGGATAACCTCACCTTCAGTAAGAAATAGACGTCCTGTCTCATAGTCACAACCATCGTACAACTTCGTATTCATATTCATATTCTGCATGATGGGACCACATCAACCTTCGAGTTTCACTTTAAATCATACTTGGAACATAGGTCGATTGCAATAGTAAATGAAAAGTATTTGATTTTACAATTACGGTGAATTCAGTCATAACTCTAATTTGTGTGGATTCACTCTACTTTTCCTCCCAAGGAATATGTCGAGCGATTACATTACACGTGTCGTGATTTGGGCGAGTTGATTTTACAAGTGAATGGCCTTGAGGAGGGGAGAGACGGCGGAAATCTTGTTCGATGTGTAGAATTCTACGACTCGCTTACCAACAGTGGCGATATCTGCACACAGTGTTATTGGGCCGAAGATAATAGCAAGACTCTCCACTTACTGGATCCGGTGATGCCAAATTTCTCATACACCTTCAGATATGGTCCTGAGGCGCCCCAAGCAGGTAGACCATATTGCTCGTGGCTGTACTTTTGCCAGCCGGCAGTAGAAGCAGCCTCAAGTGAAAGGATAGGAGCACCGCTCCTTAGGACACTGAGCTTATACTCCTCATCCTGCTGGTCGAATACGAGCCAGCAAGGCAAACTGACGACACGAGTCTTAATGCCCTCAGCCTTGAGCTTCTTGGCAGCTTCGACAGCAATGCTGACTTCACTACCGGTGCTGACAATGGTCAGGTCCTCATTTTGCTCTTCAATTAGGACGTAACCACCACGGGCGGCCTTTTCAACAGTAGATCCCTCCAAATTGGGCAGGTTCTGCCGAGAGAGGGAAAGGATGGAAGGCGTCGACCTTGAGTTTATGGCAACGTAGTAAGCAGCAGAGGTCTCGTTGCCATCAGCAGGACGCCAAAAGGCAAGGTTGGGGGTGGCACGGAAGTGGATAAGAGTTTCAATGGGTTGGTGAGTAGGGCCGTCTTCACCAAGACCGATGGAGTCATGGGTGGCTGACATGCCTCATGAGATCAGATTCCTTAGCACGTTCTGAGGTACACTCACCGACCCAGATGACCTGGTGCTTGCTCAAAGCAGACAACCTAACGGCACCGGCAGCATAGGACACAAAGTTCTGTACGACGCGTTACTTCCATGACACACCACTGGAACTTGCTTCTACTTACGAGGAAAGTTGCGACGAAAGGGATGATACCACCGTAGGCGTGCAGACCATTAGCAATGGCACCCATACCGTGCTCACGGACACCATAACGAATATATTTCCCGGAATAGTCTCCCAGCCCTGTACTAGGAGCCTGGAAGTCAACACTGCCCTTGACCTTGGTCAAGTTGCTACCAGTCAAGTCAGCAGAACCACCCAAGAGCTCGGGGAGGACAGAGGTGATGGCGGTCAAGACAATTTCAGAAAGTTTGCGAGAAGCCACAGCAGGATCGGTGGGCTTGTAGACGGGAAGTGCCTTTTCCCAACCTTCAGGCAACTTGCCCTCAATACGACGGACGAGCTCGGCGTATTGGGTGGGGTACTTCTCGCCATAGGCAGCAAGACGTGCATTCCATTCTGTCTCGAGAGCAGCACCCCGCTTGCCGAATTCTGCATAGGTATCGTAGGTCTCTTGTGGGACGTAGAAATGTTGATCTGAGGGGAAATTGAACTTCGCCTTGAGTTGAGCAGCGTCATCCGCCTTCAAGGCTGATTGAACATCATTAATTCACTTGGCAGAACAATATTTATTCGTTGAACTCACGAGCTCCATGGACGCCGTGTGTACCTTGGACCTTTGAGCCGTAACCGATGATAGTCTTAAGACGGATGATGGAGGGCTTGTTCTTCTCCTGGCGAGCTTCTGCGATGGCATCGTGGATTGCAGCAAGGTCACTAATGAAACCAGATCAAGCTGTATACTGTAATAAACGCTGAGAAAGATCCTACTGACCTATCACCGTCGTCAACATGGAGGACTTGCCAACCGTAGGACAAGAAACGTTGCTCGACATTTTCGGTGAATGCACAAGCGGTGTCACCATCAATGGAAATATCTAAATGGGATGAATCATCTGACTGGGTTCAGAGTAAACAAGTTCCTCACGGTTGTCGTCGTAAATCTGTCGAAGTGACGTGAATTTACGACATAAAAGAAGCATAATGTCTACATACCACAATAAGGTTGCCGAGTTGTAAGTGACCCGCAAGACTAGCGGCTTCAGAAGCCACACCTTCCATGAGACAGCCATCGCCGGCGAATACTGTAGACCAGATTAGGCATTGGCCAGAAATAATAATACAGCGCGCTGGCTTACCATAAGTGTAGTTGTTGATCATATCGAAGCCATCTTTATTAAACAAGGCAGCAAGATGAGCTTGAGCCATGGCAAGACCGACGCCATTTCCAAAACCCTGACCAAGGGGGCCAGTGGTGACCTCGATACCTGAACATTCTTCAGATGTGCCTGAACCGCGTATGATACCCACACACCATCGGTATGGCCGGCCTCCGGGTGACCCGGGGTTTGAGAATCAAGCTGACGGAATGACTTGAGGTCATCTAGAGAGAGCTTGTAGCCTAGGAGATGTAGGAGGACATATTGCAGAGCACAACTGATAAACCATCAATCATGTTATTGTAATTGTTATGTGGATAAACTCACGCGTGGCTATAATAGTCAAGACAAATGATTAGGAAATGTTTCGGACGAGTGAAATTGCACGAACCCATTGGAAAGGACAAAACGATCGCGGTTGAACCACTTGGAATTCTTGGGGTTGGCGTTGATGAATCTGCAATTAGGACGTTTGAAACTTTGCTCGGCTTGGTTGGATTTCGAGGCTCACCGAGAGAAGAGAATGTGGGCGACAGGGGCCATGCCCAAGGGGGCACCTACATCACGAAGGGCTTTAAGTAAAGATGTTCCATTTTCAAGAAGGATGCGACCGACCGGGATGACCAGAGTTGGCCTTGCCAACAGTGTCTACAGCGAGAGTACGGATGGTTGCGATTGCAACATCATCATATTTTTCACGGATGAAAGGCATCGTAGTAGAAGGGAAGTAAGAGGTGCGGAATAGAGAAGAGAGGGCTGCTGGAATTATTTATTGGAGATTACCATCTAATCTGCATACCGGCCCATGATCGGACAATTTTCCGAACTCGGGATCGATCCTTATTTAGAATACGCGAGTCACCAACTCGGCATCTTTTTTCCTTCACCACTGTACGTACGTACTCATGCACCCGCAGCTCTCCGATAAAAAGAAACTTGGTTAGCATATTCTGCAAAATATTTTGTGCCCTCCCTTCATAATGCTGCTCTCCACAGTGTGTGGAGAATTCATTCAGGCACTCGAAGAATGCCACTCCAGCGCGTGGCGCAAGTTTACAGGTGGCTGCAACAAGCAGAAAAATAAAATGAATCACTGCCTTCGGACCGAAGTAAAGTCCTCCAAATCCGCGGTCTCTCCAGGCCAGCTAATGGTTGCCAACAATGCAGCGTGTTGCACGGTCGGTTCATAACAGAGAAGTTGCCAAGGAGCGGAAAGCAAAGGCAGAAAAGGCTCTTCAAGAATTCCATGATGTATAGTTGGTTCACTCTCAAGACAGTGACTCCTGGATATTTTCAAAAGCAGGAGCTCAATCCACGAGGACCCTGTCTCCAAGATGCGAGACCTGTCCTATTTTCCGATCTACTGGCTAAGTAAAATCCTCGAACTCGTTACTCTAACCCAGTGCCGTAGCATTGTCTCTGATTGGCTTGTTTGGATGGATGGTAGAATACAAATGGGAATATTATCGGACTTCGGTAGCAGGTCTGATTTGAGAGGTCAAAGTTCGAAATAGCTGGCATGTTAAGAAATCCACGTCATTCTGAGAATGGTTCATGGAAATTCAATAGCAAACATATTTTATCAGATGCTTTGCCAGCTTAGGAGAATACATTCAAGTACTTGCAAGATGGACTATCGATAGTCCAACCTCGGGATACGAAGGTGGTTTACTTAAAAATTGAAATTTATTTCGCAAAACTAAATCAGTCGATGTTGATCGGAACTTGGGGGTAATTGGTCTCTGATTAAAGATCCAAGATCGTTTTACTTAGAGATGTCGAACAGCTCCAACAAATGCAGTGGCGGCATTTTTATGCGTGTCTATCATGTTCTGTCTGGGGTGATCATGAAATATGGAGGTCCTTAGATTCACAAACTCAAGTAAAAACTTCCTTCTTGATGAACTGGAGACAGGGTTGAACAAGTGACAAATGAGGGTGAGGCTTCCTTCCAGTTATTTTCGGAGTTGTATCTGATACATCGATAGAACTCATGTGCAAAGTTTGAATCGATGAAAGCCTGCCCAAAACCACTAACGTTTGCCCACGTCATTGGTGAGGTTGCATCAAGTACAGACAGCACTCGGAGACGGCTTGAACAATGAAGGCAGCGAGGACCGAAAGAAGATCGTCCCCAGAGCGTTATTCACGAATGGCATGGAGAAATTGCCAACTCACCCTTCACAGGATGGTTGCGATCTCAAAACATTCAAGAACACACGCTTGCATTAGCGACAGGGAAAGGTTTTACAGTCAGGTCGAGGCTGGACTCCATGTCCAATACCTGGAATGACTAATTACAAGAATGTCCGTCGCGGTCGTCGACAGGAGAAATGGTGTCCCTGTAGTTCAAATGACCCATAGAGACAGAGCAACAAGGTTGAAAGCTCAGTAATGCCGAGGCTGTTCTCACATCAATGATTCAATCAGAAAAGCCACGCGACTACGGGCGCTTGTGTGTCTTCCGTCCCCTCCAACACCAGTGCGCAGTGCGCCTGTACCACGACTCACGATCTCAACCCTCACTTATAGTTCGAATTAATGTCTGTTATCCTCAAGTCTACTCCCCTCGTCGCCCCAGGCCATACCCGTCCAGTCACTCATCTTTCGTTCTCGCCGGTTCTTGATGACAAAACTTTCTTGCTGGTCTCAAGTTGTAAGGATGGAAATCCGATGTTGAGAGAGTGGACAGGCGACTGGATTGGTACATTTTTGGGCCATAAAGGCGCTGTTTGGAGCACGAAACTCTCCCCAGATGCCGCTAAAGCTGTGTCTGGTAGTGCAGACTTTACTGCGTGTGTGACGAATTTATTTTACTTGACGCCCCAGCTTATAGTCACTCAGAAAGGTTTGGGACACGTACACAGGTGCAGTCTTGCATTCATTCCCCCATGATCACATCGTCCGCACTGTTGCCATCTCGCCCAAATCATCAAGAATCCTCACGGGCGGGCAAGAGAAGAAGGTTAGGATATTTGATCTCGCGCGACCAGACGCCAAACCCGACCTTTTAATTGATAATGATTCGCTATCTCACGATGGGGTGGTCAAAAGTGTGGTTTGGGTTGGAGACCACACCGGTGTCACTGCGAGCGATGATGGCAAGATCAAGTGAGCTACATTCCATTTCAACCGTCTCGGATTGTTGACAAAACCCCTAGATGGTGGGATTTACGCACCTACCAGCTCACTACGAACCTCTCTTTCTCTGATCCAATAACATCAATGGAACTCTCCAATCAGACATCACGTTTGGTGGCGACGTCCGGGAAAACAGTATCGTTCATACCCATCCTCCCGACCGGGCATGACGGGGCAGGAATTCACACTTTGACCCTTCCATATTCCCCTTCTTCCGCTTCCATTCATCCTATTCTTCAAGATCGGTTTGTCACAGGTAACTCCGGAGATGAGTGGGTGCGAGTTCATGCAATGGACGGTGAGGAGCGAGAAGTCTTGAAGGGACATCATGGTCCAGTGCATTGCGTGGAATTCAGTCCAGACGGCGAAATGTATGCAAGCGGTAGCGGTTCGTCTGATTTTTTTTGCGATGCAATTCTTAACTGATTATGTTTCATGCAGAGGATGGTGAGCAGTACCCTGATTTCTTGGCCGCTTTAGAGCTAAACGGCTACAGGCACCATTCGTCTCTGGCAGACTACGCCGGGCAAAACATATGGCTTATGGCAAGGAGTACCGAATGGTCATTAAATTGGAGATGGAGATATTTCCCTACAGATTGTTTTCTATGTGCTTTAGTACGTATAATAATGACATCCGTCTATTATTTCCCGGTCGCAGATTTGTGATGTCACTCCAATCGCTTGCATTCTGCCTTACACTCACTCGCTATAGTGAACCTTCGCCTGACTGACTCTCACCATTACCCTTCTCCTGCTCATTCTCCCCTGTTATTCTAAAGTTATAGTGACTACTGGCCAAAGACAAAAACTTCACCGCTAACGAACAAAATACGGAGCTGAAGGATGAGTACTCATGCATTTTGAGGGTCTTTATTGAGTTGTTGTTTCCTGGAAGTTCCGATATTCGAAAAAAGGTTGGAGCAAAGACACCACTTTACTATGTTCCGAACTCCTCGAACAGGCTAACTGACGCTAAGCGTTCTCAATCAGGGCCCTTTGATGACGTGTAGGTTACAATGAATATGTTGCCCAGTTGTGTATCTTTGAATATCACCTCGCCTCATTTTCTGTGATCACATCCATTTATTCTCAGCCGAAGCTGTTCTCCAAAACAACAAATCGATCCATCCAAGTCATGTCGTGTAATCTTCTCTCGAATTGTTTGAGAACTGCCAAGTTTCAAGAATACACAGAACGGCTGTTTAGCTACAGAAAGGTGTGTTTTGATTGCTTTCCACGATCGAATGATAGACCAATCGAATCAGCCCTCACTATCGGTGAGGATAGAAGAATCATGCATATGACAGAGAAATGGCGAGACCCAAGATGGTTTTTTCATCGAGCACTGTCTGCTCCAAGATCACGCCTTGATTAGTTGTCTCCGCAATGCATTCTTTCGACCATGTTCTACCATCTTATCCCTATCTACAGTCACGTTTTGGAGTGACATAAGCTCCTTAGCATGAGAAATCGCCATCAGCTGGACCATATGAATCAGAGCTGAATCATTCACCATCCACACTCATATATATATAAATGGATATCCATCGATCCATCGATCACCCATCTCTATCAGAGTAATGCCAGGACAAGCTCAATCCGTTTCTCCTCTTGCCCCTATCGGTGTAAATGCTGCATTGGACCCATCAGTCAAACCACGTCCAAAGATCTTCGATGAATTTGCGTTAACAGACCGGGTTGGGATCGTCTCTGGTGGCAATGGTGGGCTTGGCCTCGAGATGGCTCTAACATTATGTGAACTGGGTGCGCGAGCGGTCTATTGTTTGGACTTGCCAGAGACCCCTTCGGAGGAGTGGCAGAAGACGAAAGAGTATGTAGCGAAACTAGGGAACAATTCAAGGTTGGAGTACATCAGTGTTGATGTGACTGATCAAGAAAAGTTATGGAAGATT
>Ga0157357_1000049_pt1 | contig 42187 bp, 46 predicted proteins | sample AttcapACBM1_FD_111485 | JGI IMG/M metagenome (GOLD analysis project Ga0157357, IMG submission 111485) | Fungus gardens microbial communities from leaf cutter ant in Botucatu, State of Sao Paulo, Brazil - Atta capiguara ACBM1 | ecosystem: Host-associated > Fungi > Mycelium > Unclassified ... | reverse complement strand
TAGGGTAGGGTGCACAGTAGCTAGCACAGACCATCCATAGGACTATATAAGGTAGACTAGTTTGTAGAAGAGTTCTCTATCGAGTTCTCTTGTGTTTCTCTAATACAAGAGTTGTTCTTATCTCCAACCCTAAGGAATAAGTTCATAACATTTATAGTGTTTAAGAACTGGTAAATACTCTGTAATCTTCAGTTTGATAATCAACCATAGTTCTCATCACTCTTAACATTAAACTGTAGCATACTTATTTCTATCAGTCTTACTCTCTTGAACTCTGTTTCTCACTATCAAAAGTTATAACCAAGTAATAAGTAAATAGTATAGTATATAAGCTAAAGCTAACATTGTTCTTAAAGTCTGTAACCCTACCTTCTTAGATAAGCTTCCATACTTGTTTGAACTCTATCTAACCTCATAGACTTTTGCCTTTAAGTGTGAACTGCACCTAACAAGTAGAATAATTTAAAGCTAGCACAAATTATAATGTATTTGTATAAATAGTAGATAGATATAATAAGGACTTCTTGTTAAATTTCTCTTGTGATTCTCATAAAAGCTATATCTAAGTTATATTGTGTTGTGGCAACCACTTAGTACAAAGACCAAATAGTGTCACTAGAGTAAATCTCTTAGAAAGATGGATATTGTTATGAACTTAAATCTTTAGAGTTGGATAAAAGAACAAACTCTTGTATTAGAGTAAACACAAGAGAACTCAATAGAGAACTCTGTACAGGATAGTCTACCTTATATATGAAAACCCAATGGTCCATGTGAGCTATTTCTAGCCTACCCTAAACCACCATGTGTATGCCTTAAGGTCAACATGTACATCACACGTTGTATAATATCATCCTTCCAGAACCTTTTATGTTCCTCCTTGCATCTTGTGACTTGTGACTGTCACTAATCCTAACCCTATGTTCTAAAAATAAACAAATAAGGAAATAAATTGAAATGAAAATGAAAATGAGAATAAAATAAAGAAAAAACTAAGTCCATCATTTGTACACTTGACAGATATCTCATGGAGATTACAAGAGAACTTGACAAGAAGTCCTTGCTATATTTCTATACTATTTATATAATACATAAGTAGTCTATACTAATGATAAATACTCCTGCCCTAATATCCATACATTATCCATGAGTGCACTATGTATATACTATAAGGTGAACATGCTGTCAACATATACTTTGATAATATTATTTTAGTCCCTTCTCTCATATTCTAGGCCTATAACCTCACATTATGTAACACGTCATGTGACTGCAGTCATGTGCCTCTTTATTGTCTAAAAGAAATATTAAATTAGGAAAAAAGAAAAAAGAAAAATATTTATATCTAAGCACATTATAACATATTGCAACAATATCTTAATTATAATGATAGGAGTAGTTTAATAAGAGAACTCAACAAAAAGTTCTGTTAGATTTGTCTATAGCTTATATATTTGGTACTTGGTCTGTATACAATACTTTTATACTTACTCTAGTATTTATAATATAATATCTATAAAGAGATCTGGCTCTATCTTGTATATTTTATATCTCCAAACTCCAAACTCTATTACTAAACCTTGAGAATTTATTATATTAACTCTACTGTTTTTATACCTAAACTTTGACAGCTGCTATTAGGGCAACTAGGTTCTAGATACTGCTCTATTCTGAGTGTCACTGTTCACTGTTTTCCCAGATTGGAATAAATTTTAATAGTATTTAGAATTGTTATTGTTTCTAAAAGTCTTCATTCTGTTCTCTTAGAACTTCCTAGAGATGAGCACTACTTGTACTTAGTCAGCCAATGTACTTAGAACTTCTTAGAGATTATAAAAGTCTACAAAACCCTGCAGACCTCACTAGTCACTCTAACAGCAGAATAAAATCTTCTTTCTTGAAATCTCAAAGCATTTCAAGTCTGGTAGTTACAAATTATTCATTTTATATCTCAATCTTTCTTTCCTTTTCTTGCTTTCTGAACAATGTCTACTCTGAGTAATTATCCTATAAACTCCATTTATACTAACAAAGCTCTAGGTATCCTCCAACACTATCTAAGAAAAGTAACCAAGCACTAATGCACTTTGGAATATTCTATCAATACTATCCTTGCTAGTCTTGTAATTCAGCTCTAAAACTTGTGAGCTTTAGTATCCAATTCTACTCCTGTATCTACAGATGTACTTCCTTCCTCTATATCAAGACCTTCTTTTTCAATTAACACTTCTGTACCTAAAAACCTCTCTTGCTACTCTCAACCTCACATCCCACCCCCATCAGACTTTAGCAGAGATCAACAGGTCTTTTTAAGTTTCTATTCTCTGTATATTCAGTTATTCATAGACCAGTTTTTCTGCAACCAAAACAAGATTCTCTAAGCTCTTTTGTTCTTCATAAGTAGTCATACTTTGAAATAATCAAAAGAAATCTTCTGCAAAAAATCAACTACAAATACTTTTCCTATTGCCTTGTGGTCTGAGTTTGAACAGCTCTTCTAAGAACATTTCTCCCCAATTAATACTGTTATAGAAGCAGTGTTAAGACAACTAAACAAAGTCTGTGGAGTTCTACAAAGTTTACATCTTCAGGAAAATCTAAGTATATATTATAGAGCCTACTAATCAAATACAACTTATCTTTAGAAAAACCTAAGAGAACAGAATGAGATTTTCTAAAGGCAGCTGTTGTTCTAGATATCCTACTGTTTATTACAACCTAGTAGAACAATGCTAAGCTAACTATCAGAGTAATAACATGCAGATGGTTAGAAATCTAGATAGAAATATTTAGAATATTACTCAGAAAGACAAAGTGTACTTGATGTTAATGAGAAAGCAACTAGTAATGATTTCAGAAGTCTTCTGGAGAGACAGTATATAAGTGTAGGGTCTGGTAGTTGGAAGTGAGGAAGTCCATAAATCTTGCATTAGTATTCAGTAGTAACAGGAAAGTCCATAGAGAAACCTATAGTATTTGGCATAGAAAAGTTTATAGAGAAGTCTGTAGTGTTTGGTGAAAAGTCAGATTCTCTTATAGGCAGTCAACAAGCTAGAGAGAATAGCCTATTATTAGGGAAGTTGCATAGTAGAGAAGTATTTAGATAAATTCCAAACTCTGATCACAGATACTAGCTACACTGACTTTTAAACTATAGTCATTAAATTCTGCTGTGATCTTTGAGTAGCTATTCAGAACCAGATTGTTACAAACTCAAGATCTTAGAGTTGATCAAGAGAAAAAACCTTGTATTAGGGTTAACATAAGAGAACTCAATAGAGAACTCTATACAAGATAGTCTATCTTATATACTAAATCTACATGGTCTGTGCTAACTACTTCTAACCTACCCTAAACAGCCATGTGTTAGCCTTAAGGTCAACATATATTACATATATTATATGACATCATCTTTCCAGAACCTTCTACATCCTTTTATGAGTCATATAACTTGTGATCATTACTGTGACCATGTTATATGATGTGACTGTCACTCTAACCCTAACCCTAAGTTCTAAAAATAGAAAAATGAAAATAAGTTAAGTCTACTGCTTTCATCTTTGACATAGATTAAGCTAAACAAGCTAATAAAGCCTTCTAGTCTATCCAACATACTACCCTTATTCTTTTGTTTAACCCACAAACTCCATAAAGCTTGTTAGTTATTCCTACTCTTTAACAGCTATTCTCTGTTATATTAGTATTCCCATATCTGCCACTGCTGATACTACTACTAGGTGTCTCTATAGATATAGATACCATTTGAAAACTCTAGCCTATGCTAGCTAGAGAGTGCAACCTAAAGAGCTCTCACTATCTAGCAACATTCTATTAAGGTTTCTAACCATTCAGCACTACCATTCTGTAGTTAAGTTACTGAATATTCTGCCTGATGTTCTACTTAATTAGGATAGACTCTTAAAGTAACTGTCATCTCTGAGAAACTTCACTCTGCTTTCTTAGAATTTTCCTAAAGGTAAGTTATATACTTAGTTATTTGAACAATATAACTTAGGATTTCCCTAGAGGTGTAAATTTTACTAAAACCCTATGGACTTCACCTAGTTGTCCTAACAGATAGTGTGAAAAGTTTAGCCCCCTAACAGGCACATAGATATTAGTATAGGATAAATTAATGTACACAAACAATATCAGTATATAGTAACAAAGTGAGAACTCCTTCTCTTGTGATCTCCACAAGAAATACATTACTACTTGAGTCTTAGCCTTGAGTTCTTAGCCTTGAGTTGCTCCAACTTGCAGATGCTATAACATAAAGCAAGAATCCTACTTGAAAGAGATAATATAGTTGTAGATACATTTCTGTATTCTTGTACTTTACTAATTGATTTTCTTCTTCTTTCTTACTTAAGCCTTTGCCTAGGTTGTAACCTGAGCCAAGCTAAGAAATGTAATAAGGGAAGAGCATAAAAAACAAATAAAGAGCAGATGACAAACAGACAACAGCACAAATAGCTAGCTTAACTGTTGGAAGAGAATAGTATATCTTCTTTAGTATTGAGTTTATAAGTATGGAACAGAACTTTGGAAAACTTACATAATCACATTCTAAACCGTCACTGCGTCATCCTGTTTAAGCCATCCAGAACTCTGATTGGGAAGAACGACGTTTGATGCATGTTGTGAGGTCACTCTCCAGCAAGAGATCGAGTCTTCTCTCGTCAATGTGTCCTGTCAAAGGAAAAAATCAAGATTGAAGCGGAACTCAGCCAGGATACCAGGATAATCCTGGTAGCTGCTTAACGACGAGTGTTAGAAACCAATGTCAGAATTGTAGCAGGCGTGCCACTGAGACCATTTGTCACCGATTGATAGGCACTGATGTGGGTTGTGGGTTATGTAACCATCATAGGTGGATTGTGGAACAGGCTCGGGAAATCAATTCGGGTATCGCCATATATGTTTGTAAAGTGGATCTGAAAAAATTGATGTCGACGGCCGCCGTCCGCGTGGCCGAGGCTCAGGTTCAAGCGCCTGGAAGGTGTTTAAGGCACCGGCCTAGCTCGCTGGATCGTGAGAGACAGTAATAGAACTACGTATGGCCAAGGTATTACATGACAAAGCTGAATATTGTATCGGGTATCAACGGAGTTCTCTCGTCATGCAATTCACTACGATCCTTTCTGACCATTATTGTGTCAACTCGTGATGCCCGCAACACGTTCCTCAGCAAGACTAGCCAAAACGCTAGGAATGTCTTCCGCGAGCAATACCAAGGGATATGATGTTTCAATCATGGCCACGAGGAAGAAAGCTGCCGAAGAACGATCCAAAAAGCCTAAAACCCCAGTCCCAACTTTAATCCCTGCCCCTTTGGTGGCCGCGCTGATACCCGAGGACATTGCAGATGCACTGGTCCCTGCCACATTAACATTTTCCCTTGAGAAGGCCAAGGAACATTTGATCAGGGTAGACGATCGTTTTGAGGACATTTTCGATAAGATACCATGCAAACCCTATGAGAACTTGGAACAGTTTCATCCTTTCAGGTAAGTGCTGCATTGGATGATCTTCTATCTTGTGCTCATGGTTAGTGATAGAGCACTATCAACTTCGATATTGTATGTGTTTGTCTTCCTTCATTAAGCAACAGAAACCAATACGTACCAGGGGACAGCAGATCTCGTGGATGGCTGCCAAGTCAATTACCCACAGGTTTAAACGATTATATGATCCGACCCTTCCTGAGAAACCAGGACAAATCGCGTATGTCATTCAAAAAGTCTCTAAATGCAGACGGATCTTATCATCACAAAGGGCGGATTCGTTCCCAACCCCTGCTCAAGTGGCGGCAACAGAATTATCAACTCTAAGAACTGCCGGATTGAGCACGCGTAAAGCAGAATACAGTGCGTCACAACTAACTTGGATAGAAATGTCGTGATATCCCTTCCGTAGTTCAAGATCTGGCCAAGCGATTTGCGGATGGTCGCTTGTCGACGCAGAAGATACTGTCCGCTAATGATGAAGAGTTAGCTGAGATGTTAATCCAGGTGCGGGGAATCGGACGCGTAAGTACAGCGTCTATTTGTTCTCTACATCGAGTGAACAGTTCTCATGTCGTAATGTTGTATCATTCATTCATTCATTTGTGTCACAGTGGACAGGCAAGTGGACAGCGCTCTACTGATAACACTTGGTCAGAATGATGAATCTAGTTGATATGTTCGCTATATTTTCTCTACGGCGACCAGATATCTTACCAGTAGGTTCGTTGATGCATTCTCATTTCGTCCTACCGAAATCGCAGCTAAAATAACATGTTCGAAGGAGATCTGGGCGTGCAGCGCGGAATTGCACGCTGGACCTTGGCATTGCATTCTCCTGTGGACCGTTTCGATATTAGCCCACAGAAAATTAACACAGAGTCATTGATGAAAAAGTCCGAATCAGACTCGAAACACGTTGATGGTGTCGGCAGTGGCGATGACGCCGAAAAGGGTTATTCGATCTTAAGCGAGGCTAAGAGCCATGGAAACTCCGGTCCCAATCGATTGGTCAAGGACAAAGATGTGGATACATTGGGTGGGATTCCTCCCCCATTCACATCCAGGACCTTGAGAAATCCTGCGAGTCCAGAAGCCCGGCCTCTTCCCAAGACGCTCAGCGTCAGTGAGTTACGGAGCAGGATTGGAGGCAAGAAGAAAGTCAAGTAAGTGCCAGGGAACTTGGGGTTTTTCGTGACACTGAGGTTATCTATTTTAAGAGGCGCGCTGTTGATCCCACAGGAGATGGAAGATCTTACAGAACACTGGAAACCATACAGGAGTATCGGTGGGTTCTGAATTCAGAATATACCGGGCAGCTGTAGGCTTATGGCGTCTGGGAAAAGGATGCTACTATATGTGGTCTCTTGCAGATGCCGCTACGACATGAATGTGTATCCTGTCTATCGATGAATAGAAATTCTGTCAATCCACTTTGAAGACTGAACGCTAAAAAGGCAAGTGGCCAATGATCGCATGCGACATGCGATCATTGACCAAATGCGGCAAGGGATATTCATGTCACCGGACTTTGGCTGTTCCAGTCTGCATATATATATTATTCTCCTGCCTTGTTTCTTCTCCTCATCCTTCTCCTCATCTTCTCCTCGCCCTCTCGCTGCTTCATTGACCCCTCGATTCTACCCACTTGCCAACACATTTCACCACAGCACGAGTTACGGATTCCATGTTTACTACCTCCGGTCATAACTTTTTACCATCTTCGTTGCGCCTCTCAGCTCTCTTCTCCCGTTCTTCATCGTCAGGGTCCGATTCTCATTCCACGGCTCTCCAACCTTCAGAATCTCCACTTCATGCCATGGAAGACGATCCATCCCTGTCCAGTTTGGAACCGTTTTCGAATCCCCGTCTGTCCGATGTTCTGGAAGAGGTGTCCGAACTGTTCAAGTCCGCATCTCTAGGTTCGGAGTCTGCTCATGGTGCGTGCAGGCCGAAATGAAGATACATGTTCCTTACCCTTTCCGCCTGTCAGATGACCCGTTAACTATTGCTTCGCACCCAATTCATGTTCGGTATCTCTCCGAGAACCGCCTATTTTCTGGAGAAGCTACCCCATTTTTTTCCCTGGCACCGACGGCCCCGTTCGAGCACCACTTCAATACTGAGGCTCAGCTGCATTCACTGAATTTCCCACGTGGTCATTGTCTGAGTTCTTCCTTCGTTAAGTTATATCAACTCGAAGATGAACTCGGGTCAGGGGGATATGGTTTCGTGATGACTGCGCGACACCGCCTTTCAAGAAAAGAAGTTGCTGTCAAGTTCATTGTCAAAAGAAAGGTTCCGGAACATGCATGGATGGAGGACGAGTTGCTAGGGCGACTTCCGACGGAAATTGTGCTCTTATCCGTCATCAATCACGAAAATGTGGTCCAATTTTTGGACCTGTTTGAGGATGAGCTTTATTTTTACCTGGTGTGTTCTTTGTGCCCTCTCCATTTAGAAATTTAAATTCATCATTTCGCTTCCTCGCAGGTGCAGGAGTTGCATGGGACACCATGGCAAAAGGGCCAGGAAAAAGCACAGAAATTTGACAGCATTGCGTCAACCCCATCTTTGTCACCGGCAGGATCCGAGAGGTCCCTCGCATCATCCCCTGGACCCTTCACGCCTCCGCCAGCCGCTTCTTGTCTGCTCAATGACATGCACACGAGTGTCGATTTTGGGAAGCCGTCTTGCTTTGAGAGCACACTTCATTTCAGTCCGCCGGAAATCAATCAACGTGCTTCACACGATCTGTTCGAGTGTATTGAACAGTCGGATGATAAGCGATTATCGGAGTCACAAGCCCGTTATGTTTTCGCACAAGTAGTAGACGCTGTGCACTATCTCGATAGCCAGGGTATTACACATCGGGACATCAAAGACGAGAATCTGGTCATTGATCGCAATCTGAAGGCACGTTGATTTCCACGTCTTCAATGCAGGTCACTGATTAAAATATTACAGGTGAAATTGATTGATTTTGGAAGCGCTTGCATTGCCCACCCGAAGAAACCTCGACCATATTTCACTCAATTTTTTGGCACTGCTGCATATGCCTCGTCGGAAATTCTGCTCAAGAAACGATACCAGGCAGCTCCTGCTGAAATATGGACACTGGGAGTGCTCCTTTCTTATTTACTCACAGGAACGTCACCATTTCCTTCTATGAGGGCTGCTGCTGCGGGTAAAATTGTCATTTATGAACCTTACGGTGTGACACTGTCAGAGGAAGCTGCAGACCTGATGCGGAGATGTCTTGATCCCAATCCTCTAACACGAATCAAGATACAGCAGGTGAAGGATCATCCGTGGTTGATTTCATGAGTGCAATGAGGTTTCTCTCATATCATCGGGACTTTCTCCTAGTTGTGTTTGGCGCAGTGGTAGATTTGTCGGCAGTGGGATTCGTCTTGTTGGAACTAGATTTGTAGTTTATGTTTTTCTAGTGATGCATAGATATGTCCATCATTACTCGCATCTGTACAGTACATTATCTCGCACATACATATACCTATACATACAAGCAGTTGTCTGGATCTATCACGTGATCTACCCGATTCCTACCTAAGCACGTTACTTGACCTTTGTTTCGAGCTCATCATGTCTCTCTTTTTGAAGTATGCTGGTACGTCAAATCCTCGCATTATGTAGTTCAAGGATGCTTATGAGCTTGTCAGCTGGTGGCGCAGTAAGACGTGCCTTGGTAAGACCGCATGTCGGCTTACAAGGTGGGTAGAATTCGTGAAATACAAGCTGACTACGGGCCTCCTGATATTTTCCAGTTTGCCGTTCCTTCAGCACATCTTTACCAACGAGACAAGCAGAACGAGCGATCCCTGTGCCTGGCTCGACAGATACGCCCATTACCGAGATTGCTAAGCGAGGGTCAAACCAATACAACCTTGAACATCCACAAAACCGCGCAGGTGAGTTCCTTTACCTATTTTGATGGCGAATTGGCACAGCCGTGTTCATACATGAGAATGCTTTTCCTAGAGTATGTTCTATCAACACTTGACAAAGTTACCAACTGGGCCAGACAGGGTTCTATGTGGCCAATGACCTTCGGTCCGTGATACGCCTTTTTCTCGACCACAGAAGGAGAGGAAGTGTTAAATGCAGCTACTCAGGCCTTGCTTGCTGTGCAGTAGAAATGATGCATATGGCTGCTTCTCGTTACGATCAGGACAGGCTGGGGGTTGTATTCCGTGCCAGCCCGCGTCAAAGTGACATTATGATTGTGGCTGGGACTCTAACGAATAAAATGGCACCGGCTTTGAGGAAGGTGTACGACCAGATGCCTGAACCCAGTACGTTCATGATCAATAGTTATGCAGAAAGGTTTGGCTGATGTGGCGATAGGATGGGTTATTTCCATGGGTTCGTGTGCAAATGGTGGTGGTTACTACCACTATTCATACTCTGTCGTTCGTGGATGTGACAGTGAGTCCATTAAAATAGTGCCGTTGATAGGTATGGGGAATGTTTTTTTAATTGCGATTTTTCTTTCTGTACAGGAATTGTTCCAGTCGACATTTACGTGCCCGGCTGCCCTCCGACTGCTGAAGCCTTGTTGTACGGGATGCTGCAGCTGCAGCGCAAGATGCGGAGAAACCGCAAGGGAGTCCTCTGGTAGGTATCTGGAACTCGGCTGGCCGCTACTGCAAGTACTGATACGGAGGCTCCAGGTACCGGAAGTAGTGTTAGAGAATATCGTTAGAGTAGAATAATATATGGAAATTGAAAAAAGCCCCGTGATGAGAAACGTTACATGAGTAACACTGCTTCTTCTTCCAATTGCTTGCCAGCCTCTGATCATCTTCCTTCCTTCCTTGCTGTCCCACTCAGCGATCTCAGTAGCTATTCGCCACGACCCTGAGCTCCTGAGTCGATACAGCAGCCTAAACATTTCTCGCAGTAAATATTGCACCAATGGCGGCTGCCCTCAACACCGAACCAGTCCAAGCTGTACCTTCATCGTTATACCAGCAGTCTCCCCCGACGGATATCCACTCAGGAGACAACATATATTCGGCCATCTCTTCCTCACACTCACGACCCAGCAATGCACTTGTGCAGGACCAGCCAGCGCAGAGCTTGTCCTCCGATACCTCTAGCGCTCTCTACAAAAGGAGTTCGGATGCCACGAAGAGAGGCCCAGGAAGATCCCCGGCAGAACAGCAACTGTTGTCGGCTTCCCAAACTTCGCCACAGAGTCGGGCTTCGCAGGGTATGCTCTCTGTGCCCTCTCAATCACCAGAGCCGCCCTGGGGCAGTGTATCCTATGCCCGCCGTGTGGTAGACAGGTACTGCCAGGAAGATTTTCGGGAGGTCCAGCCAGGGTCTTCAGAAACTCGCCAGACTGGCATTGAATCGAGCAACAGCACACCACTCAGTCGTTCAGGCACTCCCCAATTCATCCGCGGCCCTCAAGATCGTCCCCAATCAACATTACCTTCTTCTCCCTGCCATCCTTGGTTTCCTGGTGCTGGCATTGGTTCTAGTTCGCCTCCCACAACCACCAACGGACAATTTCCACCAATAATGCCCCTTGCTGCATCGCCCAACTACTCTCCTCCTGTCGCCTCTCGAAATCGTACTTATCCACAGCAACCGACATACATTACGCCAACAAATTCTGTAAATCCTGTAAATCCTGTCTACTCCCCACCGCAGCCTGCTCAGCCACTGTCTCCGCCGGAGGATGTCTGTGTTGAATGTACCATGCGTGACCAAGAAATGGCAGATGTTGATGTCACGTCCCCAGGTGTTTGGGACAGAGCCAGTGATGCTGCTTTCGAAGAGCTGAAAAGACGAGATTTAGAAGATGAGGTCAATGGTGTCATTAATAACGACCCTAGTCGGCCCAGGATCAAAGGTGGACGCCTCACTGAGCAAAATCTTAGGTTATGGCTGAGTATTGTATGTATCAATTTCATTTCTCATGGAGCGCTGTATCGATTTGTTGTGCAGAATCCGAAGGAACCGGCCGCCAGGCATCAAACGGTTTCCAAATATGTCAAGTCCCAACGAGCGTTGCTGAAAGAAGAGGCTCAAGCCCGTGTTCAGGCCATGCAAGAAGCCAAACAATTGGATAGCAAAGTTCGAGATGCGTATACCCAACTGAGGAGTTCTGCGTATGACCTGGGAAGTCATGCTGCCATTGCAGATGATACTGGCGGTGTCCGCATCAAGCCTCCGAAGTCAACAACCCCCACTGGTCACATTCACAACCTTTCTCAATCTCGAGAAATCACATTACTGGAAAATGGGATGATTGTGGAGCATGTGGATGTTCGCAGAGAAGAACGAGAGGCAAAGGAACGAAGGCGCAAGGAGGAAAAGCGGGCAAGGAAATCTTCCAGAAGTTCTGTTGTTGATGTCACTTCGATCATATCTGTGGGCAGCAACGGTCGGCACACTGATCACGGTGCAAGCCTGAAGCCATACTCTCGCTATTCTCAGGCAAGCTCGGTTCGACCCATCAGTATCCTCACTGCCCCACACGAACGCCCTGACCTTCCAAGGTTTTACTCTCAGGCGTCACTTTCTGATGTACATAGTCTTGGTTCGAATTCTCCCAAAAGACGGTTCTTTGGATTCCGGAACCTTAGTGCTGGCTGGAGAAGCCAAGATAGTCTTGCTGCTTCTGCGATGACAGGTGGAAGCTTACTTGATATGCAGTGAGTGGAGCAACTAGCCTAGATTTTGACCCATATACTGATCCATTGATAGTGTCGCTCTTCAGCGAGAAAATAACAAAACATCACATTATACGTCTGGTTCTCCAGTTGACCTTAACTCACCGCGTCGCAGTCAGATTTGGCCACCGGCGGAACCTCAATCTTTGGGTGCCTCGACATCGACGACAGCCAAGTCTAAATCTGAAAATGGAAAGAAAACAAAAGTTTTCACCAAGTTTTGGCGCAAAGTGACCGGTCACAAGATTGACAACACCTCAAATCTGGACGACCAACGTGCTCGCGAAAAATTAGACGATGATATGCCTCTAGCACCACCACCACCCCTCTCCTATCTCGTAGATCGCAGATCGTCTGACATGCCCATGACGGGGGCACGTCAGAATTCCAGTCCCTCAATTGCCTCAACAGTTCCTAAGTTTGGGTATGCCTCTCCTGGCATGTCGCCGCCGACAGCCCCTTCCAGTTCCCTTCCTTCCCCAGTTTCTTCTCGTCCTCCAGGTCCTAGCTTAGATACTGTCGAAATTAGAGGTGTATCAAATGGACAGTTCGATGACGCTGAGGACATCCTCGAAGACCGGCTTGCAAGGGTTACAGAAAATACGAAGAGTATTCAATTAACCGCATCTGTTTCTGACATGCGACAAGTTGGGATTCGCTCACCATCTCCTTTACCTCCTGTGCTATCCCCTAGTCCTTGTCAGACGCAAACTGCTATTCCCATTCACCGGGAAAAGTCTCTTCCTCCTATCCCTTCCAATGAAGATCCAGCGAATTCTTCTCCCGGTGACAGACCCAGGGCAGTCTTCACATATGACCCTCGGCTTCTTCCCTCCGGTACAGGCGCAGCTCACGATTTTATGCCCCATAACGCCCCATTCCGTTCCGTTGATGTACGCCGCCAATCGTTTGGTGGTCTGTCGTCGAAGCCTGATTTGTCTTCTCAGCCCATTTCTATCGATGGTAACACCATCTCATATGATTCACGGAAATCGTTTACACCCCGTTACGATGAGTTTGGATCTTCGAGGGCGTCGCTAGGTCGTATCGACAATATCCGAGAGGCTTTGCCATCGTCACCTCATTCACCGCAACCGCTATCAAAAGATGCTAAACGGAAGAGCAAATTTGGTCTGACCAGCCTTTTGGGCAAAAAAAACAAGTCTCAAGATCTTCCATCTGAGAAGTCCGCATATCTGTTCCCTACAATGCCGGATGGTAGCCAGGATGAGTGGTGTGTTAACAATGCCACGTCGAACTCGCGACACAGTGGTCTCAGCACGGCGGTGCCTAGGCAGTATAACCCAAGGATATCTGTTGTTTCGAGAAGAGCTCTGGAGGAGTTAGTATCGCAAGATTCGGAATTTGTTGCATACCGGTATCCCTCACATGATCAGCGCTTGGATCTTTTCCGTTAGTTTTGATTATTTTGATTTATCCCCTTCTGTCTCTCCTGCATGTAAGTCCGAGATCGATTAACCCTTTTTTCGGGTCCTTCCATAGGACTTTTCTTGAATGTGCCCTGTATGATTGGTTCCACGGCCGTCATTGCCTTCCTCTATCTCCCTCATCATGTCCATTCTCTTTTCATTAATATACCTTCTTCCCATACATATCGTCCTCCATCTCTGATACTATCGGCATCAGTCTGACTGCCGTTTTTGCTGTATGGCATGAGTTGACACATCACGCTTCTCACACTAGCACGAGGGACTCGCATCGAAAATACATTGCCCTTATCCACTTGGCAGCATATTTCGGAAGACCTAACGCTTCCTGGGCCCTCCAGATTTCTCCGGTTACGATGACCTCACCAACCAGAACTTGAGCTACTACTACTAACCACCGTTTGCAAAGGGTACACTCAGGGACGTCTGAGGTCAAGCCACCAGATCATCTCTTAGTGAGTCAAGCAAAGTTTAAACAGGGATGAGATAGTTACGCGACCGTTCTCCTGGAAAAACTCTCATACTTTTATAAATAAATAAAAATGTACAGGAACATGTACAGGAAAAGTGCGTGTTTAGATTATAGGAGAGCCGACCTGAATCGAAAAAGAGAAGAGAAAGAGAAAAATATATGCTCTCCACAATCAGAAGGCCGCCAGAAAATGGTTGAACAATTTGTCAAAAATGTTCCCTTCAATAGGGAAAACAAGAAACAAGAGAAAAAGCCGATGCACACGTACACAACGTAACTACCACTCCAATCTCTTGTCACTACATGCTGACATGCCTGAACAGCCGGTTAAACTGGTTCCTTGGCTGTGAAAATGTCTGGTGTTATCAATCATTCTTACTTGCATTGCAGCATTCAATCCAAGTGCCTCCGACTCTGCTTGTCGATGAAGCCACTTCTCTGTCCCCAGAACGGCATCGATATCTTCTCTAGGAGGCAAAAGGAGCTGGATTTCGCCTCCGGATTCAGTTCGCCGAACCTCGAATGTCACTATGCTATAATCAGCAGCGTTCAAACATTTCCCATCTGTCAAGGCGAAGTTCCGTTTATGTAGTGGACAAGAGATATACTGAGAGAAAATAAGTGAGTTTATCACATGATCTTAAAAGATCATATGAAAATAACAGGTAACGTACTGGATCACCACCGGGTGTATCACCGATTATACCTTGATCGAGCACGAAAGCGCGACGGTGAGGGCACCTGCACCATGCACGATACACACGATACATTAGGAAGGGAACTGAAGGAGAGTAGGAAGCATACATTTGCTGGCTTGCGTAGAGTCCTCGTCGAGGAACATAATAAACGGCAAGTTGAGTATCACCGTATTTGACCGCTATACTAGCAGTAGCCTGGTCGTTCAGCATTATATCCTCTTGCTTCCCTACAGTCTGCCATGTCCATTGGCGCTTTGGTGTGACAAATTGGTCAGGCATAAATCTCAGTGATGCAGATGTTTTGGGCCAATCAGCAGGTCGCTTCTGACCGCGCTCCTCAATCAGTTCAGTCTGTCGTCTGCGCTCAGGCGTATTTACGAATTGTTTGAACTGAAGTCGTTTTGCAGGATCTGAAAAAACATGTAAAATCAGATGTGTAATGATGGGTTCGGCAAAAGCAACCAACCTTTAACAACATTTGCCCACTCGTCTTCGTACGTGCTGACTAGATTATCCATGATTGCATCTAACTCAACACATATTCCAAGCTGGTCCTCAATGATGACTTTACGGACTTTCTGGTGGTGTTTTCAAAGGCGGTTATCCACAATATCTTGATGCATGCTCACCTCAATGCCACCGTCCATGTTCTCAATCCAGCGCGCAGTGCGCTGTAATCGATCAGCAGTCATGATATAATAAGCAAGGAATCGGTCAATAACCCTGACAACCTGAGAAGGAGGAACGTCCTTTGCCAGAAGCTCAGCGTGTCGCTGGTAAATCAATAAGCGCGATAAGACGAGACACGAGAAGAGGCACCTTACAGGATTGGCACCTCCATTTCCGCCGACAAAAACTACAGGAACGTTTGAAAGAGACAGATAGGGAACGATGAAAACGCACTATTCCAGCCTTTATCGGTTGCAATGAGTCCAAAGTCTTTTCCTTGAGCCTCGGCACACTCTCTCACGCAACCCGATACGCCACCTTTAAATTTGTGAGGACTACGCACACCGCGATAACGATTCTCTAATTGGACAGCCAGGCCTACAGAGTCCCCAACACCATAGCGACACCCTACAGCGCATCGGCATAAGGAGAACGCGAGAGAGAAGTTATGAAATCACATACAAGTAGTACCAACGCAAGACTTCACCGTTCGAAGGCTCTTGCCATATGCATGACCACTTTCGAATCCAGCATTGTTCAGCTCCTCCCAGATTTCTGGTAAATCATCTTTCATTGCACCAAACATATCGATACGCTGACCTCCAGTTATCTGTCCCTACGATTAAGGGAGATAGGGACGTAATCCCTGACCTACCACCCACCTTGGTGTATAATTTATACTTCTTGGCCACCTGACCAATAGCGATGAGACCCTCAGGGGTGATCTCTCCTGCTGCAATCCGAGGAACGATGCTGAAAGTACCATCTCGTTGAATATTCGCCAAGAACCGGTCGTTTGTATCCTGATTTTGACGATGTTCCGGTTTCATAATGTGCTCATTGTACCTAACGAGCGATTCAATATGTTGTAATCGTGCAGACTTTTGTGCATACAGGCTCGACAAGATACTACCAATAGCAGGCTTGCATATTTCACAACCGATAGCGTCCTTGATGGCACCAGCCTCGCGAATTACTTCATCAAAGTTGCGCAATCTCTTGACTTTGATGATGCTGAATAAATCCGCGCGAGACATTGTGAAATGAGTACATAAATGGCTGTTCAGCGTATGACCAGCCTTCTTCATCTCGGAATTGAACAAAGCCGTTACCTGATACAATAAGCGCAGAATGGGATCAAGGGGAAAACCCACTAGTGGCATACAACCTCCACACCCAGTACCGGCCTTAGTTTTCTGTTTGAGGTAGGCGACAGTGATGCTATCATCTGATTCGATGCATTTGATAATGTCAAGTTTGAGAACATTCTGTACAGATCAAATTCTGAGAAATTTTGCAAGATACGAAGAGATAAAAACGCACGTGGCAGCTGCAAACTTGTGCATCATCATCAAGATCTTCCCCTTCTCCCTCCCTTCTTGTACCAATGATAAACTGAGAAGGAGGGACATCCAGGGGCTTCTGAAAAGTAAAGCAATCGTATGAACGCGTATGTTCCAAGTCTGTAATATGGGAGAAAGCACACCTTTTTCTTGACAATGGAAACGAGCTTCACAAAATCACTCACATCCCCAATCATCATGCCCCCAAGAAGATACCTCCCATTTGCAGTGAAAATATATTTCTTGTAGGTAGAACTGAAAGGATCATTGTAGACCAAGCATTTGACGGACTCATCGGCTTTGCGTACTCCTGATCTTCCTGGAGTGAACGACGATCCTGGAACCAAGGGAAGCTGGGTTGAATTGGGTATCCTGTCAACTGTAGTAATATCTATGGGCGCCCGGGAAATCTAATGGCGTATTTGATCCTTTGATCCAAGTAAGTCCGTTGCTAACTGTACCTCTGCGGAGTGTCGCCTGTCGGAGAAGTAATCACCAAAGGAAGCAACATCAACTCCCACAAGCCTGCCGCAGATGTCTCAGCTGAAACTTCAACTGAGAGAGTGAAGAAAGCTAATTACTTAAGCTTAGTGCTCAGGTCGGGTGCATTCATTGCCCTCGGCGCATGGGATTCTGTTTGCGTTAGATTGAACGATAGGATGTCCGCCATTTCAACTGTACTTGGATGAGGTGTTAGAAATATGGACAAACCGACACAAAACTTACCTCCAGGAGCAATCAGTCCGTAGTAGTGGTCCTTCCAGCTTGCACATTCGCCGATGGCATAGACATCCGGAGCGGAAGTTTGGAGATCATTACCAACAATAATTCCTCCCTTGGGATGACATTCAATACCACAATCTCTCGCAATCTCGTCTCGGGGTTGTATTCCAATGGCGTAGATTACCATGTCAGCATTGTGGGTAGATCCATTTTGTAGCCTAAGACCAGTAAAAACCCGGTAATCAGAACCATCCTCGGCGTCGCGAGTGAGTTCTTCTGAAGGGAAACAATTTGTAAGGACTTGAACACCTAAATTTTCAATTTTGTTGAGAACCATTTTACCCGCATCTTCATCGAGTTGTCGCGAAAGCGGGTAAGCCTGGCGATTCACAATGCTCACATAAGAGATTCTGAGAGAAGGATGACTTCGCAGTTGCTAAAGCTGAAACCCTGGGAAACTCACGTCTCGAGATCATGCAGAGCTTTTGCAGCCTCTAAGCCAAGCAGGCCACCTCCAACTACGACGGCATGCTTGACATCGTCTCTTTCCGCGTACGCAATGACAGAATCGAGATCTGAAATGTTCCGATACAAGAATATTCCTCGCGTCTTCGCGACCCTGGTGGGGGAAGTGTACGGCGGGAGGCTAGCAGTTGAACCTGTTGCGATAATGCATTTATCGTAGCGGAATGATCTGCCCTTGCTCGTATATACTAGGCGTTGCTCGGGCAAAAGAGATGTGACAGTCTCCGAGAGATGATAACGAAATCGATCTGGCTGCTGTTCCGCATACCAAGAAGGCGGGTTTAGATACAGATTCTCAATCTTAAATGGAGCTCGTCGAGTAGAGTTCAAGTGCTAGATGTACGAACGTACATTTCGGTGTGCAAAGTATTCCGTCAATCTAAACAATATGAGATCAAGATTTTATCGTACGAGGGAAGGGGCAAACCCAACGCGGTTGTAAGCAAGATGCATCTCTTCTCCACAAGTTAGGATGAAATACTTCTGTTTCTCGTCGAGATTTAGAAGCTTCTCGATGAATGCTGGTCATTGATGTAAGCAGCAGTCCCGAGATTATTATCGACAATGATATTTCCAAACCTATTCCAACCATTCCTATACCACCTATTTCAGGTTGAGCCTAGCAACTTTGCAAAAGAACAGCACTGGTGCTAACAGACAAAAATAATCTCCCTCCCTTGAGGAAAGTTGTCCGTTCCAATGCTTGATAAACATTTTCCAGGATAACTTCCATCGACAAGTGGTTCCATAGTGTTGTAGTCTCGGAGTCTCAACAGAGTTAGCCCAGAAAGTAGCGAGGAGCTGTTGCACGGCAGAAGCTACGTTATGATGATAAATCAATGGGCGTCACATAAAGCCAATGTGTGTACCGTAATGCGACTGTTCTGGTTGGCCTCCCTAAAGGCCACCTAAACATCGAGACTCATTTGTGGTCGTCTGAATTTATAGCGTTATCAGCCCAACACGAACGACAGAAAATAGTGCGTATAATTTTAGAATATCTATCTCAGGATGTGAACTAATAATAGGACATTGAAACATATGGACATTGAAACATATGTCCTGGACCAAATATGGCATACACAGTCTGTTGTTGTGTGATAGCCAACCCTTCAACGTGTTGCTACTTTATCCTACATTCCAACTGTATGCAGGCTGTTGAACATGGATCATCGCACCAAACTCACGCTCCGACCATAGCTACACACGTGGGCCATCGTTTGGACCACTACCGTAAAATTTGTTATTTGTTTACGTGCTACATAATTAAAGTAGTTGCGATTACTCACCTAAGTCGTGTTCTATATTCCGGAACCCTCTGAGGTGAATATTCTAGTTATGCTACCTACAACTATAAACTATACTTACAATTATGTCATAGATATTCACTGTTTTTTGCAGATCACGACGTAAACCTCTCGGCTCTTGCGTTTACAGCGGCTCCGTTATCTAGCAGCGCAAAGAACATTGGTTTTCAGGTATAACAAAACTTAGACATCCTTATCTGCCAATGATTCTTACGACCTTATCTTGTCTACGCATATCTTCCCTTTATGGTACTCAGTATTGCTCGTCCAGGCTTATCCAACTGCGGTGAATGAAACAAAAGACTGGATTTGTGCAAATGATTGATTTGTCTTTGTTTGATAGGGTCAATGCTCTTAATATAAATTCAAATGGATTTTGTTCCGACAAACTTGACTTTTCAATCCTCCAGCTATGCTTGAGCACAAAAACAACTTCAAGTCTTCTTCAAGTGCTCCTCCTTTCAAGTGGTCACATCTCTGGGAACCTGCCATTATAAACCCTGTTAACTTGAAGAGCTACACAATACCTTTGTTCAACCTCAGAGATCCATATGCAAGGGTATTTCATCTCAGTTGGCGTAAGTTCATCCCCTCGTATTTTCATCTCTTAAATCAGACTAAGTCGAAATACATATGCCTCCTTGTCACGCGGCACACGTAGTTGGATTCTTCGTTGCATTTCTGTCCTGGTTTGCATTCCCCCCGCTCATCCCAGATGCCATCATGTCCGATCTTTCACTCACCAATATTCAAGTAAATGACTCTAATATCGTCGCATTGGCTGCCACCCTCGTCGTCAGAGCTTTTGTGGGACCTCTTGTTGACCATTGGGGACCGAGGAAGGTCATGGCAGTCATATTGCTTCTTGGCATCATCCCATCTGGACTTGCTGGCACTGCTCACAACGCAGAGACTCTTTGCGCTCTGCGATTCTTTATTGGAATCCTAGGTGCATGTTTTGTACCATGCCAAACGTGGACTTCAGCATTTTTTGACGAGAATTGCGTGGGCGTTGCCAATGCTTTGGTGGGGGGATGGGGTAGGTCATAACCTGTTCTTTTCAAACACGACTTTACTAACACATCTTGAGGAAACATGGGGTAAGCATAGTGGTTTTGAATTTTTTTAAAGAAAGAATCAACTGACTTCACAGTGGGGGCGCTACCTTTGTTATTATGTCTTCGCTATTTCAGAGTCTTACAAGCACTTACGGTCTTCCCGTTCATGTTGCATGGCGTGTGGCGTTTGTAATTGTCCCGTGCGTTGGTATTTCCTACTGCTTACTAGCATTTAGCTGTGAATGGTTGCAGTGTTCCGGTCCTTCTGATTGTTGCGGTACTGGTCCTGACATTTGGCCAAGATCACCCAACTGGAAAATGGTCAGATCGCTACAATCCCGCTGTCTCTAGTGAAATACGGAGTGCCAAAGAAAACTCGGTTTTCGACTCAAGAAAAGTCACTAAAGCATCAAAAAATGCGGCTATCAGTATTCATCCTGTGGAGGCGGAGGTCGCGAATCCTCAGCTCCAATACCCCTCTGTCAATATCGCTACCAATAAGTTCCTCACCTTTAACATGATGGCAAAGATTATATCAAGTCCACTGACTTGGCTCCCGGCTTTGGCTTATCTTACAACCTTTGGTGTTGAACTAACAATCGACAACGAAATGGCAAATGTACTCTTTGCTCGCTACAGCGAAAGTCTGCCGGGATTCACGCGAAAGTCCGCAGGATATTACGCATCTATCTTGTGAGTTCATACTTTCTCCACCTCATACTATGCTACTGAGTTTTCTTTCTCTTGAAAGTGGTTTCCTAAACATTGTAATGCGTCCACTTGGTGGTTATTTTGGGGATGTTCTCTACCGCTCTTTCGGCTCAAAGGGGCAGAAGATCTGGATGATTTCTTGTGGCTTAGCGACGGGAATTGCGCTCATTGCAGGAGGGTTCTATCTGCAAAAAAATAGCGATGCGCAACGTGTGTACTATCAATATCTTTGACAGTGGGATCATTATGCAATATTTTTAGTGCAAATTCTCATCTGCGTCTTCTCTATTTCAGCTATCTTTTCCGAACTTGGAAATGGCGCCAACTTTGCTCTGGTTCCCCATTGCAATGCCTACAATAATGCAAGTCTTATCTCTAAACCATGCGCCAAAGTCTGGTTCTAATCTTTTCTTTCGCAAACAGGGCTTAATTTCAGGCCTCGTTGGCTCTTGTGGAAACCTTGGGGGAATTATCTTTGCCCTCGTTTTTAGATTCCAGGCAGAGGCGGGGAAGGGATTTTGGATCACGGGAGTCATATGTATCGTTATCAATGTCCTATTATCAGCAGTCCGCGTCCCTGAACTATAGATATTTTAGAATCTATTCCTATCGTTTGTATTGGGCTGATAACGCTATAATTTCAGACGACCGAAGATAATACGATACCTCGATGTTCAGGTGGCTTTGAGTGATGGTGTTAATGCTTATCCATATTGGACACAGCTTATCACCTTGCATCCATTGGTCACAAGAGGTAGTAGTCATTAGATATAGATATAGGCACTGTCCTAAATCGAGGCTAACAAGGACACAACTAGTTGTCGGAGAAATCCTGTAACTTGTTTGATATGGCAGAAAAGCTGCGATACGTTGGTTGGTGAAATTTATGTTCATTCCGTTCATGAATTCAATGGATCTTATACCAGGCAATGACCTACTTCCGCAACCTGATAGGTTCACCTAGTCTTCAGATGACCTACTGACGCTCACTAGCTCTAGCTCTCTTGGCTCACCCAACTCTTCAACCACCTCACGCTCAGAGGAGAAAATGAATTTGTCTACTGAAAACATTGTCCAACTACCGAGCCTATTTTACCCGCCGTCACTGGTGAGGCGAGAAACCGGTTGTAGAGAAACATACCTGGGAGCTCGCCACTTCCCGTCGAACTTGGGTTTCCCAGACATGCCCCAAGACAAAGCATGCGAAAACATTCACTTTTCAGACATGTATGTATGTTGCTCTCAAGTTTCGAGAAATGTAAATTGATGTGCTCACTCTGCTAGGGAGACACCTGATGCCTGGATACCACGAGATCAAAGAATGATACGCTTGACAGGAAAGCACCCATTCAATGCGGAGGCCAAACTTCAAGATTTATTTGCTCAGGGATTCATTACGCCAAGTAGTCTCTTCTTTGTCCGAAATCACGGTGCTGTCCCAAGGATAGACCAACAAATGGCAAATGACTGGAAGCTAAAAATTCATGGGTGAGTATGTGGGGAGGTCTGGTCTCTACATTCAAGATAATCGTTATTCCTCTCCGTAGGCTGTGTTCCAGGCCTAGAACCTTCACATTGGATGACCTTTGTGAAAGGTTTAGAGTAGTCACAATGCCAGTGACGTTAGTGTGTGCTGGAAACAGACGCAAAGAACAAAACGTTGTTAAGAAATCATTGGGATTTTCTTGGGGAGCAGCTGGCATCTCCACAGCACTCTTCACAGGTGTGCTCCTGGCCGACGTCCTGGAGTACATTCTTCCTCGAAGGGAAGCCAAGCATGTCATCTTCGAGGGGTGTGACGATCTTCCGAACGGTCCCTATGGTACCAGGCAAGCCCTCCCACTTTTTTCTTGGAAGTTGATCTTTTCCTTTTGTACAGCCAGTTGCTTAGCTGGGCTCAAGACAGGCGTAAAGGCATGATGTTGGCCTGGGGCATGAATGGTCTACCGTATGTTCACGTTTTTACGATTATTCAGCATCTAACGATATAAATACCCAGCCTTGAACCAGACCACGGTTTCCCCCTTCGCCTCGTTGTCCCTTCACAGATCGGTGGAAGGTCAGTAAAATGGCTCTCAAGGATTGAATTATCTGAGAGGGAGAGCCAACACCACCTCCATTTCCACGACAACAAGGTGCTACCGATTCCCGTAGGTGCAGACCAAGCACGAGCAGAGAATCACTGGTGGTACAATCCAAGGTTAGAATGATCTGGTCTGCATTACGAGATGAAATTTGAGGTCTGACGGTTGCTAATAGATATATCATTCGTGATCTCAATGTAAACAGCGCTATTGCGAGACCAGATCATGGCGAAATCTTGGATACACTGCCCCTGGTAGTAGATAGCACATACAAGGTTAGGGGATATGCATACGCAGGCGGTGGTCGGCGAGTAACGCGGGTCGAAATCTCCTCTGATGATGGTGAAACGTGGAATCTGGCCAACATCACCTACCCGGAGGATTGCTTCCGGGCCATCTCCTACTCAGATACGGTATATGGGGATTTGGACTTGACAAATTCTGACACCTGTTTTTGCTGGTGCTTCTGGTCATTTGAGATGCCTATATCGACCATCAAGACGACTTGCGCGATCATGGTTCGTTGTATGGACGAATCTCTAGCGCTTCAGCCACGGGATATGTATTGGAATGCGACGGGAATGATGAATAACTGGTACGTGTCCCAGCCAGCTGACTCAATGGACTTGAATCGAGGCAATTCTTCCGAAGGTGGTTCAGAGTGTGTGTCTACCACCTCGATGACGGAAAGGTTCGTTTCGAGCATCCCACAAGTAAGTTTCTCTCTCTCGCTGAGGCATGATGCATTTAATCATCGTCGAAAGTGGCTGGCACACATCAGGGTGGTTGGATGCAGAGGCTGAAGAACGAGGGGCTAGACCCATCCAAACCCAATTTTTCGGCGGATACGTCTTCTAAATCCGTTACAAAACCTGAAATCCGAACCTCTGAAGTCCAGATGACCAAGTCAGGCATTACTCGTAAGATTAGTGTCACAGAGCTTCAGTCTGCGCGGGGAAAAAAGGAAGCTTGGTTTATCGTCAAAGGAGAGGTAAGATCATAGACGCAATCCTTCAAATTGGGGACTAAATTGAATCAATGTGACCGCAGGTATATCAAGGCAGGGGTTTCTTGAATGACCATCCAGGTGGTGCACAGTCGATCGAAATCGTTGCAGGGGAAGATGCGACAGAAGACTTCATGGCTATCCACAGTTCGGACGCCAAGAGACAGCTAGCGGACTTCCATATAGGTACACTAGACAATAATTTCGGTATAGAATCAGGAGACGAACCCGAAAATGAAACTGGATTCAGGATATTCCTGAACCACAAGAAATGGAAGAAGGTCGTCCTCGCCAACGTAAAGGAGGTTTCAAAGGATGCGAAGATATACCGGTTCACTTTAGAAAGCAAGGATCAAAAGCTTGGGTTGCCTTTCGGACAGCACGTTTATATCCGCTTGCGTAGGAAAGTGGTGGACAAGGACGGTATGCAAGTTACGGAGGGTGATCTAGTACAAAGAGCATACACTCCCCTGTTGACACGAGACGATAAAGGGTTTATTGATATGTTAATCAAGTGAATTTCTTCACCATATTTTTTGACCAAGAAGATGACCTGTGATTAGAATTTATTACCCGACAGCCGCCTTTCCACTTGGAGGTCGTATGACCCTGGGGTTCTCCGAACTCGTTGTTGGGGATGCCGTCGAGATGAAAGGTCCGATTGGACATTTCGTCTGGGAGGGAAGAGGGGTGGCGTCAATTCATGGAGAAAAGAAACATATTGGAGAGATTGGACTGGTTTGCGGAGGGAGTGGAATCACGCCTATCCTCCAAGTTCTACGGGCGATCTTGACAGATCCTCTGGACGATAAAACAAAGATTTGGATGATTGATGTCAACAGGTACTTCGAGGATATTCTGTGCAGACAAGAGCTCGGACGGTTGGCTGCTGAGTACCAGAGGAGGTTAAGCCTGCACATGAGCTTGACAGGAAAGCCATTACCTGAGAACTGGGCGCAATCTGTCGGGCGCATCACAAAAAAAATGCTGGAGAAACACTTACCGGCACCTGGGGACGATAAACTGGTCTGTATATGTGGACCAGGCTCGATGGAACGATCAGTGAAGGGTGAGTAACTTCGTTAGTTCATTAGCTCAATAGAAATAGGCTATCTAATCTGATGAATTGGTAGCGTTCCTCAGTGAGCTGGGATGGAACATGTCCAATCAGATCGTACTTTTCTGACTACCAGAGTGTTGAAATTGAGCATGTTGATAGTGATATCCGCCGTGTACTTAGCTCAGCAAAAATCTATTTTGATGCAAAGAAGCCCCATTAAGCATCGTTACGTCTTCTTCGTATTTGAATAGATCGTTCACATGGTGAGTACTACTTTTGACGAAGGCGAGACTTAGTGAATATTGCCGGAGGCACCAAGAGGACTTTCGGCAGAGGAGAAAAGGTTAAAGCTTCTCGAAATTTTCCATGAATCAGTAAGTCGAGATGAATTCAAAATTGCCGCCTAACTCAAACTAACCAACTGGACATCCAAGCGAGACTTTTATCAGGCAGGTCCTTCGGTTGGATTGGACGGTAAAACCTACTTACAGCATAGAAGCTGAAGGAGCTGGAGAAGCTTGGCCCCAAATTGAAAGGGATTGGTGAGTAAACTTCCACACATAAAAGCAGTATACTTTTGAGCGAGTGATATTTCGTAGTCTCACAATCCGTCAAGGATGTTTTGCAATCACTGGTCGATGATGGACTTGTACAAGGCGACAAAATTGGCTCCTCAAATTGTACACAACTTGCTACTTAATCTCGCGCGGACTGACCACGTTCCTAGTCTTTTGGAGTTTTCCATCGCAAAAGGGGGCGAATGTGAGCATGTCTTGACGTTCTATTGTTGATCTGTCTAACAACACCTAGACCCAAGCACGTCTAAGCAAAGCCCGAGATACCAAGGCCAATGCCAAAATTCAGCTCGAGGATATCAAAGCAAGTATTACAGCAGAGCAAGCACTCCGGAAAGAGTCTGTGAGTGGATATATGCACATCTTCCTCCCCAGGCGCTGGATCATAAATTGCAGCAGGTGGAGCGCTCACAAGTTCTTGAAAATCACGATAAATTGCGCGAAGAATTAGTTCAGCTCACTCGGGAGCTCGAGAGTTATGGGGACGCAGATCCTGTTAAATTTGAAGAGACCAAGAGGTCGGTCATTCTGGCGAAAGAAGCAACTCTGAGATGGACTGGTATTGCAAGCGCATTCACGACAATTGCATGCTAACGACCGTGACTAGACAATTATAGCGTCCTCCTGACACACTTTTGTCGTGAGCGGAATGTCGATCCTGGAGACGTACGGCGCCATTTGGGAGTTCCAGAAGACTACGAAGACATTTAGCACCGATCATACGCCGATGTTTCTCCTGGAAGAAATGTATATATACAGGTTGCCAATCAATCGCAGCCGCAGAAGTTTAACATAGTGTGTGTGAAAATTTCAAGGTCTCAGATGGTTGAAATAATACGGATCCCTTGAGCTACCATCTAGTACTCTTGCGTCGATTTCGTAGCGTAATTTCTGATAGTCTCGGGGCCTGAATTGAGGAAAGGCGTCCTGAGAGAATTTCAAGTGACAACCGGCCACGTGCCGGTATGGTGGATGCCGGACCCAGTCGGATCTATACCATGTCTTTGTTGAGCGTCCCTGAAATATTGCTCTAGTTCTAGCTGTGTTCTGAGCTGTCTTCATGTCACTTAGCCCAACAGCATCGATCTCGAACGGATCAGAAACAGCAACAAAAAGACGGCGTACGGGAGGCACCGACACGAGCATGATTACAGAAGGCTCAGCCCAACAGCAACCGCAGACGCCGAGCCATATTCCGAAGAGGGGAGCTCGGGCCTGTACTAACTGCAGGAGGGGCAAGAACCGATGTGAAGGAGAGGTGCTGTATCCGAATTCCTGATCAGCCGTTCCGCTTTTTGCTCACTGTGGCCCGCATCCCCCGCCCCGGCCCGGCGCTCATCCTCTCCAGGCGCCCTGCCGACGATGTCAGGCTAGTGGAATCCCTTGTATATTTGAAAAACCTGAAAAGAAAAACGTTCAAGCATTGTCCAATGCAAGCGTCGAGTAAGTTTCATGCTGCGCTATTCGGGGTGTGCTTCTCATGCTTTTATTCAGACGCCTCACCCGGCTGGAGGGCCAATATTTGGTAAGCGTTTTCGCAAATCAGGATCTATGGAGAACTGTGAATAACTGCAATTAGATGATGCAAAGCCAAATGATTGGAATGCAGTCTTCTTTGGATCGTATCCTCTCTGCGATCCAGACACAGCAAGCAAGTGGCACCTTGCCAGTATCCCAGCAACCCACTGTACCCATGTACCATCAACCAGTACCAGGTGATTTCAACTAGACTATTCTCACATTTCACATCAAATAATGGGTTCGATATATCATGCAGGCTCTAGCGATAGGACAAGGTCTTTCCCTCCTTTACCGGGTTTTGCACCTCCGGTCAGACAAAGTCCCTAGAATCTTTGTTTACCTTCCTAATATATTTCCTCATCTTGGTCGATCAGCCCCATAAATATGCCTCATATGGCATTATTCCAAGCACGGCACCTTCCACCGATGATGAATCGGAGGATACCCTACCGCGCTCAAGTTTGAATGCGCCTATTGAGGCATTGCAAGGGCTCGCTAATGCAGCTGCAGAAGCAGCCGCAGCTCCCTCAGTGAATGCCTCCAGGTATTGATACATCTTTTCGCAAATTTTCTGGTAATATAGACAATTTCCCAGAGTCAAGAAACGCAAGAGAGCGGAACCAATTCCGAGGAATGCTTTCCCACATGTGGTGGAGAAAGTGAGCTCCAAATTAGCCTTCGAACTATATAACTAACGAACGGAGAACGCCAGGGCCTCGTCACCGATTCTGAAGCGCGCGAGCTTTTTAATATGTAAATGGCTTTTGTGAATGGTGCAAAGTTAGAGACTTATTAGTCACCTTCAATAGCTTTTTTGCCGGTTGCCATCTTTTCATCCCTTTGTTTGATCCGGTATATGATACCTATGAAAGCCTCATGGAACGAAGTCCATGGACGTTCGACGCGATCCTTGCCGTAGCAGGCAAAATCCAGAGCGGGAACGGGCCACTCAGCCCAACATTTTACAAATGCCTGGAAGAAGCGCAGGGCATTGCCCGGTCTTCCCTGTTCGGCCCGGTGGTAAGGAAAGAGGCGGTTCAAGGTAACATCATTTTTCCTTTTCTGCAATGGCGTTGATGACGCTTTTAACAATAGGCATGCTCTTGTTGGCTGCTTGGAGTACGAATGGGTGGTTGCCCAGCGGCCATGCTATGCGAATGGCTCTTGACCTTGGGCTCCACCGAGCGCTGGAGAAATTGGCCGAGGATAATGGGAAGAAACGATCCGAAGAGGAAGAGCGAAATCTTGGTCAGCCCATGTCCTTGCTATATTTGGAATTAGAATATTCACACTTAGACAAGTCATCTCGGCCCGCGTCTGGTGCTGTCTCTATTGGTTCGACCATCAGTGAGTACGTGCGTCCCTGATCACAAATGAAATTGATCCTAGTTGTAGGATGAGCCTCGGAACGGGTCGACCCATTGTATTACGAGATGAAAACTCTATCAGGCATTCACGCATTTTACTCAATCACCCGATGGCCTCTCCAACCGACGTGAGGTTGATTGCCTTGGTAGATCTCATCGCCCAAAAAAGCCCGTATCATTCGCCCGGTCTGGGACAAATCCTAATTTATCTTTTATTATAGCCCAGATATACGAGACACTTGTTCCTTTAAATGGACAAGTCAACCACAATACGCTGTCATTCATTCGGCGCGCATTCGTCGCGCTCGAAAGTTGGTGGTCTGAGCATGATGAACTCCACCGTGAGATTTGTAATTCGCTTTGCTTTTTCTAACTGTTGAACACCCGGTAGCCAGGCCGTACTATGGATCAGGATTCTTTGCTTTGCAAAATACTGGCAGGAGAACTCCATTATGCAAAGCTTTGGGTTGTCTGCGTTGCTCTTCGTGGTGTAGCGTGGGACAAAATGCCTTTCGAGCAACGTGAATTAGCTTTTCAGGCAAAAGATGCTGCATCACATTGTCTTGCAATCTTCCTCAATTCTTCAGAATATCGGTGAGCAATGCCTTTTCATTCCTGGGAAAATTTTGTAAGCTTACTTATTCCTATTCAACGTGCCTTTCGTGCACAGCGCGGCACTCCGTTATGCTGTCCATGATAGTCTAGTGACAGCCGCGTTTTCCGGTCTCTTCCTACTAAAGATGGCTAATTTGTTCCCGACAGAACTTGATCTAGGTGCGATCACTGCACAAGTCGAGCAACTCGCTCAATTGTTATCTGATGTCGCTGCCGAGAGATATGCCTTGACCCTTCGTATCATGCTTGCTAATCTGCGTCGCAAGGTCGGAATGGGTAGCGGCATAAATATCCCTGCCCCCACCATCCTACCCCCCGCATTTGCCGAAAACATGATTGTATCGCCTACATTTGCTGATCCCGCGATGCCACCACCTTTCACAATGGAAGAGCTGGGCTGTGTATGGCCTGCAGATCGTGGCATAGTCAGCCCAGCTGCTATACCTGTATGGTTGCAGGAGCAGGTAGGTGTTGATTGCAGGGAAGCCATATTGTCAAAATTGACTTCAAGCCTCAGAGTCTGACAGATCTTGGGTTGCCTGTTAACGGATCCGATGGTATCTTCTTGCAAATGGGTGGCACAAACGGATGGACAGGCGATTTGCCAGTCATGCCTGAAGCGTGGTGAAGACTTGCATAGTGAAATTCCAGCCCGCTCATCAGAAAATGCTAACACGAAAAATCGGGTATCCAATGATAAAAACTCAAATAAGCGACACTCATCAGTGGCTGTAATCCTGAAAGTGTGCTATCTACTCCTCTTCCCCGTCGCTATCGTTTTCTTGTAAAAACTTTGGTGTATTAATGTTAACTTTTCTATTGCCACTATGATGACTGGATCGGATCATACCTTTACAAGTGTTTCAGTGCTTTTAAGGAAATGTTGACGGCCCTGTGGCTTGGAACCTTTCTGGTGCCAGTAGATGATTGCTTGGTCACTAACGCAGTCCTTGTTGTAAAGGACCTTGTAGATCCTGTCAGAATACAGCTTGGGGCCGGGACAGGAAAAAAAGCTCTACCTTGAGAATTTGTGGAAATGTTTTAATGATCCGGGTGTCTTCGTAGCAGTACAGCTGAGCAGTGTTGATGAGGGTGACCTGAGTTTTAGCACCACTGCAGAAAGGTTCCAAGATAGGTGCATATTTCTGTCATGTCAGGGGTATGCTACTATTCCAGTCAATGGGCCAATAAAAACACACCCCAACTTCTCGTAGTGCGAGACCCTCGATCTGGTCGGCACGTGCACTCCAGTCAACGTTTGACATACACCCTTGCCAGATACATTGGATAAGGTCGGCTTCAGAGATAGGATTCTCATCCTGCCGAGCTCTTATGGCAGTGACAATAGTCTCCGCAGGTTCCTCACGTTGTACAAACTCCGTCAGTTCCTTGACAAGCTCATCTTTCAAGATTGCATTTTGCTTCTTGGACCACCACTCAGCGACCTGAGGAAGCCCGACTATCTTGAAGTGTTCCTCAAGCGTCTTGTTGTCGCGTTTATTTGGAGGGAAGAAAGCAAGTAAGTCCTTGACGCCCCCACGCTTGAGAGTAGCGGAAAGATGATCCATTGACTGGTCGGTTAAATAAGCACGGAAGATAAGGGTGATAACGTTGACAGATACATCTATCAACAGAAAGGGATGAGTCAGATACTAGTGCATTCACAGGAAATTGCATGCCGTTCTTCACGAGATGGTCCTTGTTGAGACTGAGAAGACAGCCAGCAGAAGCGAGTCCCTGAGAAATTAACAACCCGACGGCAATGGCGAGTTTCTCTGTTTGCGCGGTTGTCCAGCGATGTACGTATTGTAAAAGAGTGGGCAGAGATGATGATTCAAGAGGCCTTTGGAGGTATTTGTATCTAGCGGGCGGCCATGAGTGCCGAGATGTCTGAAGGCGCAAGTCGAACTGCGAACCTGCGGATGAGCTTATTGAGAACGTCAATGTAACTCTTTATCTCATCGACTTGTGCGGGCTCTTTGGTGTTAAAAATTGTGAAGGGAGATACCTGAGCACCGTCGTCGACATAGTTGCCTCCCGGTTGGAGAAGACCGCCAACAAGGATGATCTCAAAAAGTGCATCGGCATATTTAAGAAAATCAAGAGTAGATCCTGCCTGAACAAGCTTTGTTGCGTAAGCTTCAAAATCCCCCTCCGGGACAGTTTCGAGGTGCTTGTAGAGTTGATCTCTGAAGACTGTGCGATGTCAGCAGTGAAACAGGAGGCCGGGGGAACATACTAGACGGTTCGTGCTTTGCCTGAGCTTTGACTGCGCCTTTTCTTGCTTTGATTCTGACTCCTTGGAGAGAAGGTTTGGTAGCTGCTGCTTGCTGAGACATCCACAGGTTATCGAGTTCAGACATCAATCGGAAGCTTATATCTAGTGAATTACCTAATTTATTATTTAATTACTGTTCAGTCTGCACCATCAAACGCCATCACCTCCACCGCCATGTCATCTTCACAATTTCTAAATGGGCGGTCGACATCCGTTACGGTAGACCTTGGAACATCCGGTGTATGTCTCTCTTTCTCCAGTAGATTTGTCCTCACTGTGTTTTCAGATCCTCAATCGCTTTTCTACCGATCACCCTACTTTCTCGCTCGGCGTATCGGATGACAAGGGGAGTAGGCGTACTATGGAAGATGCGCATTCGTTTGTGGTTGACTTTGACTGCATTCGGGGTCAAGGATTTTTTGCTATTTTTGATGGCCACGCTGGAAAACATGCTGCCGAATGGTGTGGACGATATTTCCATCAAGTAGGTAACGAGTCATCCGGGACGCAACCATGAGCTTACCTTTCTTTAGTACCTATTAGATGCCCTGCATAAAACACCGGGTGCCGCTATTCCTAACATTCTCAACACTACTTTCCATAGTGTCGACGCTAGTCTATCACGTATGTGCGAAGAGTCTGGTGGCAAAATTCACTCGGGGTGCACTGCCGTTACTGCGTTTCTTCGCATTGAAGATGATGATGGACATCAATCATTCATTAAAGACTTTCCAGCCTCTCAGGCACCTGTTTCGACAATCTCTAATGACGATACTGCATCTAACAAGAGCGGCAGTGGCGACAGCCTTCTGATTAATGGTGAACTCAAAGATGGAACAGAGTTCAATCATAGTCGAATTCACAGTGCTCTCAAAAGCATCGGTAGTTCTTCACCTATTAAGGCATCTTCCTCTACAATACGGTCGTCCTTTCCGATAGCTGCACGTAAGATATCCTCCGAGGTTGCCATTGTCACACCTCCATCGAACTCGAGGCGCGTTCTATATTGTGCCAATGCTGGCGATGCTCGTGGTGTACTGTGCCGTCACGGAAAAGCCGTGCGTTTAACATACGATCATAAGGGTTCAGATCGACAAGAAGCCAAACGGATAACTGATGCCGGAGGCTTTGTCCTGAGTGGGCGGGTAAATGGTGTTTTAGCTGTGACGAGGAGTTTGGGTGACTCATCAATGAAGGAGTTTGTTGTCGGTGCACCTTACACCACTGAAACAGAACTGTGTGATGAAGATGAATTCTTGATTTTGGCTTGTGATGGTGTATGTTCCTTTCAACCAATGTGATCCTATAGGTGAATTTGCTCACTTCTCTAGCTTTGGGATGTCATTAGTGATCAACAATCTGTCGAACTCATCCGTGAAATCCAAGATGCCCAGGAAGCGAGCACCAAGCTCATGAAGCACGCTCTTTCTCATCATACGACTGACAATGTTACTGTCATTGTCATTCGCTTCAAACAGCCATCACGAAATCCATGATTCGATTATACGCTGCTCTGACTCCCATAGGTTACTTACGATTTGGTTCTTGGATTGGGTTCTATGTATTCTTTGCTGTAAATCTTGGGCAGTAATGATACCATGTTGTGCATTATACTAGGTCACTCTGTTCGATGAGGACCCCTCGTAACCAAGTCTCTGACTTTCCCCCTTGCTAGATAAATCGCTTACTTCAGTTCTCATAGTATAGATCCTCCACGTCTTGGCACTGTAGCGTTACAAGTGTCTTCACTTTGTTTATTCAATTGAAGTTCCATCTACAAGTGGCAACATGTCATCAGTCTTTGTTATTGCTTGCAGCTGAAGTCTAGATTAGTTGGTTGTTAATCAGTTGATATTTGAATTACCATTGTATTGTTACAAAAACACAATACAAAAACTCACAGTCCAGTAAAATAAGTGACCGGACTAAGCGTTACTCTAAGTACCGCCTCACGTGACCCTCACCCTTCGAGTCTGCTTGTACTATACGTTGGATTGTTGTAACACGTATGTCCTACCAGGGGATCCCTTATCCAGGACCTACACCCAGTTATTCGCAATATTATCCGCCTACGGGGGCTTTTGAACAAAACGCACCTTTTGTTCCGTCCCATGAAGATGATACGAAGATTCCATACAACGGCGGCCGATTCCAACCAAAGAAGAGGGTCAACGACCCCATCTTTCTCACCCTCTTTATTTTAACCGTATGCAATTTACACTCGTCAGATGTAACCCAGTATGCTCAAAGAGTTTCCCGGTAGATCCTTGGTTTTGCTGTGGTGTCGGGTATCGCTCTGAGTAACTGGACTTCTAATGGGGGACTGGGGGGTGGCTTGGGAAAGCCGGGAGGACGAACCGGCACCGCTATAACGCTGAATAGGTGCGCTCAGAACTTGGGTGAAGTGCAACAATGGACCAAGAGTTTATTAGGAGCACGGTATACTTTCTTCTGCTGATTACCGCAGCTGCAGTACTGCTGTCAGCGATGTACCTCATGCTTGCCCGCGCGTTTACAAAAATTTTGATGCATTTAACTCTGATCTTATCTATCTTGCTCAACGTGTATGTGTCTTTATAGTTCCTCTGTTTCCGACGATAGCTTATTAGGCGCAATCAGTGGCATATGTGTCTATTATTGGATCACGCGTTTCTATTGTAAGTGTGATTGGTAAATTGGAAATTGCTATCCTGATGTATGCGGCTAGCGGGAGCCATCATTTTCACGATCATTGCTCTCTTCTCCGTACTAGTATATTGGAGTTATAGGTCGCGCATACCTCTAGCTGCATTGCTATTGCAAGTTATCATGGATGTTTCAAAACATCATATCAGTGTTTACGTTGTCTCGTTCACAGCGCTGCTTGTACAGGCTGCTTTTGGCGTGTAAGTGTCCCGTTGGAAGCTTGCCAAACATGACATTTAAAATTGTTGCATGGCAACTTTCAGGTGGTATGTTTTCACGGTGATCGCGACGTCAGTTCCCCCATCAACGTGTGATCAGATTTTCACATATTGATTCGATTCTAGGTACGCCAAGTGGACGCCTGGCAGTCCCTGTGGGTTCCATAGCCACAAAACATCTCCGACGGTCCGCTAATCTCCTGTACAGCATGCGGTACCGGTACAAGCTGCTCGTCTGGGACGGTCGCGGGTTTAATCTTTTTTGAGACGCTGGCGTTCCTTTGGACTTCTCAAATTATCGGTAACGTTTCTCTGGCTACCTTAGCCGGAGGACCTTACGGATGCTGGTACTATTTCGGACCCAAAGGTTCCTATGGAGGTGAAATGGTTGGTGCCTTGTATTTCCACGATGGTTATCTAATAGGATATCGGTCAGCCCAAGAACCCCACCGTCTCCGCACTCGGGAGAGCATCAACTCTATCCTTGGGCTCCATCGCATTTGGATCACTCATTGTAACCCTTCTCGATCTCTTGAGACTGATCCTTGAAGGAATCCGAAATTCTGCGGCTCAGGACGGCAACCGTGAGTATATTGCACGTTGACAACGTGCAGCAGTCTGATAATTGAGGCCAATAGCCGTCTTGGGTTGTCTGGCATGCTGTGCTGCCTGCTTTGTAGGTTATATTGACCACCTAGTTGAGTACTTCAATAGGTGAGGTATTCCTCTTGTTGTTGTACTTACCTGAATAAGGTTGTTGAGTGTTACTCTAGATACGCTTACATCGAGATAGGTCAGATATTCAATTGTCGTTTGACAGCTTGCACTGATGATCAAAAGCGCTCTATGGTAAGGCCTACATCCCTGCTGCCAAAGATACCTGGAGGCTGTTCAAGGATCGTGGTATGAATCCACTTTCTATTCAAAGGAAAAAAATCTTCATGTCAGTTTTCTCAGGCATCGACGCACTTGTCAATGACTCGCTTATCGGAATGAGTAAGTGTCCTTGTCCTGCTCTATATTTGCTAGACTGATTGATTTTTATCCTCTTTCAAGCACTCACATGGGGCGCTTATGTCACTGGGTTGCTCTCATCTTTGTTCGCCTATCTCTATCTTCGATGTCAGGAAATTTGTTCATGAGTATTACTTCGAATTCCTGATTGATGCTTTAGTCACGTCACCTTCATACAACATCAATGGCCAGTATACAGCACCTCTTCTACTATTCTCCTTCCTCATCGGATCTTCTTGCTGTCAGTCATTTCGTCCCTATGTTCCGAAACTTGGGCTGCAATCTGACTTTCCTATAGCTTTAACGATGTCTTCTACTATTGAAGCCGGTGCATCTACGATGTACGTTCATCACACAGACATTTGTTTCATCCTGTTTACTCAGCAGTTTTTCAGTTTCGTTGGGTTGGGTGAAGATCCGCGAGTCCTTGAAATCAGAGCGCCTGAACTTTTTGGGGTATGCTCATATAGTTTATCTTATTTAATCTACTCACCTTTCATATCTCTGGATAGATGATTGCAAGCCATTATCCCCAGGTTGTGCAAGGCGTGGCTGGAAACCACTGAGGTTCAAAGTGGGGATTAATTTGAATGTTGGTTGTAATAACTATGATAGCACTGTTTTCACCTACCCGAACATATGACCTTTCGAATACAATTCTTAATTTCATGGAATTGTTCCGAGAGCTCAGTTATCAGACGACAAAAGTAGTAACCAGTCCAATCAATCACTGAGTTGAGCTCTGGAAGCAAGAAGCACCACAGAAGGAGTTTTGAGCGGATTTAGTCCAAACGGGGAACACCGAAGAGCGCACATGATAGGGGCCATTCACATTGTCGGTGACTTTCAGCGCCTCTTATTCAGCCCGCCTGCTTGACTTTCAAAATGCGAAAAACATCATACGTCGTAACTTTTTTCCTTGTGGCTGCTATTCTTGCACTTGTAAGCAAGGACTTTGTCGTGTTGCACTTTTCAAGGAATCATGTTCATATCGCTCGTAGAACATCATTTCTGCTGGGAGGGAGGATTGGTGCGCACACATATCTGCTCTCTGGCTACTTTAATCTTCATTCCATCTACGTAGGCTTGTGGTCAAATCGCCTGAAATTCTCTACACCAAGTTAACATTGAAATACGGTCTTGCCAGTCTGTGCGAACTCAGTATCACACGTGTTCCTGGTCCAGGTTCTCATGACGAAGTGGTCTATCGCTCCGATGATTGCCGCAAGTTCCCCTTGGGCGTAAAAGACAAGTGTGACTCCGAAAATCAGGCATTCTGCGCCGAGTGGACGAGTGCAGGATATATTGACCAGATCGCCATCGGATTCGGGGCTGTTTCTCTTATAACTATTTTGTTTGGCGTCTCAACTCATTCAAGGAGGAGAAGGATTTGGAGGGCCGTCGCATGGCTCACATTCTTTCAAGGTGCGCAGGTCCCACGATTTCCCGACCCGGTTTCACTGTTGAGCGACTGTCACAGCCTTGTGCCAGCTCACAGCGTTTTCAATCATCGCACACAATCATGAGACAAGAGATATCTTTGCACTTGCACATCCAGGTGAGTGGCTCCTCTTCCCATTGTATGATTTCTGATGACACACTTTTTTGTCAGGTGTTGGCTATGTGCTCAACATCTTATCTTGGGTCTTTGGTCTCCTTATCGCTGCTGGCGTGATTGTCACTGGCCTTGCAGCGGATAACGGCTATAGGTGGGCTGCCGGAAATCGGACATATCGGCCAATTCCCGAGGGTCGATAAAAGAGATGTGAACAACTCAGCACTCCAGTTGCCCGGTATGAAGTCACGAGAAGGCAGTTCAAGAATTGTTTCCTGATTTCAATTTGTGTGATGACTGTTTGTGGAGCCAGCATTCTTTCATTCGTTCCCGTATAGCTGAATTTTAGACTCAACAATGAACCTATTGTCAATGTCATAGAGAAAAGTGGTTCATTGGACTGCAGCTTTCGGTGTACCGTTCGAAATTTCACCTTGGTCGACCAGCACAAAATTTTGTATATCTACTAAAAATGCCTGAGATGTATCCAAGAAATTTCCTTTGGAGAAATTATGAGAGATATATACAATTCCAGATCAATCAAATACTAGTTCTGTTCTCAAGAGGAATTAATTGGATTGTTTGTTATAGACCTATCTTGTTGTAGCTATCATCCTTAAGTCATGACAACTATGAGTTGGGAATAACAAGAGAACTCAAAGAATTCTGTTCCGTCCAACTACTACTTATACATTTTATACTTGGGCACATCTGTGCACTGTATACTAATATAATATCACATGATTGTAACATGTGACTCTTTCCACAAATACTTAGCATAAAATGATAAAAAAAGTAAAAGAAAGCAAAAGAAATAGAAAATAAAAGTGGTTCATGCCAGTATTCCTCTCTTGAGATTTTTCCTCTAGCAAAATAGATGTTGTGGCAACCACTAGTCAAGATGACTAATAGACCACTTAAAGATGGAGTATCTTATAGGGATCACAAGAGAACTTGACAAGAAGTCCCCAATGTATTCCTACACTATATATATTAGTACATATGGTCTGTGCTAATGATAAATAATCCTACTCTAATGTTCATGCATCTGCCATGAGTTGTCAGGCTGTTACAAACTTCATTCAGCTTGTATCTCCACAATCAGTGGTGTTACAAATCAAAGACCTTAGAGTGGGTCAATAAAAAGAACCTTGTATTGGGTTAACACAAGAGAACTCGATAGAGAACTCTGTACAGGCTTGTCTACCTTATATACTAATACCTCATGGTCTGTGTGAGCTATTTCTAGCCTACCCTAAATGACCATGTGCTTTACACATTGTATGACATCATCCTTCCATATGTCATGTGACTTGTGACTGTGTCATCAAATGTGACCTGCTGTGTGACAGCATGATCTTGTCACTCTAACCCTAACCCTAGTTCTAAAAATAGAATAAAAGAAAATAAATCAAAAGGAAAATAGAAATGAGAAAAGAAAATAAGAAAATTTTAAGTCCACTTCTTTCGTTCTTGACAAGTAGACCAATTTTCACAAACTAAGTTGCACTGGAAAGCCCCAAATGAGGGCTATCTGCACATATGTGGGATGTACAAAAGCACAACAAACAACCAAGATATCAGATCATCAGTAACTGTAAAAACTTTATTTGTTAATATCTCATGAACAGCTAGACAGATTTGCACAATCAAACTTGTATTGAAAAGTGCTTATCAAACCATTTCTAATGATATATGGTATATCTCATAGCAATAAGTACTCATAGAGATACAAGCATCATATCAATGTAGTGACATAATTAGTTATCTTCTAAAATTAGCCTGACTGCTGCTGTGATAGATAACAGCTCCCATCAGGTATGAGTTTTGATCATGTGATGGAAACAGCTTGTGCACAGACTATTACTATTTTGTATATTAGAGGTATATATATCTGAGAATTAGATCTCAGACTTAATAACATCAATTATCATCAATCTTTATTCTTTATTATCTGTATTGATCTTAATCATCATTGTTATTATTATTGAACTTCTGAGTCACTTCTAAACCTTTGAGAATGCATTCAAGGTTTAGATATCACAAATAAGTGAGTAGTTCATTTTGTAATACAGACATAGTTTGTACTAGAGATGAAAGTCCACAAGATTGGCTCAGAGATGTGTAGACTTGTTTGAATGACCTTGGCTTCAGCTTATATGCTGTGCCATCTGTCTGCTATGTGGTTGTAACTTCAGATGGAAAGAAGTTGATGTTGCTATTGAACACTAGAGATTGAGTTTAATAAGAGTTATCTTTGTTAATTATCAGACTAATGAATTACAGTGTAACCAAGGGTCTTATATACAAGAAAATAGTATAGGAGATACTTGGAGTTTCAGTAGTATAGCCCCTATTGCTCCAAGCAGATGTTTCAGATATTGATAGGAGTATGACTTTGCCATGGAAGACTGAGTCAAATAGGAGTGTCTTTGTTATAGAAGACAGAGTTATATCACCACTATAAAAGCATGTTGCAAGAAAGGTGGACTTGTAAATTAGATGTTGATAAGGCAGTATCACCATGGAGATATATACTCTAGTTGGGTGAACTTGGCATATGACATGAGTATATAATATGTATACTATGAAGTAAACATACTATTAATATATATCTTAATATTATTCTTCCAGCCTCTTCTCCCAGATTCTATGCCTATGACATAATGTTATGTGACACATCATGTGACTGCAGTCATGTGCCTCTTCATCATTTAAGAAATAAAAGAAAAGAAAAAGAAAAATTAAATCAAAAAAATAAATAAAAGAAAAAGAAAATCAAAATAAAATATAAGGATTCAAGTGTACTATAATAGTACCCCCTCTTTAAGGTTCTGCCTCCAGAAGAACTTGCCTCCCTTCCCCCTTCTATCTTGCTCAACTTCTTTCTAACTTTTTTAAATATTTATTCTTAAACTTTCCATTGTTTTATCCAAACAAAATTTTTACTATATACTTCTATAGTAGCTTACTCCTTTTGAACACCTTTGCTTCTGGATTCAATGCCTTTTCCTTCCTCTTTTCCTTTCTCATCTGCACTTTTCTTATTTCCTCTTCTCTAATTTCTTTTTCAAATTTTTTTACTAAGTCCATCATATTTCCCAAGTTCTTCAACCCCTCCCAAGTATCTTTCTTTGCTGTATATCTCTTCTATCTAATCAAATACTTTGGTTTCCCCTCACATCTCTTCTATTCAATGTTTTCTCAACTTTGTACTCTTTTTCTCTATCTATTTCTACTGAAGAAGGTGAAATCTTCTTCTGTTCCTCTACTTGCTCCTAATGCAATGCTATTCTACTCACATTAATCACCAGGTGAATTTCCATTGACACTAGTCACTCTAACTCTATATATTCTCTGATATAAATTTTTTTATTTTATAAAGCACTACAAACTTCTCTATTAACTTCTTTGTCTCTTTATTCCTTATCTGTCATGTCAACTCCTTTGTACTCAACAATACCTTATCTCCTACCTTATATTCCACTCCTTTCTTTCTACTCCTATCTGCATATTTTTTCAATACTGCTTTTGCCTCCTCATACATTTCCTTCATTTCCTTCACAAACTCTTTTGTCTTTGCATGCTTCTTCTTTTTTCTAATTTCAAAACCCATTCTGAGTTCTCTTTGATAGTCAACTTTGAACAATGATGACTTTGTTGTTAAAGGCAAACTCTGTAGTTGTCAACCATTCTGACTAATTTTCTTATCTATGATTGATGTACATTCTCAAGTACTATTCTAACTCTTGATTTGTTCTCTCCATCTGTCCATCTGTTTGTGAATAAAAAGCCATCAATAACTTTGTTTTTATCTCCAATATTTCATTCAACTCTTTCATCAATCCTGCTGCAAACTGAGGTCTTCTATCTGAAATCACTCTCTCCAACAATCTATACAACTTTTACATGTTATCCCTAAACAACCTTGCTAACTCTTCTGCCATTATTTTATAGAGTTGTTGCCATGGTTTTTCTGATACTATATTCAATCTTAATTTTCCAGTTAGCATCTCTGCCATATTCTTCATCCTCTAATACTGATCACATTCTTCTATATATTACTTCACTTCCTTTGTAACTTCTGGCCATCAATAATTTCTAGTGACCAATTCTACTGTCTTCTACTGTCCTCCATATCCTACTATTGACATATTATGATATAGCCAAATAATTGCTAATCTCAAGCTCTTATCTTCTAGAACATATATCTTTCCCTCTTTCAATATCAAGTTATTTTCAATCTGCCACTTATTATTCCTCAATACTTTAACCCTGCTTTCTTTATTTTATCTACCACTTTTACTATTTCATTATTCTTTACTTTTAGCTTTTTAATTTTTTCTATAATTTTTTCTTCAGCTCTCTCAATCAACAGCTATTTTTTTCCATCACTCTAATCTCTAACCATTTCTTTTTTAATATTACCTGATTTTTGTTATCTCTCTACTCCCTCTGCCCAATCCACTCTCTTACTCAAACTATTTGCTCATTCTATACTCTTGCTAGTTACATGCTTCAAGGTGAAATCAAATCTTGACAAATATAAGGCCCATCTAGTCTGTTTTTGATTCAACTTCTAAGCTTTCATAAAATATTCCAAGTTTTTGTAGTTTGTCTAAATTTTAAACTAACCCTTAACTCCTTCTAAGAAATGTCTACATACCTCTAAACATCTAATGATTGCCAACATCTCTTTATTATGAATTTTATAATTCCTTTTAGTCTCATTCAATGACTTTGAAATATAGGCTACTAATCTCTACTTCTTATCTTCATACTTTATTGACAACACTCTTCCTATAGCAAAGTTTGATACATCTGTTTCCACTCTTATCTTCTTGTTCAAGTCTAATATTACCAAGACTGGCTCTGTCATAAACCTTTCTTTCAACTCCTCAAATGCTCTCTATCATCTTTCTCTCCAATTCCACTTTATATCATTTCATGAAGGAGTTTTGCCACTCTTGTGAAATCCTTGACAAACCATTTATAATAGTTTGCTAGCCCCAAAACCTTCTGCATATTCTTTATACTTCTTAAC
>Ga0157357_1000046_pt1 | contig 43075 bp, 40 predicted proteins | sample AttcapACBM1_FD_111485 | JGI IMG/M metagenome (GOLD analysis project Ga0157357, IMG submission 111485) | Fungus gardens microbial communities from leaf cutter ant in Botucatu, State of Sao Paulo, Brazil - Atta capiguara ACBM1 | ecosystem: Host-associated > Fungi > Mycelium > Unclassified ... | reverse complement strand
TTGTTTAGGGTAGGGTGCACAGTACTTAGCATGGACCATCTGTAGGACTATATAAGGTAGACTAGTTTGTAGAAGAGTTCTCTATCGAGTTCTCTTGTGTTACTCAATACAAGAGTTGTTCTACTATCTAACTCTAAGGACTTTAGTTCATAACATGATAGGTATCACACTCTTGTCACTTTTTTTGTAACATGTGTAACATCACACCACAACTCCTTAGCTAAGTCCAAATAGAAACATAAAATAAAATTAAAATAAAATAAAAGAGAAGAAAGTAAATAAAAAATATTCTACTAAGTTACATAACCATATGACTATGATTATAATGGGTTTGACTTGTATGTGATATATGTCATGCTTTGTGACTATATGACTGTCACATGACATCATATCATACTCTCTTAGCTAAGTCTGAGAAAGGAAAAAGAAAAAATTAAGAAAAAATAAAAAAAGTGTCTTGAGTCTATATTTGTGAATTTTAATATATAGATACATAAATAACTAAACAATTAATAATTACCTTTTACCTTGGACTTGATAGATACTATAGATACAAAAAAGATCTTTACTAAGTTGGATTTATGATAGGGCTATAATAATATATATATAAAAGAAAATGACAAGTGAAAAGCAGTCTTTACTGTATTAGAAAAGTCTTATAGGCTTACTGTAATTGTTTGTTAAATTGACTAATTTGCTAACTATCTTTCAGACAATAATGAATGATATCCAGTAAATACTAGTAATATAGTTGCTTTCATAGAGAATGTGATAATAACTACCAACTTTGAGAAATAACATGCTAAGTTGGTAAAAAAAAGTACTAAAAGAAAAAAAGAAAAACTACCTATGTGTAAAACTGAAGAAGTTCTAGTATAAGAAATTTTAGAATAATCTAAGTCCAAGAATATTAAGAACATCCAAAAATTCCTAGGCCTCACAAACTACTATTGGTAATTTGTAAAAGACTTTGCCAAAGTGGTAAAACTATATATAATAGTCAGAAGTAAAAGTGGGAAAAGAAGCAGCAGAAAGTATTTAACAAGTTGAAGTAAATCTTCACAACAGAACCAGTACTAGTAGTATTAGACTTGGATAAGAAGCTTGTTACAACTCAAGACTTAGTAACAAGTCAAAAAAAGAACCTTGTATAAAGTTTATACAAGAAAACTTAATAGAGTTTCTAGTACAAAGTGTGTCTATCTTATATGTTAGCTAGTAGTCTATACAAGACTGTTACTAATCTATCCTAAAGACTATGTATACTACATGAGGTCAATGTGCTATTTAACATACTATATAATATCATTCTTCCAAATTCTTCCATATTCTTTCATATATTGCATGTAAAAATATCATACTTTATCATAGGGTATGTGTGACATTTGTAACAGTTACATGTGATATTATACTATAATCTTAGTCTTAAGTTCTAAATAAAGTCTATTGTTCACAACTTTGACAATTTTTTACTTTGACAGAACTAAAAATCAAAGCAGATGCACTAAACTATATACTATGCAATGGAAGGAGTTCTATCAATGAAGTACAAAAATAACAATTACATAATCTCTACTACCTCTGCCTACAAATTCTGTTTTTCACTCATGTTCATATCTTTGTTCTTCTATATTCCTGGTTACCATTAGATAAGTTCTTTCCAATTCCAGATATTGTTCTCAATGTTTCCATCAGTGTCTCTGACCACCTAGTGCAATCATTCTAGTCTTATGTCAGTATTGTTCTACTTAATTGCTATGGACTGGTAAAATACTTAAAGTAGCTATTGCCTCTAGAAAATCTTATTTTGTTCTCTTAGATTTTTCTAGAAATGAGTCATGTATTAGGTATTACTTATCAATAGACTTAGGTTTCCCTAAAGCTATAATCTCTGCTGAATCACTGTAGTCTTTGTCCAGTTGTCTTAATAGAGACCAGTAACCTTTATTTCTAAATTATTGATTATAATTCTAAGCTTGGCTTAGGTTGTAACTTAGGCAAAGACTTGAAGTTATATATATAATCATGTATCCTTATGCTTTACCTATTAATCATTCCGATAGGGGCAATTCATACTCACTAAGGATATCTACAAATGTAACATGAAAGATGGAATAGAAAAGTGAACTTAGTGATGTAAGAGAACAGAGGAAACTAGAAGTAGTACTATATTCATAATCAACTTTGGCTTCAATGAATAATATTATGCTGTTATACTAGAAAATGCTTTTTTACAAAAGCATATACTCTCATAGAGTTTTTAAGCATGTATCATATATTCTCTAACATCTATACTCTTCTAGTACAGATAACACTTCATTTCCAATTACCTATCAACCTAAGAACCAAAGACTGTTTCATCAATTCCATGAAGTTCAAATGACAACTCCTACAGTATTTGATAACCCAGAGTATATACAGCAGTAGAATATTATTAGACTATTACTTTTGTATTGTCATATGCAAGTCTACCTGTCTGAAAATTACATCCCCACAGTGATATCATCTCCAGAATATACAAGCCTCCCTTCCATGGTAGCCACCTTTCTCACAACATGTCTTATGATGGTGCTGTAACCCTCTGGGTATTCCATCTTCCACAGCAGAGATACTCCTATTCAACTCAGTCTTCTATGACAGAGTTACCCCCTGTCAGTGTCTCAACACTGAAACCTCCACTCAGGGTAATAGGGGTTTTACCACTAAAACCCCAAGCATCTCCTATACTATCTGTTTGTATATAAGACTAGTAGTTACATTATAATTTGCTAGTCTGAGAATTGACAAAGATAATTCTTATTGAACTCGATCTCCAGTGTTCAACAGCAACACACCAAATCAGCACTCACTCCCATCTCAGACTTCTTCCTATCATCTGAAGTTGCAACCATACAGCAGACAGACAGTGCAGCACATAAGCTGAAGCCAAGGTCGTTCCACAAGTCCACCCATCTCCAAGTCTATTCTGTGGACTTCCACCCTGGTGTGAACCACACCTGATATGTATTTAAGAACATAGCTATCATATACTGCTCTCCAGTCTATTAATCAAATTGGACTGGTGCTATACTTTTTATCATCCAAAAATTATGACTATATAATAAACAGGCTTGGTACAACATCATCTGTTGAAGCCAAGATCAACTATCTGTATAGTACTAATTTTCTAGCCTTTTGTATCAAAATCCTAAGGTCCAGTCCTATACTTTCATTCTTCATGCTACCTTTACAAATAATCTAGCAAGTGAGAATTGCCTCTTAACAGCATGTAAGACCTCTTTGAAAACATTAGTAAGAAGACCTTAAACTTCTAGATAATGTATTAGGTTCTCTCAAGCAAACACTAACTTAAGGAACAATATAGTAGCTATTAGTCAAACCAGATCTTGAAAAAATAGAGTCTTTAGAGATAAGAAATACCACTATACTCACAAACAACTAGCTATAAAGTACAAGCACTTGCAACAGCACTTTACATAGTTACAAATGTTTAGATAGTTGAATAAGGCAGAAATATGTTGGATTGAAAGCTGATAGAGTCCAGAATGGCTTTATAAGTAGGGATGACTGTGGAGACTGTAAAAGAGGAATAGAATGGGCACTCATGAGCAGGGAGCAATCATTGGGTTGATGTTAGGTTAAAAATAAAGAAACAACTATGTTGTTATGAACTTGAGACCTTAAAACTAGCTAAAAGAAAGAACTTTGTATAGGGTTTACACAAGAGAACTTGATAGAGAGCTCTGTATAAGATTGTCTACCTTATATACTCAAATCTAATGGTCCATGCTCTACTACTTTAGCCTATTCTAAATAACCATATATTTTCTATACATACTATATGATATCATCCTTCCTAGATCCTTCTACAATATTCTATGTATTATGTGATTTGTGTGACACCTGAGTCATATGAATGTAACATGTGATATCATACTAACCCCTAACTCCAAAGTAAAAGACAAAGTAAAAATAAAAGTATAAGAAAAAGAAAAATTAAAAAACACAAAATAGAGTCTACTGTCTTTGGTTCTAATATATGTGCTTGTAAGACCTCAAAGAGCTTTCTTATAGTTTTTGTCTCCATTCTCTATTTTTATTCTCTGTATTTTTAGACTAATACATAAGTTATAATTGAAGGAGAGTAAGAGAGAGAACTTCTATCCAAATTTTCCTACTCAAGAGTAGTTTTAACTTTTATTCTATTGAGTGAATGTTGTTAGTACCTATTATCACTTTTAGGCAAGCTTCAAAGAGTTCTAGCAGTCTAGAAAAGACTAGTGAGGTGAGTATCAGTTGGTATCTTCAGTTATAAGGTTTGACTTTCTTTAAGATCTAGGATGAATAGTGTTATTGAAAGCTTTGAAGAAAATTTGCAATTTATTTACTAGATTTTCCAAAGAAGCTCATTGCATAGTATAAGAGTCACTATTTAGGAGTGTGTTTTGCAAGAAAAAGCATTCATGAGCAGATATTATTCTTAATCTTATTCTATATTTTTTCTACATCTTCTCTTAATTTCTAAAGCTAATATTGTCCTCTTTGAATTCTTTAGTATATAATTAAGGGCTAGTGTTGCATAGTTCTTATTTCATCCTAAAATAATCTCTTTTCTGCTAAACTTCTGTCAGTGTCTAATCTATTCATTGTATAGTTATAATTTTGGATGAGTAGAATTTTGAAAAAAGAAATAAAGATGAGTATAGTACAAGTCCAAGTTAATCATCAGACTAACAAACTGTACATAATGACTAATGTTCTTAAGTATGAAAGTATTAATCTAATAATATTCTAATGCTACATATACTCTGAGTTGTTGGATACCATAGGAGTTGTTATTCAGAACTCCATGAGATTAATGAGAAATACAGAGTTTTGTCCTTGGATTGATGGATGATTGGAATAGAGTGTGGTCTACAATGGAAGAGGATAGGATGAGTATGGATATTAGATAGTATATAACATATTCCTCCTATAAGAAAATATAAATATGTCCTTGAGAATAGAATAAGGAAAATATAAGGAAGTTTCTACTTTTATATAAGATACTAACTAATACAAACATGAAGAAAATACAAAGTTCAGTAATTATGAGTCATAAGATATCACATACTCATTCAAATATATCTGATCTATCTGACTACATCATGAATAACACTTTCATAGCATCCAATCTGCTTAAAACATCTATGGAAGAGTGTATCTTTTTTTCTGCCTATATATTCTCTCCCAATATGAATTTACCTGGTTTTTTTCCATGGTTGTCTCTACTTGTACAACCATTCCAAACTTCATTAGCTTTTGATCCAACATATTTCTATCTTATTTGACTGTCCAAACATTCATAACTATATAAAGTGCTCTTATAAATGCTTATTAACAGGTACCATACTATCTCTTGAGTAGTATTGTAGCAATCACTAGTCAAGACAACCAATAGACTACTAAGTAAACTTATAGGCTGAGTATCCCATGAGGATCACAAGAAAACTTGACAAGAAGTTCCCAATGTATTCCTATACTACTAGTACAAGTCCTACCCTAAACTATGTGTATTGTCCATAAGTCTACCATACTATTACTACAAGACAAACATACTACAACTATACCCTTAATGTCATTGTTCTAGTTCCTTCTACTATATTCCAGACTTATGATATCACATCATATGACACATTATGTGACCATAGTCACATGCCTCTTCATTGTCCAAGAAAATAAAATAAAAATATAAATTAAATCAAAGAAAATAGATAAAAAGAAAAGAAAATCAGAATAAAATATAAGGGTTCAAGCATATCCTAACAAGTAGACATCTACTCAAGAGAGTCTAAGACATTATCTAGGAGTATAAATGTTTCTTGCCAATACCTTCAAAGAAATCTTACATACTTAAAAAATCTATAAAAGTATGTTCTTTCATGAAAAAGCATTTTTTGGTATAACACTGGTACTACTAGTACCAGTTCTTTCATGAACCTCTTCTTTAACTCTCTAAATGCCTTTTCCTGTTTCTCTGTTCAATCTCATTTCTGATCCTTCTTTACTAAGTTGTATAATAGTCTAGCTATAGATGTAAAATTCTTTATAAACTATCAATAACAGTTTGCCAGTCCTAAAAACTTCTATACATCTTTGATCCCTTTCAGAGTCAGCCAATCCAACACTTCTTTCATTTTCTCTTCCTCTATCTTGATTTCTTCTGGTCCAATTACTACCCCAAGAATTCCACTACTCTAACCTTCCACTTCTATTTTTTTTGGTTTCATATATAAGTCATTCTCCACTAACATTTTTACTACTTCCTCTACTACCTCATCATATCCTTTCTCCTCTTTTGTTCTCACAATTACATTATCAATAAAACTTCCACCTCTCTCGTATTGATTAAATCTCATGGAATCTCTCTCATTCACCATTATTTGAAATATTGCTGGAGAGTTAGTCAGTTCAAAGAACATAACTATAGATTTGAATAACCCTTCCAGAATTGTAAATACTACTTCTACTCATCTCCCTCCTTTTTCATTATTCTTTCTTACAAAAAACACTAGTACCATTTGAGATAACTTCAAGAGACTGATATATTACTTCCTCAATTATTCTTCTATAAACTTGTATATCTCTTCTTTCTCAATAGATATATCTTTCCCTTCCTTAGTACAAATCCTTCCTTTATTTCTATTGCATGATCCCACAGCCTCTTTATCAGAATCCTCTCACTTACTTTCTTTCTGAAGACATGGATCTACTTACAGAACCTTTGAGGAACTAATTTTTTGGCCTCTTCCTTAAATTTTGCCACTTCTTCTTCCTTATCCCAAATCTCCCATTTTTCTATCATCTTGTTTACTTCTATTGTTCTCTCCTTTTTTGGTTTCTTTTTCTTCTTTTCTTCAGGAAGCCACTGCTTCTACTCCTTCTTCTCTTTCTCTTTCTGCTAGTAATACCTATAATGCTACTATTTGTTCTTACTACTACCTCATCTGAAGCAACTGCTGGTTAATGTCATATTGACTCATGGCATTATATTTTATTTTTCTTTTCTTTTCTTTTTTCTTTTAATTCTTGAACAATGAAGATTCATATGACATTATGTCATAGGCCTAAAACTTAGGAAAAGAGGCTGGAAGGATGATGTCAAGATTCATATTTATAACATGTTCACCTTATGGCTGATGTATAAATATTAGGATAGAGTTATTTAACAGTAGCACAGTCTATGTATCTTAAGTATACTATTGACTATCTTAGTTAGTAGTTTCCACAATAAGAGGAGCTAATGCTAGCCTTGCTCTCAGACTTGTATTCTGAACTTGAAGCAATCTCTGTAAGTACTAGTGAGCTCTCTTCTTCTTACACTATCTATCAACTACTTAAGCTACTGACTACTGTCTTAGGAAAAATGTAAATAATTTTGGTCTAAGAAGACCATTCTATTCTAGATGATACTTTAAAAGCAATCACTATTCTCTTGTATAAACAGATCACAAGTAGACCTATAACACAGAACTAATATTTAGAAAAAGATATTGAATACATCTATATAAGGTTAGTATGTCTACAATATACTAGTAGGCTTTAATACACTATATACAGCTAGACTTTCTCCTGTCTAACTAGTATACCCCTTATACCTAAGGTTTAATAATTCTTCTTAATTAAAGATGATGTTGCTTTCAGTTGAGGATAGTGAGAGAGTAGAGAAAAAACAATGAGAAGGCCTAGTATTAGGCAGTCTCAGAGGTATCAAGTTCTAATGTTACAATTCAAACTCAAGAGTTTGGAGTAAAAGAATCTTATATAAGGTTTATACAAGAGAACTTGATAAAGTTTCTAGTACAAAATATATGCTAGCTAATTGGTCTGTACAAAACCTTTATCTAACCTACTCTAAAGACCATATATTGTTTATAAGGTCAATATATGGTAAACATATTATATGATATTATTGTTCCAAAACCTTTTACATTCTTCTATGTGATACATGATCATGTAACAAATATATGACAGTTTGTAACAGTCAGATATAATATTACACTAACCCCTATATCACAAATAAGCTACTCACTGGTTGTGATGCTTGAACTTAATAGTATTTCAGAGGTTCAGTATAAGGAGATAATGATAATAGGTAATGAGTAGTATTAACAGAAATAATTGATGTTGTTAAGTCTAATGTCTAATCTCTAGACATAGAAGTATATATACAAAAGAGTAATGGTCCATGCACAAGCTGTTTCCATTATATGATCAAAACTTGTACCTGATGGGAGCTGTCATCTGTCATAGCAGCTATTAGGCTAATTTTAGAAGGTAGCCAATTATATCACTACATTGATATGCTTGTATCTCTATCAATATGTATTGCTATGAGATATATCATATATTATTGGAAATGGTTTGATGAACACTTTCCAACACAAGTTTGATTGTGTGAATCCATCTAGTTATTCATGAGATATTAGCAAACAAAGATTTCTCAGTTACTGATAACCTAATATCTCAATTGTTTGTTGTTGCCTTTGTACATCCCACATATGTGCAGATAGTCTTCATTTGAAGCTTTACAGCACAACTTAGTTTGTGAAAATTAGTCCACTTATTGTGGAGATACAAGCTAAATGAAGTTTATAACACCCTAACCCTAAGTTTAAAATAAGAGAATAAAATAGAAAATAAAATAAAATGAAAAAATAAATGAAAATAAATAGAGTCTACTATCTTCAACTCTGACACAAAGTTCATAACTTTATACTCTTTGTACAAGTTCCTATACTTGGTACAAACCCTGACACATCTCCATAGACTTTCACTTCTAAGTGTGAACTATATCTAATATAATTACTAAGTACTAGTATTGAAGTTACATATATTCTATAATTCCTTACCCTGAAAATTAACCAGAGATGGCACTGATCTACATACTCATACTTAGACTCTTAACTTTTCTCATATCTTACTTTCTATTAGTAATCTCTTTTCAAATATGACTATTACAATATATAAAGGTATAGCATATATGCTGAAGCCAAGGCCATCCCCGTGCTGTAGCAACTAATACTATGACAGCAAAGTACACAAACTTACATAGAACTAGTATTTTTCCATCACTCTTGTATTAGAGTTTATAAGAGAAACTTACTAGAAAACCTCCTATGACAACATATGTTATATATACTGATACACCATGATCTATGCTCTGCACTAGTTATCCTACCCTAAAGCTACATATACTATCCATAAGTTCACCATACTTTAACTATAAGACAGATATGCCATAGTTATACCTCTTACTGTCATCATACTAGAACCTTTCACTCTCTTCTAGACCTATGACATCATCTCATGTAACATAGCTACATGCATCAATCATAAGATCCTCTATCACTAAAATAAAAAAAAGCTCAAAGAACTAAAACTAAAAGAAAAAAAAAGAATATAAAATCTATAAAAAGTATTAAAAGAAAATAAAGTCCAGGGATATATCATAATACCCCAATTCATATCTGGACATCTCAGATAAAGTTCACATACTTCATCCAATGTCTTTCATAATTTTTCCATGAATAGTTTCTCCTTCTAAATATATTCCATACTCTAACATGACTATTTTAAAGACTATAATGAGTTTGTTGCTAAATTATAGAGTTCATGCACAGCCTAGGCCACAGATTCCTCTTGTTTTCCTAGTCAGTTTTCTTACTGAATGTCTATCAAGAAAGTTTTTCTTTTGCTTTCTAATACTCAAGTAACAAAAAACACTGGCTTGAGCAATATTACATCCTGATTGTCTTGAGAATCAGTACTGTAATCTACTCACCTGAATAGTGCATTATATCTTTCTATAGACTTTCCTGGACAATAATACAGCAAGAAATCAAACCATATTAGATACAATAACTACTAGACTTGTCTCTAGTTCAATTTCTTGGTAGTTATGAAATACTTTAGATTCTTGTGGTTTATCTAGATCTCTACTGGAGTTACATAAGCAGCTCCTTCTATTAAATAATGCCATTTCTCTAATATGTGTATAATTGCCAATATCTTCTTATCATATATTTTGTTATGATCAATGTCTCATAGTTAACAATAGTTCATCTCATGTCTATCTCAAGCTAGACATATATTGGGGTTTATTTCACTTATGGCTCACATTTAACTGTGCCTTGCACTTTCCACATGTTGTATCAGTCAGCACCTCATGTAGTAGTCACAATGTCTACATGTATTTCTTACTCTTTTCTCATTGTTTTCTCAAGAATGCCTAACCTATTCTTCATAGTCACTAGGTATATAGTTGTAGATACAATTCTATATCCTTACACTTTACCAATTGATCATCTCCTTTATCTTTTCTCAAGTCTTTGCCTAAGTTGCAACCTGAGCCAAGCTTAGGATCATAACATATTTCATAGTTGTATTCTACTAGAGAGAGAGACTTGCTAAGAAAGATGACTAGATGCTATTTACTATCTTCCTTGAAGGCTTTGGAGAGTACTGCTCCAGTCATGAAGTCTAAACTGTCTGCTTTAATGCAGAATATGGTAGAAGTGTCTAGAGAGATTAACACTAGTACAGTAATAGTCTCCTTGAGAACATTAAAGGCCAATTTCTGTATGAGGTCCCAGGTACAAGTACTATTGCTTCCTGTTATATCAGAATAGGGGTGAACAATGCCTCAAAAGCCATAGATATACCTTCAGTAAAAATTAGTAAAGCCAGGAAATACCTATAAGTTTGTATGAGTGATTGGTACAAGTCAGCTGTGAACTTGAGTAACTTTTATAGGTCTACAATGACTTGATTCCCTGAAATGACCAGACCTATATACTCAATGCATGGCCTGTCAAACTTGCACTTTTTAGAGTGAAGGAACAGATTATGCTCAGCTAAGACTTCCAGAACTCTACAGATCACTTTGTAGTGCTCTTCTAATACCCAAGTGAAGATAAGAATGTCATCCAAGTACACTATCATGATGTCCTCCACTATAAAGTCCTGAAAGATGTTTTTCATCATAGCTTGGAAGATGTCTATACTATTGGTCATACCAAAGAACATTACCAGAGATTCAAAAAGTCTGCAGTTTATACAGAAGGCTACTTTCCACTCATCACCAGGCTTGATACAGACATTATTGAATCTCTAGCATATGTCTAGCTTGGTGAAATACTAGGAACCTTGTGGTTCCATACCAAGCCCAGAGATTAGCAGAAGTAGGTACTTATTCTTGATTGTAATCATGTTAAGGTTCCTATAATTTTGTACCAAATAGAAAGAGCTATTATTTTTCTTGATAAATAAGACTGGCACAGTCATAAAGAACTTTAAAGGTCTTATCTATCCACTATGGAGATTCTTAGTAATGAACATGTCTAACTCTGACTACTTTACAGGAGATAGGAGATATACCTTTGATAACTTAAGCTTAGCACCAAAAATTAGTTCAATAGTATAGTCTCATTTGTGGTGATCCAGGAGGGTGTCAAAGTCTTCTTTTGCAAAAACTAACTTGAACTGCTACATATATAGAGGAATGGAAGAGATATTGTTCATGGCCTGGTTCCAGCAAAAAACCTCAGACAGACATTGAAATGGGGTCACTGTAGTTCTAATATTAAGAGCAGTGAGTTCCAGTAATTAGGTCAAGTAAAAGCAGTCCCCTAGCTTCTCTACATAACTACTAGATGTTCATAGAAGTTCAGAGGTATCTTTGGAATCTTCAGCCAGAGCAAAGAGAACTCTACAGACTTTGGTGGCAGTATTGAGGTCAAAAGAACAGGTCATCTTACATTATCTACATCAAGTGAGATCAGTATCTATGCCTGGCTCCAAGCTGGACAAATGTCTGATCAAAGTGATTTGTAGAGAAACATTAACTGGATATAGAGTTTGGATAGAAGTAAATTCTACCATAGAAGACTGAGTACTCATAGGGTTTAAAGAGAGATAACTCTACTGTGAAAGATAGACTACTTGTGGGGTTTGAGATAAGAGTAAGTCTACTATAAAAAACAAAATATCTACAGAGCTTTGATAGAAATAAGTTTTGATGGAAATAAGTCTGTCATAAAATACCTGTAGTGTTTTAACTTGGATAATAGTGTGAACTCCATTATGAAGAACAAAATGCTCATTTAGTGAGTGCTACCTTTATGGAAAAAGGAAGGCACAATCCAGAATAGAGATGAAGTACAAACTTTGCAAAGAAAGATACAGCTCAGATATGAGTTGAGTGTTATCCAAATTGGAAACAGATATAACTCAGAGTTTGGACTATGACAACTAGTATCATTAGAGGTGTCTTCCAGAAGTCTCTCAGCAATTATCTGTACTACTCAAGTGGCTTCAGCTCCCAGTCGGACTGATCTTTGCAATCATAACCAATAGGACTAAGTCTCAAGGACAATTGGTGGAGCCATGTAGGGATCAATCTTTATGTACTATTAATGTTAGGATACCTACTTCATACATGGAAAAGTCCTAAAACTTTCTCAACATATCATTTGAAATACTAGTCAGTTGTATCGGCATTTAATGGACTCAATTAAATAAATTAGCAACCCTTATCTACACGGACACTTAAAACGCAACTATAATACCCAGAGCTCCCGCAACTACCACCCATCCCAAATTCCCAACGCCATATCCGAAAGTCAAAGCATCATTAGGCGAAGTAGTCGAAACTGGTTCAGTCTGAGTCGTCAAGCTCATGGTGCTTGAGGTTGTCGCTACGATTATGCAATCAGGAAACTGGGAGCTTAGGAAAGGAACCAGATACATACCATTGGTGCATTGATTCTCTTGGAGTAGAGTAGCGGCAGCTTGATCCAATGGCGAACATTTTGACTGGAGACAAGTTCGACTCGTTTGTTGAAACCAAATACTATTACATGCACAAGTTTTGTCCATTCTAATAACCACAGCGGCTCACATGTCAGCTACCAGTTCGATCGAACTTCAAGGATCACTCCAGACGTACGTTCCACAACCAACAACTCGGGCTGCTTCAGTCAAACATTGTAATATGCACGGAGGAATATTCACATTTTGTATTTCCGTTGAAATACCAATAGGAAGTAGCTGAGAATTCGTGGGCGTTGGGCTTTGAGCGGCTGCTTTGATCAGAAGAAACGCGAGATTGAAAATGAGATAGCCTTGCATGAATATTGAATTAAACAAAGGCGAGGAAATGAGTTTAAACACTTCGAACAGCCAGCCACCAGGTCTGCGGTCGATTGAGGCTGACTTGACAATTTGATTCTTGATGAGTCTGTCATTCGATGGACTATGACACCACTTTCAGATAGAGGGGCCAAGACATAATATCTTGAGTATGGTCTATATTTTTTTAAAGTCACAGGGACACGTCTCTAATCCTGAATCCCGTTGTTGCACTTGACACTCAAAGTTCTTCCTGAGAGGAAGAATGTTGTCCTCCAATTATTCCATTGACAGTTATCCACCGCCGACATTAACACCTGATCATTAAACAGTCAATGATTAGTCCATTACAGAATCGTCAGCACGCCCGATGTGATCAAAGCATTATTCACAATATATATGCGAAAGATACTATACGGATGTGCAAATAAGGGTCACCATAACAACATGATCGATAACGTGATGCGCAGTCTGCAGAAATCTTCTACAGTTCCCAATGAAAGCCAAAAGTCAAATCACCAGGGCGCATAACAAACAAGGCGAAAGGACATGAATTAGTAATCAAGAAGTGGGGAACAGAGTCAAATTCGAGCAAGGAACAAAGAAACAAAGACAAGGCCGAAAACTGAAACACCGGAAATAGCCGAAGTCTCTGCACCACTAGTGCTACTAGTATTGCTGACACTTGCAGCAGAGCCAGAGCGAGTCGCGCTGCTACCACCTGTGGCAACGGCCCCAGAAGATGAACTAGGAGGCGGAGGAAGGGTAGGAGAAGGAAGAGCAGTGTAAAGGTCGGTACTGGCATGGGTAACACAGTTCGACGAGGCAGGAATAATAGCAGTGTAAGGAATACTGGTGATGGGGCCTAGATCTTCCGGTGGTTGAGTGTAAGTCACGACAGCACCATTAGTAGTGTAAACACCCGGGAAGTCACCGCTATCCCCGTCGCAGGACTCGAAAGTTCCGTTTTGAGCGTTGCTAGGAGCATTGAAGGCGCAGCCGATACGATCAAGAGTGTTTCGGCACCAGGCAGCATCATTGGGTCCTGCAGGGTCACAAACCTTTATGCAGAATTGATTACCACCCATAAAGCTGGGAAGAGGGAGTTCAATACCATGATGCAGTGGCTGCTGAGGACATGAAGCCTTACTTGTTCCACTCAGTAATCTGCTGGAATTGACCAGTGAAGATTTTGGAGAAGGCGATACCACCGATGGGATTTCCACGCTGCAAACAGTCAACAGTCAGCTACATGGGAAAAGGTAGCAAGGATGTGGTAAGAACACACCAAGTCCTGACCATGAGGGTCCATCTCGCCACCGAAATCATCCGGATTCAAGTTGATGAGCTCTTGGTTGATGAACCCATTAAGGACTGCATAATCAGGAGTCTTCCTGTACTGGACACCCGTGAGGGCGCCAGCAGGGATAAGCCGGGTACCATACCCGGGTTTGGTACACCAAGCCACCATCTCGCCTTCCTGATCACCAACGGTAGAATCCGGAATGGAGGGAGCCCAAAAGCAGAAATCTGAAGAAACGGTAAATGATCTCTGCTTGGAGAGTGTGACAATGCAACACGAACCATCGAGAGCGTTGACAATCAAAGTCTGGCAAAGAGAATCAGGGCCCTCGGTGGTAGAATTGCAACGGTTGTAGCCAAATTGAGGACCACGAGCGAGGTGCGTATCAGGATCCACTTTCTCGGGCTACAGAAGAACAGTTGTTGATGTGTATCACAAGATGAGAACAAATTACTTACGATGCCTGAGGGATACACAAGCCCTGTTATTGAAGCGAGGGGAGTAGCAGGGAGGGTCCCCGTAATCTGGGCGTGGGTAGACGCCACAAAGGTGGCAAGGGCAAGAGGAAGGGTGAACATAACGAGCGGTAGGGTCGGAAGATGAGAGAAAGAGAAAAAGACGGATCGTGAGAGAATGAGAATGTTTCTCCAGCCTTTATCCCACATGACCGAGCTAACTTTAGAATCGGCAACTACGGCACCCGCTACTTAGCATACGCGTGACTTGGGATATGTTTCTCGCTGCCTTGAGATATTTCCTGACAATGCTCTTGATCTGTGCCAGTGATCGCCATCACGGGATATACATGCTACAGTGTCCTGCATTAACAGTCAGCCTCCAGGAAAAAACACGTTAAATTTATTTGAGAAGCTGCTTTCTCACTTACAACTAAACTGTCCACACTCACCTGCATCAGTACTGTTTTCCATCAGGTGTAGCAAACATAAGAAGTCGGTATATCCCTGACAGCCATGGATGCAGGAGATACTCAAGGGAAGCGAGACATCAGTCGTTCTTTCCTCACGCTGAGACCAAGATTTATACCTTGAATCCGGGTAATTGAACCACTTGAGGATAAATCTTCATTCAAACTATCTAAGTGTTTCAGAATCAGAGAGCAAAGTGTTCCATATTCCTAACAAGTCCTGCGTGAGATGGCTAAGATATCTCTGCTAGATCCCTGAAAATTTGTCTGTCGCACCGCCGACTTCAACTTGATCCGCTAAATAGGGTACGATACTCAACAACAGTACCGGAAACCTCTCTGCCTCTATTTGCTACGGCAAGAGCTCCAGATCCCCGCGAGGGCACACAATGTACTTTGACAAAATCATGACCATGCTTTGATCCGTCTACCTATAGAAAATGTCATATTTTCGAAATTGGTGTTCGGCATCTCGGCACAGACTGTAGTATGGTTGGCAACCACAGTCGAGTCAGTCGGATACATCGGGCAAGACAAAATAGGAATTTCGCACCAGGGCGGATGATCTAAGCCGTCGCGCCCATTTAAAACCGCCTGCGTTTTTAATTCCAGTTCCAAAGTCATGGATGAACTCGCAGAAATCAACGGTATTAAGCCCAATGTTTTTCTCGCAGATGGTGAGGAGCACGAAGTTGGTTCAGCAACCAGGTATGTATCTTCTGCGGCTGTCTTTCTACGGACCACTCAAGTCTTCTCCAGCAAATCTAAATACAAGGTCAAGCGTACGTTGGACCACTACCATTGGCAAGTGATGACCCAGCTGCGAAAATATCTTACCAGTTATTGATTTCATTGATTTCGAACATAATTAGCACTTGCCCCGTATGTGTAGTTGCCTCATCACTCATGACTAACGCTCTTACTTACCTCTATAGGCTTGGAGAAACCAAGTAAGTATTTCAAGCCTGGTTGTATCCCCATATCCTGATTCAAAACTCCTCAGGCTGGTGTCTCCGTAAACGCTCGTACATGCAAACACCTCAAAGCTTTCCTGGGAGACGCCTATGAAAACGCACGTATCGCCCTCAAGAATTCAGATGGTCTGACTATGAAGGGAACTAAGCATACCAAAACCTCCAAAGTTGTGTCGAAGCGCAAGAGAGCCAACGATGATGAGGGAGGCGACGAGGAGAAACCTGCCCCTTCCAGGAAAACTGGGCTTGCACCCAAGCGTACTAAAACAAAACAACCCTCTACAGAAGACGTGGAGATGAAGCCCACTTCTGAAGATAATAAAAAACTTCTGGAAGAGAAAGTCAACAGCGATGATGAGTTAGCCGAGATCAACGGTGTGAAACCATTGGTTGTTCTCCAAGACGGAGAAGAAACTGAAGTTGGCTCAGCGACAAGGTAGGGACTTCTCAATTCTTTTCGCTCAATTTCTCACGTTCTCTGCAGTAAAAGCAAGTACAAGGTCAAGCGAACATTCGATCACTACTACTGGTCTGTCTCTTCTTCCTACCTCGAACGCCTAGGCTCACGACCACCAACTAGTTCTTGTCCAGCATGGAGAAACCAAGTTCTCTTCTCTACGCTATTATTATAGTGCATACCACTAATAGTTGTGACTAATAGGCCCGTGTTCCCACCAACGCTCGTACTTGCAAGCATCTCAAGTCTCTCCTCGGCGAAGCATACGAAGAACAGCGTCTGATGCTCAAACAAGACTCGAATACGGGTGAACACGCCCCACCCCGTGCAGCAACAAACGAAGCGAAAGCCAAGACCTCATTCCAGCCTGGAGCACCACAAGACCGAGAAGTCGGGTACGCCAAATCCGAAGACGTGGATATGGACAAGGGTCTGGGACCTTTAGATCATGCAAACGACGGAAAAGAAGAAGTGAAAATCATCGACAAGGAACAAGATAAAGATAAAGATACCGAAACCGCTCAAGCCACCTCTAAATCCGACGGAGTGGAAGTGGAAGACGAGATGGCAGAGATTAATGGTACGAAGCCAAATCTGTACATGAAAGACGGAGAAGAACGTGAAATTGCATCTATGACCAGGTTGGTATATCGCATTTGTCTTGCAAATTTTATTAATATCTGTTTCAGCCACGCGAAGTACAGGGTTAAACGTAACTGGGATCACTATTATTGGTGAGTGTGAGCATTAGAATGTTTCAGAACTCCACTATGTCCCTTTCGGAATGTATACTCATGCGCTTTTCTGATTCCCAAACCAGCTCATGTCCGGTATGATCTCATTACACCGGAATAAGGTTCAAGCTCATTCTATTCTTCCCATTTTCATCTCCTCTACTCCTATTGCAAAATAACGTCTTTCGTCCTATCTTAGGCATGGAAAAATCAGGTACGAGGCACTCTTCCCCTTTCATCTCTTCCCCGCGCTCCACGATCGAAGATAGGAGCAAGTTTCGCTAACGCAATTTTGCCTCTGGGTGAACCTATAGGGCGGTGTACCAATTAACGCGCGTACATGCAAACATCTCAAAAATCTTCTTGGCGAGGCATACGAGTCCGCCAGGTTACTCAAGAAAAACCCTAACGGACCTCCACCTAAGTCTGCTGCCAAGAAAGCTCGATCTAAGGGTAAAAGTGAAGCACCTGAATTATTATTGGCGAATAAGTGGGACTTGGATGTTGGTCCGGACCCTTCGGGATGGTGGATTTCGGAGAAGTTGGATGGTGTTAGGTGGGTGTTGTATTTCTGTTCTTATACTCTTCCTTTCTGCTCTGACGAGGTTCTTTCTTTCTTTTCTGGGTTTGACTCTTTTCTGGTTGTCCTGGTTCACAAATGGCCGATGTCATCACATTTTGGTACCTTTCGATACATGCAGAACTTATTATGATGGGACGAAGATGATAAGTCGGTTAGGTAACCCATTCGCGCCGCCTGAGTGGTTCTTGGAGAGTAAGTGTTCAATCCATCTGTTGCCTCGTTATCAGAACGTTGAGCGATCCGAAATTGCCCTGTATCTTCATCCGAATTAGAACTTCCGAAAGGCGTTACACTCGATGGAGAGCTCTTCGCTGGACGCGGGGAATTCCAGTCCACAGTATCTATAGTGAGAACGGCTAATTCGCCTCATTGGAAGAACATTACGTTCCAGGTGAATATACCACCCTGAACCGCTTTCAAACTTTTTTCTGTTACTTTCTCATTCTACGTACGCTGGTACACCTGACGCCCCATTTCTTTCCCCACACCCTCTTTTCTACTTTGACATTTTAACATCCCTGCTCGGGTTGCGGTTTATGCATGAATTTACTGATGCAACACTTGAACACTTGACTGTCCCCTTCCTCCTCAACTCCACTCATCACTGCCCAGGTCTTCGACATCCCTTCACGCGGGGCGGAACCCTTTGAATCACGCATCGAATTGATTCAATCGCTCTTTGGTCCTGGAGGGTCGCATTGTTCTGATTACGTTGCAGTTGTCAAGCAGGAGAGGGTCAGGGATAAACAGCATGTGCTAGATAAATTGAAGGAGATTGAGAGCCTTGGTGGTGAGGGTGTTATGTTACGTGAGCCAAAGTCGTGAGTTTTTGTGCCAACCCGGATCGGTTGATACCTTTTCTGAACTTGTGTCAAGGAAGTATGAAGGACATCGGTCGCCAACGTTGATGAAGGTCAAGGTATGTTTCGCTATTTCAAGTAATCACGCGGACGAGTGCTTATGCCAACAGACATTCTATGATGCTGAAGCTATTGTGACTGGCTACATCGATGGAAAGGGGAAGAATCAAGGTGTCACAGGCGCTCTCCAGTGTAGAATGGAATCTGGAAAAGTGATGTTTACTTCCTTACCTCCGTCCCCTGAACCTAACTGCTTATCTTCTGCTTAATAGACATTTAGTGTCGGGTCCGGATTGAATGACAAACAGCGACAGGATCCTCCGGCCATTGGGTCCATCATTATTTATCGATTCCAGGAGTTGACTAAAGATCACGTTCCGCGGTATGTTTCTTCATGTCATTTCACTGCTTCCAAAGTTATTGACCCAAAAAATGTGCTCCACTGTAGATTCCCAACGTTTGTGGGGATTGCTGCTGATAAAAGTCGACCGAAGGACGCTGAAGTACCTGAGCATAAACTTCAAAATGGGATTTCCAAAGATGATGATGCATGATCGCAGTGGTTTATGTTACGCCTGTAGACCATCTGTTTTCCCGACAATTTCTATATCATGCGTTTAATAATGATATCAAACTTTTGTCTTTTGAATGGATATCTCGAAGTCCTTGTTGGTCATATAGATGAGTTAAGCTGGTATAGGTATCGGGTCCTCCTAATTCGGTGGTTTGCAAATGATACACTTGACAAGAAGTCATCGAATCAAGTGGTTTGACCTCTCTGAAATTGGACATTGGACAATGTGAACCAGATATCCGTAAAATTGTCGCCCAAAAAAATAAATATCGTGGAAAGTAGATTGTTGACGAGTCGAGCCCTGTAGCTTAAACATACCAGCCATGCACTGCCATTCTTCTACTGTGCATTGTGCAATATCTGCCAAGCATCAGATAAAGATCATCCGAAATGCTTGATAGATCTACAGCGCCCCCCCTCATATACTACGGTAGTCCTCAATCACGGCAGCGCATCTCCCAGCTACTTATGGGAATGACTTAATGTGGAGAAGAGATGGTTCCTATTGTGCCAAAATATGTGTTTCCAGCCGATTGCATCCATGACGACAGGGTTATTGGAAGGTGCACAAGTTCGGAAGAATTGTCAGTGAGTTGCATTGTTACCAGATCATTTCGAGTCGGTAGGGAGTTCTCATGCTTTCTTGATACGGCAAAGAATGTCATGAGCCAATATAAGTATCAATTTATTTCAGAAATGACTAGGGAGCCGGTATGATGGAATCATTCCAGGAAGACAAGACTGGATTGATGAATTCGAACTGAGAGAAAGACTAGCAAACAATGAAATTAGATGGCCTTCCTGAAAATCATACATAAAGGACATACCGCAGAGGTATCAGATATTTTGACACCAAGAGTTCGAGTTGAGCTAGGTGAATTCCCTTCGCTGAAGTCCGTGGATTCAGCAGCTCTTGCTCTAGTTCGACCACGTTCGATTTCGGTAACACCTACCAATCGCAAGCTCAGGATAGCAGTAGGTCTATCGTGGGCAATTGATGTAGAACTTAGTCCAATAGAAGGTGACCGTGACCGCGAGGTTTGGTAATAGACCGGATATCTCAGTTCGTATGCTCGTTTCTGGGTCAAATTATGTCGACGCACGAGCGAATGGTAGCCTTCCTCATCGGATGTATCATAATCAGTCGATTGTGATCGTGACCGACTTTCAAATGAGTCGTGGATCACGCGATTGTGGAGGTTGAATGGGAGCTGAGAGCAGACGTCCACCATTTTTCTGAATTCGAGGAAAATAAATCATGAAATTAAATCCTCGGAGGAAATAATCCTTACCCTTCCTTGCTACGAACTATTGTACCCATGCGCTGTCGGTAATCCAATTCCTGCGCTTGAATAGCTTGGGGCCTGTGAGATATGAGCAGCAGTCTGTGCGTTATCACTAGAGACCCACGGCATGATTGGTATCTGGAATTGGAGTAGCCGCTCCCTTTCATCAACAACATTGAACCCAGATTCATTCGAACAGCAGCAACAGAGTATTCTGAATAAAGAGGTAAGCATCCCAAGAGTATACTACAAGGATGTGTTTGTCACTATTGACGTTGATGATGTCCTCAGACCCGGCGTTTCAGCTCACAGAGATTGTAATGAATGTCAAACCGACGTTTTTTTATCACTTTCTCACCGCCTCAAAGGTCTATTTTCAAGCCTACTGTTAAATATCTCTCCTAAGTTTGCAAAAACTCACTAGCCTTTGCTGTGCCGCCTTCTTACCTATTCCGCCATACGATCACTTCCAAAGCACCCTCTCTATCTTTACTTAATAATGCTGTGACATATTCTTCTGACACCATTCGGGACGTATATATCGGCAGTCGTCTTCCGTTACTTGAGTGCTGACCTCACTGGGTCGCTCAACCTCATCCTTGCTCAGGGGAAGGTTCCCAATGTGGCAATCATTAACTCTGCTACTGAGAGTATTTTCTGGAATGGTGGAGTTTCAGCCACACGTATGGACACTTCCTTATAGTGACCTAAAGACGTGTCATTTTGTGTTATCTGCTGCTTCGTTGGTCCTCCCGTTTTTCATGGAACAAGTCATAATCAGGCTAACTAAATTTGAGACCTCGCTGGCGTACCTTGAAGCAACTCTTGCATACTTTGGGGCACTGCCTCACTCTTGCATTTATCGAACGGACACAGCCAACAAATATAAGGTATTCCAGCGATCAGACTGTTACCTTACGCTATTCAGGGGTACTTCTTGTGCAAATGACCTATAGCAAATCATTGTACGATATCCCACGATCGTGTGCGGAACATAGTTCATTACATTGTCCGCTCGAACCAGATGACGCGACCTCCATGAAGTCTAGTTCCATAATGTCCTTGAGGGCCCCTTCGACAAAATTAGAAAAGTTTCTTCCTTGAGTCGATTCCAGGTAATGCAAATCTGCCTTCATCACCAGACTCAGAAGTGGACCCTAGTTCCGCCACCAACTTCTTACTCAGCTTTAATCTTGGACACCCTGAAACCTCGCATCTGTGATGCTGTGCGGAGGCTGTTTCCGCACCTTCTTGGCCCTACATCTTTTACTGACTCATTGAGGAACATTAGAATTTTCTTCGTCGGCAGCGGAATGAAGGTCTAATTACTAGTCACTCCATGCATTTGTATATCTTGTATATCTATACGCTCTTATAAGCCTATCATATTCTGCTGTCACTACCTCTAAGAAATAACGTGTGATATCAGTGCTTGCTTGTGTTGGAAATAATCGGAAGGATCGACCATGCAGTAAAGCCATAGTAGAATTGCTGATTCTCCTACTAGAATATAAACGAGTATTGCAGGAGGTACAATCACGAGACTGAAGGCAAGGGAAGCTTTACTTAAATTATAATTATTAGGTCAATGCTGAGATTTTCATGATTGTGCAGCCTCTGGAGATATAGAAACAGAGATCGAGGCGTGCTTGGTGCGAGGTTTGATCTTTTTTCGCTTCAACGACAATGGCCTTTCTTTACCACGAAGTCTTGCGTAGACACCGCATGCGTTGCACAACTGAGCGCCGGTTTTACTCCGGCGCCAAACCGAAGTTCTGTGCGTATGGCAATGGCTACATTCGGGACCGTTATAATTTCGGTCCTCTTCACTCTCATCATCGTCCTGATCTGCATCAATGAGTTCCTTCGGACGATGCCGGTGCCTTTGTTGTAGATAGAGACCACAAGCATTACACAACGGTTTCAAAGTAGTGGGTTCCCTACGCCAAAGGGGTGTGGAGGTTGCACTGCAGTGAGAACATTTCTTCCCATCTACGGAACCACCTGCACTTGCTCGCCGGGAAGGAGATGAAACAATGTGAGAAGATGTGTCTCGGGGCATGACGGATGGAGATGGAGAAGGTGAGGAGACAGGTGACATCTCATAACTTCGGGTTGGTTGAACCAGTGGGAGTCCAGTGGCAATAGAGTAGACAGGCGAATTTGTGTAGCTAGTGAGCAAGAGATTGTTGATAATTGGAGGCGACGAAAATGGGCTGACGCGTAATTCATCACCGTTCCATTGAGTGCAGCTGCTTCGCAGAGAGTCATATGAATTTGTGTTTGATTCGGACCACGGATTCCAGTTTGGAGGGGTACCGAAGTGGCGGAAATGCTGGGCGTCCTGGTACAATTCACTAGATGGTTCTACCGGAGGAAGCGAAGGAGTAGGAATGAATAGCGGAGAGTGGGAGGTGATGGAAGATGATGGCCACTCGTAAGTACTTCGCTCTGAACGGATGTAGTAATTCTGATTCCGGCTGCTGATTTCCTGTGGACTCGAGGAGAACATTTTATGTTGGTGCGTATCTTTGGGCATGTCGTTGACGAAGTCATTGGTAGTTCTCATAGCCCCATAGCGTTGTTGGTTACTGTTGTCTGCGAGCTAGTATGAGAAAATGTTCGATGCTTTTGGGTGGTATAAGCACACATACCTGGCAAATTGTTGGTGTAATGCAACGAATGATCTAGTTGAGAAGATGCTGAGGAAGAATACGAAACGGGGCTCTGGGTGTGCGTGCCTTGATGTCTGTTGTTGAAATTGGTGTACATGAAAGATTGTGAGGGATAAGCTGTGGCCAGCATTGTAACAGAAATTCTGAGGAAGGAATGCTGAGGGACCCTTATATACTCAAAGGAAGATCGGAAGATTGACGAAAGAGCAAAATGGATTTATCAGAAGTTTGACGTCGGATACAAGGACCCCCGGGTGATTCCACAGGTAGGAGAGTCGGGTAGTGGAAATTTACACTGAGCAGCCCAAGACAGAAACGGGCGGCTTGGGAGTTACATGCCAGCGGTCTTATTATATCTATCATGGAATCTTGGCCACATCAACCCCAAGATTGGATTGATGAGATTCGAGTGAACCCTTTTGCGGCGGATGACGTAAATCGCCCTGTCAGGCCGACTCGTCCGGATATTCTCTTTCACAACTCCATAGAAAATTCTTGATGACAAAGCATGCTATCCTGACGGTCAATTACAGAAAAAATACGGAATACTCCGTGTCAGACATATTCCAGAGCGTTTATTTCTCCAATGGGATTTATCTGGGTCTATTACCACCAGGTATTTTAGCCGAATAGCCCGCTAAACAAATGTGCAACATAACAACAAGCATCATTCGTTGGAAACGTGGAGATGAATGTCTGTCTCAACTTAGCTGGTCGGCATTGCAAACAAGTACTTTAGTTCGAAGAATCTCTATTTGATACAAAGTGCAGGCGAGTGACCACTCAGCCAACAGACTTGGGGGACCTTCGTTGATGTGTAGCTTGACCGACTGACTTGGCAAATCAACATGTCACCCTACGTCACGGCATCGGATGAAACGGTCACAAATAGAATGCCTCCATCACAAAATCAACAACTCGAATCATTGACGGAGCCACTTCGCTACTTTGAAACAGCGGCCTCGCAAGCTGAATCGAGAATACTTTTATATACAGACATCATCTAATTTTTCCAATTTTAGGCAAAACATCTACATTTCATGGTTAACTTGATAGCGGTGTATTGAAGTCGAGATGGTAAAAGAAATGTAGATTAACTGAACTCCTCAGTCGCGTCGGATCCGCAGTACTCACCCATGAGATCTTTGCTTCAAAATGACTGTTAACGACGTAACCAAGAGGCACGACATGTTTTTGTATTAGCAGCCTCAACATTTTGAAATATCCCTTATCCGCGAACTCTTACCGTCAATTCGACGTTCCAGTATACTCCCTATCCGAGACAGAATCACATGCAGCAATTCATATTTCAGCAGCGTCAAGTTCACTTACGTCTTAAGTTTTCCTGAACGCCCGGGCAACGTACGAGTTTCACATTACCTTCAATTTATCTGCAGAAGGAGGAAAGTCATTAGATGCACAGCCTGCCAATCGAGTTTCCTTCAAGATGATCTTCAAGGTATCTCTTAATGTGCGGCATATTTTATAAACCTGTTTGCATATCCTCGTTCTCGAGAAGCATTTATAAAGACATGCCGCTAAAGATCCGTCTGTCCCCACGTTATTAGAGCGGTGGGGCCCACCCCTTGGCCTTGCAATTTCAATTGGCTGAAATGGGAAGGCGTTCGTTCGTCACGGATGATGTGGATGATGTCAAACCGAACCGAGCACATTTGTTGGCTAGCTAGCATGATCCACTTGTAATTAATCGGGCTAGGGCCGATGCGCAGCAAATGCTCACTGCCGTAACAAAATCAACTGACGTATTCACCTTTCGCAGTACAGAATTTGTAGTAAGTCTGAGCTTGATTACTTTATGAAGTTCTCTTACAGAAGGTAATAGGAATACATTAAAAATGCTTTTTCCAACTCCGAATCACATATCCTCTAGTACGTGAGCAATAATCCATTTGCGAGGGATAAAATCCGACGAGCTCATGCCTGCGAGTAGACGCGATTACAGCAAAATGTCCTGCGACATTACCGATGAGAACATCATTATTCACTAACTGTCGAGGTTCATATTGCAAAGCGACCGAAAAACTGCCACACCAGGAAATTTTCTAGTATAGGAAAAGATCTTATAGCTCTAAGTATCTCACAACGGGAATTGGTTGGACAGAAGTATATTTCCATCAAAGTTGGAAATCCACAGTGGAAACAGGTTAGTAGAAATTGTATTAATGGTGAATAGTTCAAGTCTGGGCAAAATCAATGATCTGCAAAAATCATCGATTATCCGGATTACCCAACAAGCAGTTATATGATTTTACCTAATGTTGAAGCTTCAATTCTGGCCTAGGTTTGAGCTCGAAGCTGATATATTCCCTCTGCTTACTGTTTTTGCTGAAATCCATAACAAGTCACAGACAGCTTTATTTAATGGTATACCCCTATCAACCACAGATTCTGTAGGATTTTGATAAAAGCCTATTCAATTCTCCTGTCGACATCAGAAGGCTATAGACAAGAGTGTGTATTTTGACATAGGAACAGCTGTGTGGGAGCATGCACTGTAGGACGTGGACTGAGTGGGTAGGACTGCCACATGACGAACAGTTTCCAGAAGTGTTTCCGGAGCTGTCAGAATGTTCTTGAAACCATCGGCAAACGACGGGACTCAGTTAAGAGACCGATCTAAACGTTAGCCACGTGCCTGCTGGAGCGTGACATGTCACGATCACGCACTTCATCACATCACCATTATGCACTTGCCCCCATTTTCGCTGACGGTTTAGTCAAAACATCCGTTTTTGCAATAGTATATTCTCAACATGTCTTTCCTGAAGATTTTATTCTCTCAGGCAAGCATGTAGCTCAGATTATATGCCAATTCTTGACTTATTGGTATTTCAACAGAAGGAGGAAGATTTCGAGACTGTTCTCGCAGCGCTGGCTAAGGATATAGAAAAACGCCAAATAAAGCTTTTGGAGATACGACTACGAGAGAAACGCTCGACTCTGTTGGCTACTATCTACACTCTTTTTGGCTGGGTCGCCTACACCACTCTCTGGTATCTGGACATCTTGCCATCACTCTTTCGACCTACTGCGGGTAGACCTGCTATCGTGGAAAGAGCAATGCGAGGTCTCCCGGTATTCGTCGGACCAATCATGTAAGTCTCTATAACCCTCTTCTTTGATTGAATCCAATCTTAGCCGCTGTCCAGCATTTTGTTCATTCGACGTATTGTGCAGGTATGGTACACTCGAAAGGCCGATGCAGAAGGTAAGATCATAGGCTCTTTTTCTTCTTATCGTTTACATTACACAGAAAAGGCCCTCCAAAACTTGATGAAACAACGCCGCATAAAGGTCGATGACATCAAGAAGAAAACAAATTTCGATTCAATGGTGAAATTATTCCAGGAATATGACGAACTTCCTAGAGCTAAACCTCTGAGAGAACGAGTCATGTCGAGGCAGGATCCCGTCACTCCTCGACGGCAAGATGCGGCTCTTGGCAGATCTTCTATGCCGCCTACACTTCAAGCTCAGCTCACTCGTATGTTTTCATAATGTTCTTGTTTACAGTTTTTTGACTCTGCATTTCAGCGGTGCCGATCCCTTTCCCCATGGGCCCTCCCCGAAAACGATGGTACGACAAAGTTGCCGATGCACTCCTAGGAGACGAGGATCATGACATGGGCACACCTAGTTCGCGGTATGCATTAATTTGCGAGCGGTGTTTCACCCATAATGGGCTAGTCAAGGAATCCATGTGGGAGGATGCCAGTGAGTGTGCGTATTTTTAAATCGATACTTGTTTAACCCTTCACGTAGAGTTTGTCTGTCGTAATCCCGCTTGCAATCATTTCAACCGATCTGTTCGTTCCAAGCGTGAAAGCTCGAGCCTCAATTCTTCTCCCTGTTCTAGTGCTTCCCCTTCACCGGTCACATTGCCTAACTTCCGACGTCCATCTCGAGGCCCATCTCATCGTTCACATCAAGTCCCTCCTGTCAGGCGTAATTCTTTTGCGTCTTTCGTCCATAGTTCGGACCCTGATGCGCCCACTGTCGATTTCATGGATACTAGTCAGATGGAGGTCGATTCGTGATCCTCTTATCTAGGATCACATCGTCTCACTACCACTGGAGCAAATCAATCATACTACTGTTTATCTTGCGTTTGATCAGATGATTCACTTCCTACACCTCATCATTTTTGGGCGTGAAAGTGAATTTGACTACGGCGTCTATGATATGTTGCCGAGACATCACAGGTCAATGTCAGTCGAGTGGAACCTGGCATGCATGACCTCCCAGACCAACCTCTGTTTTCATTACCGTTGGGGCTGAGAGTAAAAGTTCAGAATCTTCTATATCCAACGGCAGTTTCTCGCAATCTCTAAGCCCAATACTGATCGTGTCTCCCGAGAAGCTGTTATGGCCAGTGACTTTCAACCCCCGTGGGCTTGTTCGGAATTTGTTTAGGTCTTCACATGAATGAAGTATAGTCATCATTAGATTTACTTGAAACCTTTTCTAGCCTCCGAGCTGATTTAAGCCAAAATGTGTGGTACGTCGAACTGATCGTGATGATGTCCCAAAATGCTATCGTTTTGCCACTGACTCAAAGAAGATATTGAAACCGTCATGATGTTAACACGAAAGACGTCCTATGTTCCCTATTCTGGCCTGTTGTTAAACAGTTAACATGTTGTATTTTTGTACAAGCCGTAACCTCGAGTAAGGCAGATAGATGGATGATGATCATCGATGATGTCTTAGCTCGTTGAAAAGTCAAGATATGGATGGTATTCTTGGATTTGCCTCATGGTGTCATGAGATCAAAATTCTATTCATGTAACATGAGCTTCTTGGGTGAGACGAAGTGAAAACAACTGCAAGACTCAATCCTGCTCTTGTGCGACGACCGATGAAGAGTAAGAAAGCTCAGTTTTCCACTCAGGACTACATCAGAGGTTCTCTGCATGCTGAAGTTCGACTCAATATAATTGGACAAAAAGCGGTAGTTGCCAACAAATGAGGTCTGCCAGATGAGCTGGAAACCCAAAAGTGGAGTGGTAATCTCGGCCTGAACACCGCCTAGAAACTGACCTCGTCACTCTGGTTACTTAAACATAGAACCCTCTGGATACAAGAACTCGAGGTTGGCACCTGCTTCCACGGCTACATGACAACGATCATTTAGAAATGTAGGATTACTTGTGAATGGATATAGATCTATTTCAATTGTGGTTCTGTCATCTCCATCTTGTGTCAACTTGTTAAATCACTGAACCCGCCCAGGGCATCGACTCCTTTGTATTCAAAGTACAACATACCTCTTGACTCGAGTAGTACATTGTTGATATGAAAAAAATGTCCTAAAATATTCCGAATGGAGTGAGCATCAATCAGCTCTTAATTAAGCTCATTTCCCCCCGTAGAAAGACAGAAAGGTGGCGATTTGGGGAAATGGTAGACAGATTCAGCTGTGGAAACGGGATCGGCATGAATTGTGATTTTTCTTCAGACGGTTTCCCCTCAGGCAAATGTAATCTGGCACGCTTATTGAAGAATAACCCGTGTCTAGATTGGAAATAATTATTGGATCGTGTTTCTGGTTGAAAGATACACATATCTCGCCATGCTTAGGACGGAAGAATCAGTCTGGACGATGTCTATGACGATTTCTATGTCGTGATTATTGATCGGGTTTGGATCAAGTATGACAGAAAACAGGTAGCATAGGCATTGAAAGGAGGATGAGTATCATTTAGCCGTAGCTGGCCAGGCAAACGTGGGTTATAGTTATAAACGAAGCCTCGTACTCGCCACGTTTAGAAATACGGAAATAAAAGAAATACTTGTCACGTCCAGTGGGGAGCACTTGCTGCAGATTCTCCTGCTCTTCTCTGTCCATGCTCTAGTTGACCTGCGATCTCATCTTATGGTTCTGACACATATAGGAGACTAATGCTTCGATGTGATCGATGTTCTATGTACCTTGTGCCCTTGTCTCTCTGATGCCGTAAATAACAATGTGCACTGCACATGAGCGGTAAAATATAGGGTTCTGCGGTTCATACAGTTAGATCTGTGTTTCAGGGCCTTTAACCATATAAAGGCACGAAAGCTCGATCGCTTAGAGAAGAATGAGATCTCAATTTTAGTTTTATTCTGGCCTCGCTAGAGGCTTGCAGCAGGGACGAGGGCCTGGGTTTTGTGGCGCTCCACTAGAGTTGTACCATCATTCTCGGAGCCTAAAGAAGCCTGCGCTTGTACAAGCGCCAGGCGCCGCTTAGCTTCTAGCTTCGGTTATAGTCTCGTACTGTGTTCGTCGACTGCTATAGTTTAATACAAAGGTGTGCTACGCTTTCCCGCTAAGAATGACTTATGGGTACAAATACAGATGACCTAGAAATGAAACACTGCCTTGGCTGGGTGAAGGAATTGCTTGGAGAAGAGACTATCGCGTCATTGCTCATCAGCGTATGCATACACTTACGCAAAGCCAACAAGTGTCATATTTTGTTATCGCTGACTGAACAGGCAAGGCTGGTATAGCAGATTCTGTCAGACGCAATCTTACTGACAGATACAGCATAGCCTACCATTGACTGCTCTAGCACCCCATGTGTCCCTCCAGGTGGACTTAGCTGAAAATCCGATTAGAAGGAAATGTGCGCAGAAGAATTCAAGTTGCGTGCATTCCAGCCAATAACCCACAAGAATGGGCAATCAGAAAATAGGCGATCTTGCAAGACATTGTATTGTCGTGACATTGCTGTGGACATCGCCTGTGAGTTCCATCACATGAGTACATGCTGGATGGGAATGTCTGGGTCCGTCTTTGGTATTATGTTTTTCTCTTCAGATAGCATTTTGTATACAACTCATCGGATTGCATGCATAGCACGGTCGTATCAAAAGACTCCGACGTTACAAGAAGGCTCATGAGAATGTGCTGGATAGCTTGACACGCTCAAAGCTTAATTGGACGGTAAATTCCAAGTGTGCACAGGCTTGTGGATGTGGGCTACGGAACAAAGATGCGATGAATGTCATGATTTGATAGCACTCTCACTGATTGCTAGTCGAGCCTTCTTTTCTCGCTTCTTAGCCCGCGCTTTGGCTGACTTGGACATATTTCGTGCGGTCGGAGGCTGATATCTTCAATACTTCAGTAGAGAGGGCAATAGCTCACGAGGCACAACACATACGTTGCCGATTGACTGAGTTCCGGGATTTTCTCCAAAGACAATGTGATTCGTAAAAATGGCGTCTGCTTGAGCTTAATGCTGTAGAGTAAGTGTCAGTATGATATCGTGAGTCGTGAAGCAACCACCCACTTTTTTCCCTGCATGGCAAGTTCTATCAGCTTTGCACGATCTTCAATCGAGTCGTCCTCTGCTGTTTCACCATATCCAAGATCTTCTAGTGTCCCAAGTTGGTTATACTGATGTAACCCTACAAAGCGCTGGGAATGTGTGTCGCCTAAGAGTTTGATATATTCGCGTTTGATGATCTCCACGACAGAAATAAGACGAGGTATAACTAAAGTTGCATTGTTGAGGTCTCCTGTAGTTTGACTAGGAGGATCCCGAGGAAGTGTATGAAGCACAAGGGGCCTCGAGTCGTATTTCTGGAGAATGTAAACTTGATGAGAGAACATAGCGGGTCAATAGGTTACCTGGAAGAACTTGAGAGCGAAGGAGACAAAGTTCTTAATTTTACCGTTTGATGTTATCCTGAGTTGTTTTGGGCCGGTGTCATCGTCGATGTCCATGCTCAAGAATGTGACCATGACGTGACCATATGTTCGATTGATATCAAGCTTGCTCGTAAGTCATCCAATAGATGTGGACGATATTATATTGTTGATCTTGCAGTGCCAATCATTTATAGGCTCCATAATTCAATCTCTCTATCCTTGATACGAAATCCACTCTGAGCGCGCGAACTATCCCAACATTGTCAGTGACGGTCCTTTCGCCCGCCACTGTCAATTAATGTTGCTACTTGATATTATCAGGCTATTCCTCATTATCCTTTCCCGCTTATGTATCAGTGGACTGTCTGACTCGGGTCGCAGCCCACATGTTAAACATGCCCAACGACAGCCTCATGGTCGTTTGGGAATATTCCTGTCTAATCGCTTTCGTGAAAATGAACTCCTGGAGAGGGCTTGACCCGTGTCTTTCTCATGGGTAGTGTATCATTATTTATTAAACCCGGCCTTTCTGATCCTATCCGACTAACGTGCCCCAGATAGCTGACATGCAACGTGTTGTCCTTGCGATACTCTACATTAGGGGTCTGATTATCACGACCCTCCATGATACAAGTCATCCACCCAATACATCACCTGCCTCGATGCAGCGGCCTGGTATATGCCTGATAACGAAGCCCTTCTCCCATGCTCATTTCCTGCTACGATCCCCCTCCCTCTTCCATTCCGCCAGCGGTGGTGGGAATACAAAAACCTGCATAGCTTCCCAAACCGCACAAATTTTCATTATTCCCCAACATGAACAATGGTGCAAGTCCAAAGCCCAAATGGGCTGGTCGTCTGAACAGTGCCGTGCGCCGAAGCTCCACCATGCTTACTTTCGGCCGTTCGAGCGTCTCCAGACCGTCGTCCATCCGCTCTCGTTCCTCTTTTGATGCAGGTTCTCCTCCGACACAGAAGATGGACACATCGTCTTCTGGACCTGAAACTCTCGCAGTGCACATGATGCCTAGCCCTATCAGCGAGTCTCCCCTAAAAGAAACGGTTGCGATAGTGTCTGCACTGTCTGTTGGTCATTCTGCTCTCTCTCAAGAGCTCCCGCGATCTTCAAGCCCTGAGCCTTTAGATGATGTAGCGACGAGTCCTGTGGAGTATGTCCCACCACCCGTTGTTGACTCCTTCATTGGAAACCCAGGTGCATTCAAGGATCAAGACGAGGAGGAACTTCCCCAACCCATTGTCGTTTCTGATCCTCACAGACTTGCGTCAAAGCAAGATGACCCTTATTCACGTGCTCCTTCGTTTCGTGAACCTTCTGTTCCTACACCTGCTCCTCACAATATCATTTCTGAACATGAAGAGGATTTAGCTATGCCTGAACCGGAATCCACCTCCGCTCATAAATCCAGACAAGTTGTAGATGCCACAAGCTATCCCAGCACTAGCGATAACCCTGCTGGCGAAGCGGCACCGTATTCCAACGACGTTTCTGCCCATGAAGATAATAGTCATCCAATGGAACGTCGAGCAGATATGACGTCTATTCTGCCGACCGATTCAATTGCTCCTCCTATTCCCGTTGATATTGTCGATGTTCTCACACCTCCCCGTCCTATCAGTCCCACACGGCAAGATCCGCTGTCGGCGTCATATCATACCGTGCCTGTGGATGATCTAAATTCTAGAACCAACATTCTGGCTTCGTCACCATGCTCGGAATCCAGGAGCGTGCATTTGGATAATGCAAGTCTTTTGTGAGTCTATAATTAGTATGTGGCCTATGGCTAATCTCCCGTGGTTCAGGGGTGAGAGTCAGAATACAGATGAGAAGCCACAAATTACTTTATCCACGCCAGCCGCACCGGATGGGCCAAACAAGCCTCGGTATGTCCTAGATGATTTTCAAGCTTCCTCTGTTGAGAATGCACACTATCCTGTCTCTTCAGTCAGGAAACAGCTCCAATAAATGAGGGTCGTGATGAACCTGAAATTTCTGCATCATTACTGGAAGTCGTACCGTGGAGGTAAATAGCCCTCTCCAGCATCAGATCTTTTGTCCATCGTCCATTTTTCGACTATTATAGGTCTTCTAAACAGGACAAGTTGGCCGCAAATTTCTCTCCTTATGATGTTGATATCGAGTATGGGTAGACATCTGTCGAGGAAAAACTCATTTCTAATGACTATGCCCAGTGAAACGCGACCTCTACTCTCCGCACATAGGGGGCCCACGTCTTACCTTCAGTCATCAAAAGCGGTGCCAGATATCAACGTTGATATCTGTGTCGGTTCAATGAACGGCACTGCCCGTGGTCCCGCAGAGAGGAACGCCTGGAACGCCTGGAACGTGCACAATATTTCCACCATGCCTCGTCTCCATGAACTTGGCTGGATTGAATATCACCTTCCCGATGGAACATTCTATTATGTTCATCCCACGCGTCGTGTCACTACCGATGTTAATCTGAGAATAGAGAAAGTCTTGAATGCTGTTACAGCATATTTGGAAAATGATTGTGGAGAGATTGCACCGAGTGGGTGTGAGCTCTGGCTACGTGACAGTAACACTGCTCTAGGGAGTGGAAGGAAAAGTCTTGAACCGCAGAATAGTTGGGTCAATCATCAAACTCGATCTGTTGTTGTCGATGCGGGATATAAAGGTGGAAAGAAGAGGAAGGCTCTTGAGGAAGATCGTGAGTAGTTCTTGCTCATTAATTCAAGACTCAAAGTTCGGCAGAGCTCGATATGGAATATAGATATTGGTCGTTTATTGAGGGCCATCCAGCGCATACAAATCTTCCCATGAGCGCCAAGACTGAGGCCTTCGAGGCTCTAAGTTGGGCATGGACCGGTACGTCCATCAAACTATGGCATACATGTATGACCCAAAACTAGTATCACAGACCGTCTGCTCCCGACTAATCAGGTCGTGCCTGCTCCATTCACTCAAGATGAATGTCAAGAACTCAACAGTCTTCTGCGCTCTTTCACTGCCGATCAAGATGGAATTCAAACTCGCCTTGTAGCAAGAATCCTACTTCGCGTCGGTGAGTAATCTAAGGTGTGAATTGTTATGTATAAAACCTTAGGTCATCCTCAGCTATCTGGCGCCAAGCCTTTTTCCGCTCTAACAAACCACTCCCAAAGGATGTCGTCTCGAACACATATCCATCGATCCGTCGTCGACGGTCTCTAGTTCGCGGCTTTTTCGATATTGCTGTCTCCATTATCTGCTTGGGCATCCCTTACATATTTTTTGAGCGCCACAGCCAGCACTGCGTGGACGAAGAATCCAACCTCCGCACCGTCGGGCCTATGTTTATCATTGGTGCATGTACCTGTATTGTGGTAAGTTTCTTTCTACTTTGGTTACTCTCTCCGTTAAATATTCCCCTACGCAGGCAGCGATCGTATTGAGTGCATCTGTAACGTTCCTATCCTTGCCTAACCTGGATAATATTGCGAGAGTTGTAGGTCTTGTTGCAACCCTCTTTGCGTCGTTCTCTATGGCAGCAACGCTTGTTGCCATTTTCAAATATAAGTCAGAAATGGTCAGAATTGCCCCGCAGATCGGCGAAGGGATTATGTGGGTTTCGGTAAGTCAGCCAGTCTATAAAGTAAATGAGCGGCGCTGAGTGATTCTTATTAGAGGCGTTCTCTTATCTTCTCTATGCCGATGGTCTTCCTCGCCTATGCTATCATTGGCTTCATTACTGGGGTTATTTTATATTCTGTCAGAGATGTCGACTTCCCCGAAGGGTTTGTCGTCCAAAACAGCTCATCTTCAACCAATTGGATGACTGTTGTTGGTGTCGGTGCCCTGGCGGGTGCTTTGGTGATGTGGCAGCTACATTTGTAGGTGTTGATATTTATGCCTCGTCTCTTTCGTTGTGTTATTCAAGTACGTATTTATGCCTACTCGGGCGATGATGGCAAAGATGTAGCTTCATCTTTCATGAATGAACCATGAGCATCATCCTGGTCGTATCAAAAGTATGACGGCACTACGTGATCGTAGACACATATACAAAAATTGATAGACAATATATTGAGGATGGGGTGCCCAAGAAGTCCACATGCTCGCCTCAAGCTTATGAGTCGAAGTCATTCTTATGTCAACCAATCTTTACAGTAAAGTTATCGGTGACAGCGAAAAAAAAAAAACAAAAGGCAGATTTCTGCTCGGTGTTCACACCAAAGCAAAGCAATTCTGGAATGGAGAGGACCTTCCATGCGTTTTGGTGCCGAAATTTTGTCGATATTAGACGTGTACAAGGGAGTGCCTGGATGAAAGCACATTCGAAAGACGTAATGAAAGCAAAGATCTCTGACATGCCCCCCCCAGATCTGTGACCCACGGCAGGATAGCATCCTGACAAGTGGAGAGCCAGCACGACGGCGTCTGTCCTTTGACTGCGGGTGAGAATAAGCTTTAACTCAGCCCAAACTATTCAGGGAAGCAAATCCAGCTCAGCCCCTTATTAGACACATCACAAGATATTACATCTCATAAAGCATCTATAAAATAGCAGGGACGTACTCATGCACAGTGAAAAGGGGATGCAGTGAGTTCAACCAACTGACAGGAGAAACGACCTCAATCAGAAAAGGATTGAGTAAATGAACTCGTAGTCTCCGACTTGCAAGTAGCTCGCTACAGGCGCACACCCCTCGAGCTGTGTATTCGAACAGAAGTCCCCAATCCCATCTCCATACGCTTCACAAAATCCAGTTACATTGACATATCCAACTGCATCAGCATTATCCAACAAGAAATTGAAAACAGGCTGTGTGTCAAAGACTGTAACATCCTGGACAGTCCCAGAAATATTAGTCTGGAACTTTGCGATTGCTGTTTGAAGTTCTGAGTTATACTGAGAAACAATGGTGTGCATGAATGCCGCAGTTTGAGGTCCTTGCACGAGAGAGAGAGGGGAGCTCGGTCTGTCGGCGGGACCATAAGGAAAAGATGGAGCGCGCGCCGAGCAAGACGAGTTCGTCGAGCTAGTTAAAAAGCACTACTTAGCTAGAGTGGAAAGACAGGATACTGCGGATGCTTACCTGAGCTGTCAAGCGGTTCATAAGAGTCGTGTAGAAGTCTGGACGTGTTATGTTGGTCTGTCATTGTCCCCACAATTACTCGTGGAATGTACAGTGAAGGAAGTCATACCCATCCAACTGAATTTCCCTGAAGTAGCGTAGTCCACGTTAGTCAACAGCACAGTAAATGAAACCTATTTACAATGTCATTGATGCCGATCCAGAATGCAAATAGCGAGTTTGTGCCATCCCACTTAGCCCCATCTGGTTTTTGTGAGAGGAAGGCTTTGAACTGTTGAACCTGATCTACGAATGGATGCGATTAGAAGATGATAACGATAACAAGGAATTAATGAAAAAGTATAAGATTTTAGGCTGAAAAGGAGGGACAAGAGCCGCATCGATAGTTGCACCTCCAGAGGCGAGGTTGAAAAACCTGATTTTGCCCCGAGCTAATGTCATTGGCGGAGGTCAACAGACTCACTGCTATATTGGTATTATTATATTTTCTACCATGTCAAGATGACATCATGAGGCGTGGAATTGAACGTGGCTTGCTAAGGTATTGTACCCAGTTCCGTCCATTGGCTGATGTCTACATGAAACCCACACTTTGTCTTAACAACCCGTGCCAGTCAAAGGGGATAGAGCTTACGAAGTTTGGAATCGGTGAATTGACTCCCGCAGAAATATGAAAACCTAGCAGTGAGATGGGAGATATAAGACACAACTTGGTATTGTATAATAACTTACCATTGGCAGTATATGAATCTCCAAAAGCAAAAAAAGAACTTAGTTTCGTTCCAAGTAAGCTTTGACGAGACAAATGGCAGATAGAGAGGAATCACATTTCTCATTGTTGTTGTTGAGTAAGGCTTCCAAGTGGAGTCAAGGTCTCACTCACTCTTGCTCCTGTCTTGTTAGAAGTCATCGTAGTTGGTGTGAACTTATTGTCTTACTTGGTCAGTCACCTGATCACATGTACAACACCAGTCCAGGCTCATCCAGTCTTCCTTATTGGACAACACTTTTCCTTTGATCCACACTCTCCAACTTCATTCAGTGCAGATCAACACTCTCCATTTTATGTTCAATCACTCCTTAGACATCATATCAAGACCTTTGTGTTGGAAGGAACAGAGTGCACAGCAGCATGGTGCAGTGTGGACAACTGGCAACCACTTACCTGTGGTGTATACTTCTATGGAGAGCTGAAAGAGAGCAACAAAGAGAGATGAGTTGTATTGTTAGAGGTGAATACGACTATGTAAATTTTTCTATTGACTACCTAATATGCTTACTAAGCAGAGTGCTTCGCAACATTCCCCCTCGCTTGAGGCTTCAGCTGTTAAGTGATAGAAGTACAAGTGGGTGAGCTCAGAGTATCTCCAAGCCAAAAGATGGGTGGAAATGACTGAATAGGACTTGGCCAAGATTTTTAGTCAGAATATCAGCAGGGTTCTCTTTCCATCAATGTGATATGGTTTAACTTGTCTATCCTCAATTAGATCTCTTATGTAGTGATAGCAAATATCAATGTGTTTGGAATGCTTTTCTTTTATAGGGTTAGATCCCCATAAAAATGAGGAGTTGGAACATTAAAACCAACCTCATTAAGAAGGCTTCTCATTCAGGCAAGCTGACAGCCACAGTTAGAGAGGGCCATGTATTCAGTCTCAGTTGAAGACAGAACTACTGTCTTTTGCTAGCAGCTCATCTAGGATGTTACTTCTTGAGCCATTAGAGTAAAGTAGCTAGTCACAGATTTACATGATTCTAGATCTTGTGCCCAATCTGAGTCAGAGTGAGCTATAATAGACTTATTGTCAAGTCCATCATAGACTATCTGATACTTACAAGTATTAAGCAAATATCTACAGAGGTGCAATCCTGTTTGATAATGCTTATTTGAGAGATTTGCTATCTGTTGAGCAAGTTTGACTATAGCAAATCCTATGTCAGGATGTGAGCCAATCATCAGATATATTAGAGATCCAACCATTTGCTGGTACTTTTGATGAAAATTGAGATCATACTGTTTATCATTGGGTTTAAACATATAGCCCAACAGAAGTAGAGTACTTATTAGGTTAGTTGTTACATTGAATCATGCTAGAACTTTGTTCAAGTACTCAGACTGGTCTATAAAGATCTTTTGATCCTTGCAGTTATAATTTATATACATTCCAAGAAACTCTTTAGTTTCTCCAAGATCATGGTATTCCTATTTCATCATAAGTTTTGCTTCAACTCTAAGAGAAGTGGAGAATCTTTTAAACCTATGAAGCAAACATCATCAACATAGACAATAGCTATAACCAGCTCTCTAGTCTTTTTGTTAATGAAGTAATACACACTAGTATGGATTTGTATTGCTTAAATCCTAGGGTTAACATTAACTTAGTCATAGTCTGCCACCAAGATAAGCTAGCTTGCTTAAGGCTGTACAATACTTTGTGGAGTTGCCAGACTTTTTTTCTTTACTAGGTAGCCTAAAACCTTTAGGCTGCTCTATATAGACTTTCTTATCTAGATTACCATGAAGATAGACAGTTTTTACATCAATATTATAGATATTCCAATCTTCAAGAGTAGCAACAGCTAAAAATAAGTGTGCTATCTCATAGCAGACAACTGGAGAGAATAATTCATCAAAGTTGATTCTCTCGACCTAAGAAAATCCTTTTGCAACAAGTTAAAATTTGTAATGACCATTAGACTTAATGTTAAATACCTAGTGATTCTTAATTGCTTTTATTTCCTTAGAGAGGTTCACAACTTCATAGACATTTCTATCCTTAAGTAATTTCAGCTTCTCAAGACAAGATTTAAGCCACTTCTTTTGAATATCAGCTGGTAATCTAGTGACATTTCTAAGGTTTTTAGGAATTGGGCAAGACTATGTTGCACATTGTGCTAAGAGAAAGTGAATTTGCTCTATCTTCTCTTCTCTTGCAAGACATGCCAAGTAGCTAGTGATAGCTAGCTCAGCTAATTTACCTATAAGAGGTGGAGTATCCATTCTACTTCTATCATTATCAATAATGATTGGATGTTTGCCTTTCTATTGGATATTATATAGAGTCCTATTTATCTTAATAATATTGTTAGATGAGTTGTATAGGTAATCAACTCCATTTATCCTCACTGTTGTTAGGAGAGGTTCACACTTGAAGATGAAAGTCTACAGAGTTGGCTTGGACATGTACAGAGTGTAGAAACTCCTGCAATGAGCTCAGTGATGTGGACTTGTTAGAACAACCTTGGCCTTAACTTATATGTTGTGCCTCCTACAAGCCATGTGGTTGCAATTTCAGAGAATGGTCTTGTAAGGAGTTGTAAGGAGAGGGGTAAAGCACATCACTATTGATACCAGAGATTTAGTGTCAACTTTTAGTTGATTATCAGGCTAGCTATTACAAAGGGGTTACTAGCCTTAAATACATAAAATAACAAAAGGAGTAACTAAAACAGATCTCCGAGTGAGTGTTTCATTAGTGAAACACTATATAGGAGTTTAGATTTGGAAAGGGGAAAACTCTACATAAAGTCTGAGTAAATTTGCAGAGTTTGAAGGAGATAATTAGGCAATGTATACAAATGAATATGACTATGGATTTTGACTCAAATAAAGCAAAATAACCATGGACTTTTGGTGGAATTAAGTCCATTATAAAGTACCAAACTACCGACGGAGTTTTGGACACAAATAAGACCAAATAACCACAGGGATTTGATATCATATTGAAGTTAAACATGTCTCAGACATATTTCGGAGTTTGGGATATAACAACTATTCTGGATAGTAGATTATTTGTTAGAGTTACAAATATTGTACTTTGTTTTATTTTTTATTTTTTATTTTTTATTTTTTATTTCATTTTATTTTAGTTTCTCTTTTATTTAGGGTTAGGGTTTAGCATGATGTCACAGTCATGGTCACAATTTATGTGGTTATGATAGAACATAGTAAAAGCTTCTGGAGTAATGATATCATACAATGTGCTTAACATATGTTGATCTTATAGTTTATACATGGTCTTTAGAATAGGCTAGACATAGTAGTAGCATGGACCATCCTGTGGTGGTATATAAGGTAGATACATTGTACTAGGAACTACATCAAGTTCTCTTGTGATTAATCTAATCTAAGATTTAACTTTTGGTTCTAACTCTTGAGCCTTAAGTCATAACATTATCAGAAAAATATTGTATATTCTAATTGATCCTTTGTGATTCCTGATGAGCATTTTCATGCCTATCATGGGCTATGTTGGGATTAGAAAACCTCTCTCTTAGCTGCCATAAAAGGTTCCACAGGATATTGGTAGAATGTTCTTGTTCTCCATAAATATTTCCTTCTCTAAAAGGTATCTAAGTTTGATACTTAGATCTTCTCAGTCCAGGACCTTCTTGTAGTGTCTGCAGACCAGGTTGCAAAGGTTATTGAGGGCTGGGTGGTTGAATCTCAACATCAGAGTCAATATCATTCATCTCTTCAATCTTGAATATGGGTTTTTTAGGCCATAGAGTAGATGGGAGAGAAATAGACTTATAAGTGAGAGAAGGTGAAGGAGAATAAGTGGGAGGAATGGGTATGTGTGGAATATGTACTGGAGTAGGTCTATATTTTCCAGAAGAGTTAGGTGCTAACAACTCTATCTCTGAACTTGTTTTATCTAATAAATCATCATATAATTTGCACTCTTTTGCATGAGAGTTAGTGCATATAGGAAAAAGTCCCTCATCAAAGATGGTATATGTGGAGTGGAAGATGGTATTTCCTTGTGTATGGTGTATGAAGCAGTATCTATTATTCTCATACTCAATAAATATCATTAATTAAGAGTGTGGTGCAAGTTTGTTGGCATGAATTTCAATAGAGAGAAATACATAGGCTCCACAGCCAAAGACAAAAAAGTATGATGTTTTGGGTTTGTTCTCCAAGAAGATTTTCTGAGGTGTTCTCCACTTAAGATGTTTGATAGGTATGCAATTGTATACATGAGCTGTAGTTGCTATTGTGAACTTCCACTAAAAATCTGGCAAACATGTTTCAAGTCACATTGATTATGCTTTTTTGAGGAAAGTATGGTTTAATCATTTAGCATAACCATTTTGTTAGTGTACATGTAGAGGACTAGTCTTATAGATAATCCCTTACTCTCTTAGAAAGGATTGTAATTTTGATGTTATATATTTTCCCCCATTATTAGTGTATAACCTTTTCACAGGATGGAAAGTAATGTTTGATCACATTCAGAAAATAGACTTAATTGCATCTGCAGTCTCAGACTTTTTTGTGTAGAAAAGCAATATTGTAGAAAGAGGAATGGTTGTCAAGAAATATAATTATCTACTTGTACTTTGAATAGGACAAGGTGGAAAGCTCAAGAAGATCTGAGTAAATCAATTCCAGAGGCTTGCTAGAGCAAGTAGAGTTTTCAGAGAAACTATGTTGGTGTATCTTTTCAAGAGTACAACTATAGCAGACACATTTCTGTGTTGAGAAATGGATCTTCTTCACATCTTCAACATTGTTAAGGATATAATACATAATCTCATTAGAGACATGTCCAAAACAATGATGCAAAGTCTCTAAGTCTAGGTGTCTTGTTACAAAGCTTACAGGATTGGGGACATCATGCTTGAGAATATGAGTTCTTACAATCTGGATATTACCCCAGTGTTACAATCTCAAGACCTTAAAGTGGATCAAGAAAAGGAATCTTGTATAGGGTTTACACAAGAGAACTGGATAGAGAACTCAGTACAGGATTATCTACCTTGTATACTAAAAGCCCCATAGTTTGTGTTGTGGCAACCACTAGTCACAATAATCAATAGTAACATAAGTAATAAATCTCTCAGCAGGATATCAAGTGGGGATCACAAGAGAACTCAACAAGGAGTCTCTGCTGAATTGCTACCCTATTTATATAAATTACACATGGTCTGTGCTACAAATAATTACTCCTGCCCCAATATCCATGCATCATCTATAAGTACACTATATATACATCATGAGGTAGCCATGTGGTTAACATGCTCCTTGACATTATCCATCTAGTCTGCTCTAGGCCCATGATCTCACATCATGTGACAAGTCATATGACTGCAGTCACATGCCTCTTCATTGTCAATAAAAAGAAAAAGAAAATCAAAAGAAAAGAAATGTAAAATCAAAAAAAATAGATAAAAGAAAAATGTTAGTTCTCATGCACATCATAACAGTTTGTGCCCTACTACTTTAGCCTATCTTAAATGAACATGTGTTTTCCTTAAGGTCAATATATATTAAACATGCTGTATAATATTCTTCTAGAAGTTTTTACACTCTTTTATTGTGACATGTAATCATGTGACTGTGACTGATGCATGATAGCATGATAGTAACATCATACATAACCCTAACTTTAAGTTCCAAAATAGAAAATAAAAGGAAATAAAAATAAGAGAGAAAGTAAAAATAAATAAAGTCTATTGCTTTTAGCTTTGATACCTAGAGGTTGGGGGTAGCCAACAAGACAGCATCACCAGACTTATCACAAAAAGTAGAACTACTTTTGTTGTCTTCCACTCTCAACCCAGACTGAAGAATCTATCTAGTAGAGAGGAGATGCATCTGTATACCAGGAACACAATATACTGGCCATAGTTTTGACACAGAAATCTTGGTAGTTCATTTTTCAGGATCAAACATTTCATGTTCAATTAGAATGGTACTAGAAGCAACCATAAATAGTAGTATGTTTGAGTTTGCAGTCTCAACTCAGCTATAATTACCCAGAGTCATATTAATAAAGTTAGACTCAA
>Ga0157357_1000045_pt1 | contig 43634 bp, 42 predicted proteins | sample AttcapACBM1_FD_111485 | JGI IMG/M metagenome (GOLD analysis project Ga0157357, IMG submission 111485) | Fungus gardens microbial communities from leaf cutter ant in Botucatu, State of Sao Paulo, Brazil - Atta capiguara ACBM1 | ecosystem: Host-associated > Fungi > Mycelium > Unclassified ... | reverse complement strand
TCATTCATCGCTGAATTATCAGACGCCATCTGAATTTGCAGCAGGCTGGCGAAACGGGAAACATGAAGAAAAACCCACCGACATTACTAACTGAAGGTTGTATCTAATACTGGGGGCTGGTCACCATATGTGGAAATGTCATCATCTCCAAGGTAGACAGCGCCGATGCTAGTTATGGGATGACCGGCCAGCGTTATAGCTAGGTGAAGAAGCTCTCCGTCTGTCTGATCACCATCCTGCTCTTCAGAAAAGAAAAGCGTGCCTGCAGAAAGTGACCTTCCATAAACCACGGTCTTTGCGCTGGCGGCAGCACGCAGAACCTGCTTGCGCTCCTGAGCATCTCTGTAAGCGTCAAGGCTTGGTTTTTTAGCAAGCGCCTGAGAGGCAACCTGCGCAGCAACGGTAATGACCAGGGCGATAGCATAAGCCTCGTTTGCCACGGCGATACCACCGGCAACAGCGGCCACAACTGGAATAGCAGCAGGCATTATCTCACCCTCCATGCACTTAACAGATTGCCACGCAGACAAACCAGCCCTGACTCTCCCGGCACCCAGACAGACCCGCCGTAAAACACCCCGGCACAACGCCTGCCGGCATTCTCTACAACTGCAACGTCTCCGCGCTGGACCATCGTCGGACTTACCTCATCAAGAAACCGGCCAAGCACACGCTCAAGGGATCCGCCGCCGCGCAACAGTGCTTTCTTTGCTCCTGTCTCATCCGTTTCGAACTCAAACAGCTCGCGCAGCTTGTCGGCCGTCTGCGTTATCAGCAGAGACCCAGAACCGGCAGGCACAAATATTTGAATGACAGCAATGCCCGTGCGCTGAACAACGGGACCAGCGCCGATTTCGTTTGCTGCTGCCATGCCGGGGATATTGGTCAGCCGCGCCCAGATTGATTTACCAGAAGGGTCGTAAGTTGGTCCGTTCGGGTAGCTGACATCTTCTGAGGCAATAGCTGTCTGCGCCGTCATCCGTGAGATGATTGCGTTCCTGATTTCAGTGAGCATCATTTGTAGGCCTGAGTTACACCGTGGAATGAGACGCCATAGACCCCGGCTGGAGCCTGCTGTGAATGCCCATTTTCAAGAGCTTCAGCGTGTGGCAGGTTGTTCTGGATATAGATGACTGAGTAAGGCTTTCCGTTAGCGATGACTGGAAAAACGCGGTTTTCTCAGCAGTATTTACCTGCATGTAGTCGCGCAGTTCGTCGCGGAAAACTACGTCAGAAAAAATGGTTGGTATTGCTTAAATCCTTATTTGGATGCCTCATGCGCTGCTTTTAGTCGCGCATGTTCGGCGGGGTTGTTTCGGCGAAGCTCTACGCGCTCCATGCCGGATAATTGCTCCCATGTTTTGGTAACCCGGTCACCACTCTTAGGCGCGGCCCCGCCGCCACCTGCCTGACTTCCGCGCACGAGGGATGCGTAACGCGGAGAGTTTCGAACTCTTTCTGCAGGTCAGCCAGAGAGCTGACCGTAAGATTGCCTGACTCGTCAGTAATGCGTACCTGCCCTTCTGCCACTTTCAGGCGGCGGGCGATGAACTCGGTGAGGATTTCGGCGTTAGAGCCATCGGCAATGGCCGTAGCGACGCGAGTAGCGGCAAGGTTAATATCCCGCTGCTCAATAGACCGGCGAAGCTCTGTGAGGCTGCTGCGTTCGCGCTCAAGCTCAGCCTGTGAGCTTTCAAATAGCTGCTGATAGTTCCCTTCTGCACGGGCGCGTTCGTCGGCTTCACGCTGTGCCTGCTCCTCCGCCGCACGGCGACGCTCCTGCTCGGCCTTCTTCTCTGCCAGAAGCTCGTCACGCTGGCGCTTAAGACCGCTGACGTCTTCCTGCGGTATACCATCAACCTGTAGCTGATAAACCTCATCCTGCTGCACATACAGCGCCTTTTTGGCTTCGTCGAGCTGAGCGAATTCCTCAGCGGTAAGCTGATACTTCAGAGTCATACATTCTCCTGAATGGATGTGTGCTGGCCCGGCCAGCTATAGGTTAGATATAAAAGATGTTAACTTTGTGTTTTCAATGGAGGAATCATGTCTACTAAGTCGAAATCGGTGTTTATTACTTCTATATTCCCTGTTCTATGTGCTTTAGCTGGGGCGGCGGTAACGGCGATATTTGGATGGTTAGGAAATTATCAGCAGGCAAACACTTCATATAAAAATGCCTGCATAATTCGCATAGATCACCAAGAGGAAAACCTAAGGGAAAAATATTCAGAGTTTTTGAAAGCTTGGATTCACTTCTCTTACTCTCCAGATATGCGGCATCGCAATAACGAGATTTTAAGGAATCTAGAACAGCCTTTGGCATCAGCCGCTATAGATATGGCAGCCTATGCGCCGGATGAACTCTCAAATTTATCTATGGACATTGGAGCGGCTTTAAACTCATCCATTAACAGTAATGACGATGTAGAAATACAAGAACAATCTCTTAAAAATGCCATATCACTTACCGGAAAAGCTAACAGCGCCTTCAGAAATGCACTTAAAGAATTGGATATTAAAAGAAGCCACTGTGGTTAACCGACCTGCTCTTCATGCGAAACACCCAATGAGGTAAGGCGACGGATGATTTGCTTCTGCGTCTCACCGAGATATGAGCCGATAGCGATTTCGCTGAGGATGTCCGCCGTCTTCTTGCTGCCGAACTGTGCCAGCACGCCGGTTATGTCGATAACCTGCCTTCCTCGCCCTACAGCAAGCACTAAAGGGTCAGCCAGTACAGCGGCGGCGATCATCTCTGCCGATGGCTCAGCGAGGCGTACAGACGCTTTAACGATTTGACCGAGTAATTTGCTGTTGAATGTGAACTCGTATTGCGCGAATTCTCCCAGGTCGAGCTTCTGCTGCTGTGAAAGTTCTCCGTTTATAGCGTTCAGGTCACTCCTGAGCGCTTCTATTTGCCGGTTGTATCGAGCAGTCGCATACTGGCTAAGCCCTTCGTTAACGGCCTCTTTAGCGCGCCTGATGGCCTTGCGGACGAACTTAGCCGCCTTGCCAGCCAGACCTGAACCAAATCGCTGTACATAAACCTGATGGCGCGTGGCGGCGTCTGTAGTGTAACCGTCTGCGCTCATGGTTATTACTCAGTGACTGGAACGGTCTCAGTAGTAACGGCATCGCCTTCAATTGCAGGCTCTTCAGCACGTTCTGCGTCAATGTCATCATCGTTGCGGTCAGCATCAATAATTGCCGCCTGGCGAAGGTTGGTGCGAAGGTCTGATTTAGCAATGAAGCCCTGCTGCCAGAGCTGGATTTGCGCGAGAATCATCTGCGCATCCATCGTCTCGTCAAAGAACTCCTGATTCAGCCAGAACACGGTATTGGTCATGTCAGCTTTGCCGCTCATGTAGAGCTGTGCGTCCAGGATGGCGCGCTTAAGCGCCTCACTAACATTACCGGCAATAGTACCCAGTACGCTGTTATCGCTGCTGCGTCGAGCTGGATGATGCAAACCTCGGTCGTGAAACCTAGCTGGCGCGCCTTCAGGATGATGTTGCGGGTATGCATGCCTTCGAAATATTCGAGCTGCTCCGGTGTCATTTTAAAGCGTACTGGCTTGCCTTCTTTGTCAGTAATCCAGTAGAGGTGATTCAGGCGACAGAGTTTGTCTCGCAGAAGCTTAAGGTGTTCTGGCTTCATGCTCACCCCTTAGCGAGATTGTCCATCAGGTCGGAAAGCGTGCCTACCACATCATGTTCTGTTTTAACTTGCTCGCGGAATGCCTGTACCGTGACATGCTTACCAAGTAATTCAAGATTCTTAACCTTATCCGGCCATTTTATTTTTTTCAGTAGGCCGGCAGCATCACCAGCAATTTCGGTGACATCAATTCCTGACAGGCTAGTCCGCCAGACTTTGGGCCAGTCCATTACCGGCTTTAGCTCTCCATTAGCAAGTAGGATGTCCATAACATCCATTTCATCTATCTCAACTAAGCGACGTAACACATAAGCAGCATCAATATTAACTTGCTCGTTGCGTTGTGATTTCAGATCGGCGATTCTACTCTGGATGTTAGGTTTTGTGAGGTTTTCATGCCCTGATGCTCGGGCGGTTTTTTCGCTATACCCCGCCCGAATCGCCGCTTGTGTGGCGTTCAAATCGATGAGGTACTCGCGACAGAACATTTCTTGTTTGTCGGTGAGTGCCATTTATAGACCCAAAGGAGAAGTTGAGTTATGGAGTTCTGGGAAAACTATCTTATCGCGCACGTAGATTGTTCTGCTGAAACGGTGATTTTTGATGCCATCAAAGAATGCCAAATAAGTGGCCTTCTTAATGGCTGGGTTCTTGAAAATGAGCCCTATCAGCACATTAATTGGTGGCTATGCAAAGGAGAAGTTAAAGTCGGATTACAGCAAACTAGGGCAAATATTGCTATGACAAGCGTGGTTCTACCTTACACCTCTGAAGAAACGCTTGAACAAGCTAACGATGTTACCCGCGAGCTATTTATGCTTTTTAACAACACAAATCATATTTTAAACAGCACACTTTGAGATAACCTCATCATCGGGCGCACTCTCAAATGCGCCCGATGATGAAAGTCATTGCACTAATTAAACTGACTGCTTACTATTTTTTACTGTTCAAAAAATTGGTTCCCTAACTCCTTTCTGGCGCGCACTCAATCGGCGTTCAGCAATACTTACCACCTGATCATGATCAAACTTTTCATGCAAATAAAGTACGTTTTCAAACTCATAGCCTACAGGCTCAAAATAGCAGTCAACATCTTGCATTTGTACTTGTTTACATAGCCAATCACCATATGTAGTACTGCCATCGAACCAAAAAATCCCATGAGTTAACAACGCATCTATAGCTTGCTGCACCATACCAAAATCCCTCCAAACTCTTTCTATTTTAAAAATTATTAAACTACCTCATATGGTTTTATTAGTGAAATAATAATTAGCTTAAAAAAAATTTGTCACATACTGTCGTAACCCCGCTATATGCTTTCCGGCGACTTCAATTCGATTTTTAAAGTTGAATTTGAATTATTACCATCAAGAGGCGTCAGTAAGCACGCAGGCTCATGATGATTACCTTCTGAGGCTGCTTTTCACTTCGGTGATTATTTGCTGCTGTAGCCTGCATAACTCATTACGGTGTCTGCTCTCCTGATGAGACCAGAACCATATTCCGATCCAGGTCATAATGAGCGCGCCGATACAGACACCTGAAAGGATGTTGTAGATCGAGTACCCACTCATTTCTCTTCCTGCTGGCAGTTAGCTTTCCATGTCTTGTTGTGGGTCAGGATGGCACGCTTAGTGCACTCATCCATCGTCATGATATCGGCCTCTGTCACCTTGATTGGCTTCACCCAATTACATCCAGTATCCACTACCTCAACCCTTGTTGAGCCAGTCTTTGCGCAGCTCGTCATCAACAGCGCTGCCAGTGTAAATAGACCTGTTTTAGTTCCATGCATTTTTTGAGATCCCGGCCAAATAATGGTGTTGTCGATACTCCTCCGGCGTCTTATTGTTCAGTGATTCATGCGGGCGTTCACAGTTATATTCTGACAACCATTTTTCCGTGATTTCCCGCACTTCATTCAGCGTTCTGAACAGATAAAAATCGAGTATTTCCGTACGGTATGTCCGGTTAAAGCGCTCAATGAAAGCGTTCTGCGTCGGCTTACCCGGCTGAATAAACTCCAGTTTTACTGCATTTTTCTCTGCCCATTCAGCCAGTGCCAGTGAGATAAATTCCGGACCATTATCCATGCGTAGCATGACCGGATAGCCACGATTTGCCGCGATCCTCTCGAGTACACGGACCATTCGCAGAGCTGGCAGATTCAGATCGATTTCAATCGACAACGCCTCACGGTTAAAGTCATCAACGACATTGAACGTGCGAAAACGATGGTCACAGACCAGGGCATCATGCATAAAATCGACAGACCAGCTCTGGTTCAGCGCTTCCGGCGTGGCCAGTGGCGAGGGATTACACACCGGCAGCCGTTGTTTGCCCTTACGGCGAAAATTCAGCTTCAGCAGACAGTAAATACGGTGGATCCTTTTGTGATTCCACGGGTATCCCTGCCGCCGCAGAACCTGGAAGAGTTTAGGAGAACCGTATCGTGGGTATCGCTCTGCCACTGCCTGCAACGCGACAATAACGGGTTCGTCACGCGTGGTATCCGGGCGGTAATGGTAAACCGTTCTGCTCAGGTTCAGACTCCGGCAGGCCTGACGGATACTAAGTCCAAATGTCATTATCAGATGAGTGACCAGCTCACGCTTAAAGGCTGGTTTTAAAGTTTTTTTTCGATAACGTCTTTCAGTGCCCGGTTCTCCAGGCTCAGGTCGGCAAACATCTGTTTGAGACGTCGGTTCTCGTCCTCAAGATTCTTGATTTTTTAATATCAGAAGCTTCCATACCGCTGTATCTGGACTTCCAGTTGTATTAGGTGGCTTCAGAGATACCGGCCTCCCGGCAGACATCTTTAACGGTTCGTCCGGCTTCAACCGACTTAATCACAGCGATGATCTGATGCTCAGTAAAACGGGCTTTACGCATAGCGATCTCCTTCGTTGGCAGATTGATTATGCCGGATGATCTCTAAACATGAATGGCACGATTATGCGGGATACTTACATATCAACTTTGGATCCGATGAAGGCTAAAGTTGATAGCACAAGAATTACCTTGGGTCGCACGGAATCGAAACATACCGGGACTGGGCGCTTACAACTCGAGGCGGCCGGCAGTTCGATATGCTGGGGGTTTTGGATGACAAGAACGTCTGCAGCAGCACTTATCTTGGGGTTTGCGATTAATATTAGGAAAAATAATATAGCGCAAAAAAGATAAGCTCATGAGTCTAAGAAAATTTAAAAAAGAAGCGTTATATTAAATAAACCCTGTACCTCAGACACATAAAAAACGCTATGTTATCTAATGTATCCTGTAAGTTTATGATTCGCTTTTATAAGACATTGCTGAGCATGACAACCCAGATGGAGCTAAATAGATTAATAAACTTTATAAAGACCCAACCCTCAAAATTTTGCATTAAGGCATGCAGAACGTTAGTAAATCACTGTAGCCAGCTGGCTACAGTGATTTTAAGATTTATTTTGAGAAAACTAATATTTGCCATTTAACTGAGGCTCTATTAAGACTATCACCCTTGATAGGGTTTATATACTTAACAACAAAACCGCTCTTGACGGCTTTGTCAACGGCCTCATCAAGGCTAATTTCAAAAATATTCCTGTCTGGATCAGCAGCACCCAGCCGTAGTGTCAAAATAAAAACTCCCTGACTTGAAAGGAGTTTGTTGACGGTATGCAAAGCTGTTAACCTATCGTTATTATTAAGGTGCATCCAAACTGCACTCATCAATATTAAGTCAAAACTTTCTTTATTAGAGGTTAATGTGGTTAATATAGGCAAGCTATCTTTTATCCAGCTTATTGGCAGACCTTCATGATACTTTATAGCTAAGCTTCTCATACCATCGCTAGGCTCGACGGCAGTAACCTCATATCCTAATTTAGTTAGAGCAGCAGCGTCACGCCCTGAACCAGCACCAATGTCGAGACATTTTGAACCTTGAATAGGAAGAAAAGCCATTACATCCGAAAATATATTTTCGAAACTTAAATTTATATAGTTATTAAAATAGAATTCAGCATTAGTATCATAGGTTTCCCAGCTATACATTTTCTTCACCATTATATTATATTTTCGTCGAATCCATTATAACATATTCTTTATCCCATTTCAGCTCGTATGTTACAGGATCCTTTTTTTTATCAAAAAACATCTCTGGCATGCATGCACTCAGAAAGCTAAAGACAGCACATAAAAGTAAAACAAAAGACCAGCAGGTTATTACTGTATAATTCCATTTAGTATGAAGAGAAATAAAATCAAACAATGCATCCAAGTAAGACTTAACCCACTCTCCCTTCTGAGGGGAGGTTGATGAAGATGTAGCATTCTGCGTGGGCATGGGAAAGGGCGTGGTTGTATTGGCCACATTAGTTGCATTTAGATTTAACTCTATTTTCAATTCATTTAAATAATTAGCATCAAATGTAGACTCTATATTTCTCTGAATTTCAATTTTACTTCCGATCAAGCCCCTCAGTCTAAACAATGTTATTATTGCCAAAATATCAAAAAAACCGACTAAAAGCATAATGAAAATTATCGCTGTATTATTCATCAATGTAGCTCCATACCACAGCCCTCCATTGATAGCTATCACTAAACTAGGCACTTGCCACATGTACTGATTTAGGGAACGCATGTGCTGACCTGCTTCTAAATAAGTAACCTCTTGGATTTTTTGTTGCCACTTGATGTACTCAAGCTTAATTTCATGTTCTTCTCTATTATTGGCTGTCATCCGATCTCCTTAAGTTATGAAAGTTAAGCTTGGTTAGCCTAATAATCACGAAAATTAAGACAATATAAATTGGAGGCATTAAAAAACACCCTAATAATTTATTAGTCACATCAAATACAAAAATACGAAACAGAACCCCCTGTAATCCACAGGCTTATAACACCAATATATCTTATGTTTAACGTTTGGTCTAGATCTCTGTCAACATCACTAAATGATCATAGCAAGCATGTATCCATGCACTCTTAAAATTGAAATCCGAAAACAAATAAAAAAGAAACAAGTTAATAAAAATCATGACGTCAACCCCCATTATTATTAAATACATCCATTGCAATTAATTAGTCGACAGAAGTCCTTTTGAATGTAGGACTTATGCAAAGGCTTAAAGAAATCGAGATTTTTATTCATCGTGCTGGCCTGACTATGGCCGCCAAAGGAGTAAATATGGAATCGCCATATATGACGTTTGAAGAGACGGCGGCATTTTTCCGCCGCTCAGTGAAAACCATCCGCAACTGGAACAGTCGCGATCGCAAAACAGGTCAGAAGCGTATGTGTGGCTTCCCTGACCCAGCACATCAAGGCCTGTTCCTGAGGCGCGATATTGAAAACTTTGGAAAGCTACATGGTGACGATTGATCTCACGTTACTCTCGCCGTTCACGATCTTCATCACTATTGCCCACCAGGCTGTGTATGCCTTCCTTTGCTCATCTAAATAGTCGTTGTGGTCATACACCGCCCAGACTCCCGGCAGTGTGTGGCCCATAATCACCTCGCACACATGCGGTGGCGCTATTGATGACCACCGCGTCCTCGCCGTACGTCTCAGGTCATGCATTGTCCAGTGAGGCATGATCTCCCCTCTGGTTCGCTGGTAATAATGAATTACGGTTTTGGGCAGACCGAGCGCGGAAGCGCTATTCAATGCCCTTCCCTTATCTTTAGCGAGTGCGCTCTGAAACAGGTATTCAGGATGCTCACTGAGCGCCATCACCTCTTCCAGTATCTCTTTCGCGGCAGGTATAATTGGGCGCCTGATCGGCTTTCCTTTGTTACCGGTTTTGTGGTTCTCAGATGGAACCGTCCAGACCCCTTCGTCGAAATTAAAATGCGCTCTTTTGCTTTGGATCATCTCACCCGATCGGCAACCGAACAGCAGAACCAACTGCATTAGCAACACGTTTTTCCGGCGCATTGAGGTCTTATCAAAAGCCTCATACAGAACTCTGATTTCATCATCAGTCAGCACGCGCTTCGTGACGTTTACCTTCATACCCAAGTCGTGCGCCTTCAGGCTCTCTACCGGTACAGCTTCTACGATTTTGCGACGCATTGCCCACGAATGGGCCTGCTTTGTGGAAGTGAGTATGCGCCTGGCAATTCCCGGCACCTTCTTCTGTACACCTTCTATTAATTCTATCCAGGCGTGCGTGTTGACAGAGTCGTGTGGAAGATGGCCTATCTTAGGGAACACGTGAATCTCAAACGAGCGAATTATCCCCGGCGCGCCTTTAATGTTGGCCTGAGCATAAACCCGGTCCCACTCGCGGATAACGTTTTCAACAGTCATGGCGTTGACGTTCTTCTCATACCGCGACGCAAGGTACGTTTGAGGGTCGATACCTTCCTCAAGTGCCCGCCTGATTTTTAGCAGCTCATCACGAGCCTCTTTTAGCCCCAGAGCCGGATAACTACCAACGTCAGCGCGCCGCTGTTTCCCAGCGAACATGTAACGCATCTGGAAGACTATCTTTCCCTTTTTGGACACGCGGATAGAGAGACCATCACGATCGGTTTTCTCGAATACCTTTTCATGCTCTTTGCCCAATACTGAGCGAAGGTAGCTATCTGTGAGCGCCATGCCATCACCGTTAGTACATAAAATGCGAGGCTTTGAAGAGTAACCTATTTTATGTACTAACACATGTACAGATTTTGGCGGGTTCAGTTGTGACTTTTAAGGATGTGAAATGATGATGGAGGATAGAAATCAGTCGTTGGATCGTTGTGTAGCGCGGGCTTAAGGGATTAGCGGGGATGGCGAGGGATTAATTGTTATCGAGTCCATGATTGCAGAGATAGATGAGTTGCTTGATATCGATTTTCTTTTACCCGCCGTCACACCGTTCTAATGAACACCTATTATGTGCCGATGGGTTAACAGATTGCCAGTCGGAGATAGCATTGTGGTAAAGAGATCGCGGGCGCTTGCGGTTTCGTGCATGCGGCGTAGTGTGGAAGCGCTATTAAGACGGCGGTACATCAGACAATCAAGTGGAGAACGCCCCATGTGGGCAATAGATTGGGGTTATTGTTGATCTTAACATTGTATTATTTGTAATTTTTATTGGTGTTTCCCTGGTATTGCGACACTCACTTCGTGGGATACGGCCAGGCGTGATCAATCCCTGTGGAAGACAGGACGCCGGTAGCCAGTAAATAAATCACCACCAGCGCAAAGAATATAATTGCTGATATTTCAACGATTTTAATCAGGCTGTGTTTAGCCATTAATAACCCCCTTTTGATTGCGTGTATTTGACCTTCACCTCTTACCTTAGAGTGTTACCGGTAAAGTACAAGCCCCGTTCACAAAATGAAACATAAAGCCCTGCTTATATATTGTGACCAGTTTGTTACAAGCGTACGGATTGACGCGGAGGCGCGCTTTAAGGGGACAGTGGACAGTGAGCAGGAAGGCGGGCAATGCACAGGAGTGACAAACGGCAAAGGCACCGTGCTCGCACCTTTGCCGGGTGAATGGGGATTATCCGACGCCCAACGCTGATTTCACCTCTTGTGCGATTTTCTCAACCTGTGGGCCATAAATCACCTGCACATCCTGTTCGCTCACGCGGTTAATACCATTCGCGCCGGTACGCATTAACGTCTGATCCACCACTTCTTTCATGTCTTTGACGCGAACCCGCAAACGCGTGAAGCAGCAATCGACATCCTCTATATTGGCCGCCCCGCCCAGTCCGCTGATGATCACGTTAGTGCGCTCGCTGGCTTCAACAAGCTGGGGTTTTTCATCGTCCGTTTCCCGCCCGGGCGTTTCGACATGCATGCGCGTAATCACATAACGAAACGCGTAGTAATAAACAGGTGCGTAGATTGCCCCAAGCACCAGCGTCCACCACCAGTGGGTTTTACTGCCACCCAGCACGCCGAAGACCACCAGATCGATAATGCCGCCCTGCACGTTACCAATCATCAGATGTAGCATGGACATCAGCATAAATGACAGGCCCGTTAGAAATGCATGCAGCAGATAGAGCACCGGCGAAACAAAAATAAAGCAGAACTCAAGCGGTTCGGTGATCCCGGTGGTAAAGGACGTCAGCGCGCCGGCCATGACCAGCGCCTTAACGCGCTGTTTATGCTCAGGCCTTGCGGTGTGATAGATCGCCAGGGCCGCGGCCGGCAGGCCAAACATCATGACCGGTATTTTTCCCTGCGCCAGAAACTGCGTGGCGGTGCGGAGCGTCGCATCAGGAATCATCCCGGGATGGGTCAGCGAGGTATTGAAGATATTCAACGCACCAACAATCGTCTGCCCGTCCACGATGGCCATACCGCCGATGGGCGTAAAGCGTACGGTTTCATTCAGGATGTGATGCAGGCCCGTCGGGATCAGAATACGTTCTGAAGCGCCCAGCAGGAACGCACCATACTGCCCGCTCCGACCGATCATCTGTCCTACCCAGGCAATACCTTCACCGATAGTGGGCCAGACGAGCGCCAGAAGCACGCCGATCAGCGGCAGGAAAACCACCGTCACGATGGGCACAAAACGGCGTCCGCCAAAGAAACTGATCGCTGTGGGGAGCTGCTGCGTATAAAAGCGGTTATGCAACATGACGGTAAGCAGTCCGGCAATCACGCCGCCCAGCACGCTCATGTTATAGGTGAAAATGCCCAGCATCTGGATATATTCCGCCGAGGTCATCATGGCCGTGGTTTGATCCATTCCGGCCTGCTGCAGCGCCTGAGGTGTGGTCGTGGCGGCGGTAATGCCCCTGGCGGCCAGCGTGGCGTTAATGCCGACATTCATGGCGATATAGCCGATAACTGCGGCAAAGGCTGCCGTCGGCTTTTCCGCTTTTGCCAGCCCGATGGCGCTGGCCACGGCAAAGAACAGCGGCAGATTAGCAAAGAGCGCGCCTGCGACTTTGCGAATAAACCCGATGATAAGCTGGGCAACCTGCATCTGTGCGAAGGCTTCACCGGTGACGGCGGGATTCTGCATGGCGGCTGCCAGCCCCAGAAAGATGCCGGCCGCCGCAATCACCGAAATCGGCATCATCAACGCCTTGCCAAACGCATGGATCTGGCTGGTCAGTTGTTTCATGGTGTCGCGCCCTTTTCTGTTTTAAACAGCAAGTATTAGCGCGATGTGCCGATAACACCCGTTATGGCAAGGTTACGAAAAGGTAAAACATGAACACCATCACACTTGGCGTGCCCCACGATAAACGCCAGCTATCGCACCATTAAGCCAATCAATTAGACAAGCTTTGTCGTGAATAGCACACTAATCTTTACCATCAGGATATATCCTTGCAACATTCGTCCAACATAAAAATAAGCCTGCACACATGATGAAATTTAAGCGTCAAATTAAGCCATACCGTGCCGCAGCGGGCGGCTGGGGTTCACTGGAAGCCACCACACGTTTTGTTTTCGACAGTAAAGCTGCGCTGAAAAATTTGCGTAACCTCATGCGCATGAACAAAGCACGCGGCTTCGACTGCCCGGGCTGTGCCTGGGGCGATGACAATAAAAGTACCTTTAGCTTCTGCGAAAACGGTGCGAAAGCCGTCACCTGGGAAGCCACGCGCCGCGTTGTTGATACCGACTTTTTTGCCAAACACAGCGTGGCAACCCTGTATGCACAAAGCGACTATTTTCTGGAATATCAAGGCCGCCTGACACATCCGTTGCGCTACAACGCCGAAAGCGATCATTACGAACCCATCAGCTGGGATGATGCCTTTGCGCTCATCGCACAACATATTAAAGCGATGGATAACCCGGATCAGATGGAGCTTTACACCTCTGGTCGCGCCAGTAATGAAGCCTCCTGGCTTTATCAGCTGTTCGGCCGCATGTTGGGCACCAATAACTTCCCGGACTGCTCCAATATGTGTCACGAGGCAAGCGGTGCGGGCCTGAAACGCAGCATCGGCGTGGGTAAAGGCACCATCCGTCTTGACGATTTTGACCATGCCGATGCCATTTTTGTCTTTGGCCAAAATCCGGGGACAAACCATCCGCGCATGCTGCACAGCCTGCGTCACGCCGCCGACCATGGCGCAAAAATCGTGACCTTTAACACGCTACGCGAGCGCGGTCTGGAACGTTTTGCCGATCCGCAAAAGCCGCTGGAAATTGTCACGTCTAAAGCGGGCACCATCAGCTCTGCCTATTACCAGCCGCATCTGGGCGGTGATATGGCTGCCGTTCGCGGCATGGTGAAAGCCCTGCTGGAAACGCATCGTGCACGCCTTGCGGCGGGCGAAAGCGGCCTGTTCGACCAGGCTTTCCTGAATGCCAAAACCCATGGCGTTGAGGCCTATTTTGATGCGGTTGATAACACCGACTGGATGCAGATTGTGGCGCAGTCCGGCCTGACAGAGGCACAAATCCGCGAAGCGGCGGCAATTTATCAGAGTGCCGATCGGGTTATTTGCACCTGGGCGATGGGCATCACCCAACACAAGCATTCGGTTGATACCGTGCGTGAAATCACCAACCTGCAGCTGCTGTTTGGGCAGTTAGGCAAAAAAGGGGCGGGCCTGTGCCCTGTTCGCGGTCACAGCAATGTTCAGGGTAACCGCACCATGGGCATTGATGAAAAACCGGCTAAGCCTTTCCTCGACGCGCTGGGTCAGCACTTTGGCTTCGAACCCCCGCGTGCTGCAGGCCACAATACTGTTGAAGCGCTCAACGCCATGCTGCGTGATGAAATCAAAGTGCTTATCGCGCTCGGGGGCAACCTCGCAGCGGCGGCACCGGATTCTCCGCGCACCGAAGAAGCCTTGTCCCGTTGTGGTCTGACGGTGCACATCAGCACCAAGCTTAACCGCAGCCACCTCGTGCCGGGTCATGAAGGACTGATTCTGCCTACGCTGGGCCGCACCGAGCGCGATCTGCAGGCTACGGGTAACCAGTTCATTACGGTCGAAGACTCCTTCTGCATGGTTCATGCCTCTGAAGGCGTGGGGATTCCGTTGGCGGAGACGCAGCGTTCTGAAACCTCAATTGTGGCGAGTATTGCTCACGCGGTTCTCGGTGATGACAAGGTGAAGTGGTTAGATCTGGCGGCAGATTACAACCTGATTCGCGATCATATCGCGGCAACGATTCCGGGTTTTGCCGACTTCAATACCAAATGCGATCAGCCTGGCGGGTTCTATCTTGGCAACGCGGCGGCAGAACTGCGTTTTAATACGCCGACCGGCAAGGCTGAGTTTAGCCCTGCTGCGCTGCCCCACTCGCTGTTTCCGCAGTTGGATCAGGACGTGCCCTTCACGCTGCAAACGCTGCGTTCGCACGATCAGTACAACACGACGATTTACGGTCTCGACGACCGCTATCGCGGCGTTTACGGTCAGCGCGAAGTCGTCTTTATCAACCCCGATGACATGGCTGAATTAGGGTTCAACGAAGGGCAGAATGTGGATATTGAAACGCTGTGGAATGATGGCGTCACGCGTCGCGTCAGCGGCTTCAAGCTGGTGCCTTATAACATTCCTCGCGGCAACCTGGCCGCCTACTATCCTGAAACCAACCCGCTGGTTCCGTTAAACAGCTTCGGTGATATCAGCGGCACGCCCACCTCAAAATCCGTGCCGGTTAAGCTCGAACTGACGCAGGCGCTGGCAACCCAACGCATCGCCTGATTCAGGCTTTTCTCCAGGCAAAAAGCCGGTTCGTCCGGCTTTTTGCCTTGCCGCGAGACCCCGATTCGCGTAAAACTGTCAGCCGCTATTAGGCCACGAAACGTAAAAATCATGTTCCAGGATAATCCGCTGCTTGCGCAGCTTAAAGAGAAGCTTCACTCGCAAACGCCCCGTGCAGAAGGCGTTGTTAAAGGCACCGAAAAGGGATTCGGCTTTCTGGAAGTCGATGCACAGAAAAGTTATTTCATCCCGCCGCCACAGATGAAAAAAGTGATGCATGGCGACCGTATCGTTGCCATCGTCCACAGCGATAAAGATCGCGAAAGTGCCGAGCCTGAAACGCTGGTCGAGCCCTTTCTGAGCCGTTTTGTTGGCCGCGTGCAGAAAAAAGATGACCGCCTTTCTATCGTGCCCGATCATCCTCTGCTCAAAGACGCGATTCAGTGTCGTCCGGTCCGTGGACTGAGCCATGATTTCCAGAATGGCGACTGGGCCGTGGCAGAAATGCGTCGCCATCCCTTAAAAGGCGACCGTGGCTTTTATGCCGAACTCACCGAATTTATCGTTAAAGCCGACGACCACCTTGCACCGTGGTGGGTGACACTGTCACGTCATAATCTGGAGCGTGAAGCGCCAGAAATCGGCTTTGGCGAGATGCTGGACGAAAGCCTGACGCGTGAAGACCTGACCGCGCTGGATTTTGTGACCATCGACAGCGCCAGCACGGAAGATATGGACGATGCGCTGTATGCTGAAGCGCTGGACGATGGCGCCCTGCGTCTCACTATCGCCATAGCCGATCCGACCGCTTATGTTGCCGAAGGCAGCGAGCTGGATAAGCTGGCGGCGCAGCGTGCCTTTACCAACTACCTGCCGGGCTTCAATATTCCCATGCTGCCGCGCGAGCTGTCTGACGATGTCTGCTCGCTGCGCCCTGACGTGCGTCGGCCGGTTCTGGCCTGCCGCGTGACCGTGGCTCAGGATGGAAGCCTGGCGGACGATGTGCAGTTCTTTGCGGCCTGGATCGAGTCCAAAGCCAAACTGGTGTACGACGAGGTTTCAGACTGGCTGGAAAACAGTGGCGAATGGCAACCACAGAGCGACGCGATTGCTGACCAGATTCGTCTGCTGCACCGCCTGTGCCTGTCACGCGCCGAGTGGCGTCAAAACCACGCGCTGGTGTTTAAAGATCGCCCGGACTATCGTTTCCTGCTGGGCGAAAAAGGCGAAGTGCTGGAAATCGTCGCAGAACCGCGCCGCATAGCGAACCGGATGGTTGAAGAAGCGATGATTCTGGCGAACATCTGTGCCGCCAACGTCCTGCGCGAAAAGCTGGGCTTTGGTATCTACAACGTCCATGCCGGTTTTGACGCAGCAAACGCCGAACAGGCCGCCGCTGTCCTGGCAACTCACGGCATCACGGCCGATCCGCAGGCTATCACCACGCTCGACGGTTTCCGCGTACTGCGTCGTGAGCTGGATGCGCAGCCTACTCAGTTCCTCGACAGCCGCATTCGTCGTTTCCAGACCTATGCAGAGATCACCACCGAGCCGGGCCCGCACTTTGGTTTGGGGCTGGAAGCCTATGCCACCTGGACCTCACCGATTCGTAAGTTTGGCGATATGATCAACCATCGTCTGCTGAAGGCGATCGTGCGCGGCGAACCCATCGGCCGTCCGGACGATGCGCTGACAGTCACCATGAGCGAGCGTCGTCGTCTAAACCGCATGGCCGAGCGCGACGTGGGTGACTGGCTCTATGCCCGCTATCTGTCGCCGTTTGCCGCAACTGACCGCAAGTTTAGCGCAGAAATCATTGATGTATCGCGTGGTGGCATGCGGGTCCGTCTGCTGGAAAATGGCGCCGTCGCGTTTATTCCTGCGCCGTTCCTGCATGCGGTGCGCGATGAGCTGGTGTGCAGCCAGGAAAGCGGTACGGTACAGATTAAAGGTGACGTGGTTTACCGCGTATCCGACGTGATTGACGTGACCATTGCGGAAGTTCGCATGGAAACACGCAGCGTTGTTGCACGCCCTGCCGCCTAAGACACCACCGTCGGGACAGCACAGCCTGCTCCGACGGTCTTTTTTCCTCCGCCTGCCCCTGTATCTTCGCGTTAAATTTGCTCCACGCTTCACAGTTTTATCTTTATTAACTTCCACTTACATTACATTACATTAACGTTAGCTCGTTGTATCCGATCGCCTTCCATTCGGTCTCTACAAGGAGTGAGTTATGAAGAACGTCAAAAACGGCGTGCTCTGGCTGGCAGTGGCGTTAATTGGCGCGGGTGCGTTCGCGATGCTGGCGCTTAACCGCGGCGAGCACGTCAACGCAGTCTGGCTGGTGATTGCCGCCGTAGCCTGTTACAGCATCGCTTATCGTTTTTACAGCCTGTTTATTGCCCGCAACATTTTTGAACTGGACGATCGCCGTCTTACCCCCGCCGAGCGCCTCAGCGATGGTCTTGACTATGTTCCCACCAATAAGTGGGTGCTGTTCGGTCACCACTTTGCGGCGATCGCGGGCGCCGGGCCGCTGGTCGGCCCTATTCTGGCGGCCCAGATGGGCTTTCTGCCAGGCACGATCTGGATCCTGATTGGGGTTATGATGGCGGGCGCGGTGCAGGACTTTCTGATCCTGTTTATCTCTACGCGACGTGACGGCCGTTCCTTAGGTGAAATGGCCCGTCAGGAGCTGGGCGCCTTTGCCGGGGTTATTACCATGCTGGGTGCGCTGGGCGTGATGATCATCATTCTCTCCGCGCTGGCGCTGGTGGTGGTTAAAGCCCTTGCGAATAGCCCGTGGGGGCTGTTCACCATTGCAGCAACGATTCCTATCGCCCTGTTTATGGGCATTTACATGCGCTTTCTGCGCCCGGGTAAGATCGCCGAAGTCTCCTTGATCGGTTTTGTGCTGATGATGGCGGCCATTATCTACGGTGGTGATGTGGCTCAGCATCCTTACTGGGGCCCGTTCTTCACACTGAAAGGCACCTCTCTGACCTGGGTACTGGTCATCTATGGTTTTATCGCCTCGGTGCTGCCGGTCTGGCTGCTGCTGGCTCCCAGAGATTACCTGTCTACTTTCCTGAAAATCGGCGTAATTGTCGGGCTGGCCGTTGGCATCGTCTTTGCCATGCCAGAACTGAAAATGCCCGCTGTGACCAAATTTATTGATGGCTCAGGCCCGGTTTTTTCCGGCGCCCTGTTCCCGTTCCTGTTTATCACCATTGCCTGTGGCGCCATCTCCGGCTTCCATGCGCTGGTCTCCAGCGGCACAACGCCGAAGCTGATTGAGCGTGAAAGCCATATTCGCTTTATCGGTTACGGCGCGATGCTGATGGAGTCGTTTGTGGCAATCATGGCGCTGATATGCGCCTCCGTGCTGGACCCAGGCGTTTACTTTGCGATGAACGCCCCTGCTGCACTGATTGGCACTACGGTAGAAAATGCCGCTCAGGTGATTAACGGCTGGGGCTTTGTCGTCACACCTGAAATGTTAAGCGGTATCGCCAGAGACGTGGGAGAAGCCTCAATTCTGTCACGCGCCGGGGGCGCGCCAACCTTTGCGGTCGGCATGGCGCACATCATTACGGAGGTGTTCAACAGCCGCGCGATGATGGCCTTCTGGTATCACTTTGCCATCTTATTTGAAGCCCTGTTTATCTTAACCGCCGTGGATGCCGGTACGCGCGCTTGCCGGTTTATGGTGCAGGATCTGGTCGGTACGGTTGTGCCTTCACTGGCCAATAACCGCTCATGGCTCGGCAACCTTTCCGGCACGACCGTCGCCGTCGCAGGTTGGGGTTTCTTCGTTTATCAGGGCGTGATCGATCCTCTGGGCGGGATTAACACGTTGTGGCCACTGTTTGGTATTGGTAATCAGATGCTGGCATCGATGGCGCTGATTCTGGGCACGGTCGTGCTGTTTAAGATGAAAAAGCAGCGCTATGCGTGGGTAACGATTCTGCCCACTATCTGGCTGTTTATTACGTCGATGACAGCAGGTTGGCAAAAAATTTTCCACGAAAAACCGTCAATTGGTTTTCTTGCTCAGGCCAATAAATTCCGAAAAGGCCTGGATGATGGCGTGATCATCGCCCCCGCGAAAACCGTGGCCGATATGCAAACCATCGTATTCAGTAACCAGATTAATGCTGCCCTGTGCGGGTTCTTTATGCTGGTTGCCGTTACGATGCTGATTGCTGCCTTCTTTGTCATTCGTCGCGCGCTGCGTAGCGATGTGCCCACTACGCATGAGTCAGACATATCCTTACGTAAGGAGCTTCGTCATGGTTGACAGCATCCATCGCGTAGCGCGCCCACAGGGTCGCTGGCATATAATGCGCTGCACGTTACTTTCCAGGCCAAAACCCGTGGGTTTTCGCTGGCGAGCGCTGTGGCAGGGACTTCAGCAAAGTTTTCGTTTGATGGTCGGCGTGCAGGATTATCCGAAATACCTGCAGCATATGCGGCAACATCATCCTGACATTGCGCCGATGAGCGAGCGGGACTTTCATCGTTATTGTCTGGATGCCCGCTTCCCCAGCCAGGCCGGTAAGCTGGGAAAATGTCCGTGCTGAACAGAAAGTGTGCCCCGCTTCGGCGGGGTTTTTTCTGCCCGTTTTTTCTGGAAAGCAAAATAAATACAGTTTCGTCTTGTGCTGGCGTCAGTTGATGAATACTGTTGCTAAAATAACGAGATAACGCCAGCAATGTACTTCCTGGAGGGAGTGACCATGACCGATGAACAAGGGCAATCGTTGTTGTATACCTTGTTTGGTACAACCAGCCCTCATTGGCGATTAACCGCAGACAGTGATGCGCTGCTTTTTGCCTTAGATGAATCATCGAACACCAGCGTTGCTGTGCCACTGACGCCCGGCCAGTGCAGTTTATTGCGCGCGATGCCCGTTATTACTTCCAGTATTAATCTGACGTTAACGATTCACGGCGAGCAGGTCGCCATGCATTTTGTTGGCCGGCGGATCAACCAGTCCGTGTGGGCGGGCACCGCTTCGGCATGGGGCGATACGTCGGCGGTGGCGCGCGATCTGACGCTGGGCCTGTCATTTGCTGAACAGGTCGTGTCGGAGGCCAACTCGGTCATCGTTATCCTTGATCAGCGCGGCAACATTCAACGCTTTAACCGCCTCAGCGAAGAGTATACCGGCCTGTATGAACAGGATGTGATCGGCCGTAATGTTTTCCAGCTGTTTATGACCAAACAGGAAGCCGCGGCCTCACGCAGGAACATCGCAGGGTTCTTTCGCGATGGAAATTCCTACGAAGTGGAACGCTGGATCAAGACGATGAAAGGACAGCGACTGTTTCTTTTTCGTAATAAGTTTGTTCACAGTGGCAGCGGTAAAAATGAAATTTTCCTCATCTGTTCAGGAACGGATATTACGGAAGAACGCCGTGCGCAAGAGCGCCTGCGCGTGATGGCCAACACCGATGGCATCACTGGCCTGCCCAATCGCCACGCGATTCACCAGCAAATCAGCCATGCGCTGGAGCGGGCTGAGGGCAGTGAAACCGGCGTGGTCTACCTGGATTTAGATAATTTCAAAAAAGTGAATGATGCCTACGGTCATATGTTCGGCGATCAACTGTTGCAGGCCGTTTCCCTGGCGATTCTGAGCTGTCTGAGCAAGAACCAGACGCTTGGACGGCTGGGCGGTGACGAGTTTGTGGTGCTGGCTGAGCACACCAGTCAGGCTGCGCTGGAAGCAATGGCTACGCGCATTCTCGATCGCCTGCGTCAGCCTTTCCGCATCGGCCTCATCGAGGTTTACAGCGGCTGCTCCGTCGGGATCGCCCTGGCTCCGCTACACGGAGAGGACCGTGAGTGTCTGATTCGTAACGCTGATACGGCGATGTATCACGCCAAAGAGAACAACCGTGGCAGCTATTGTGTTTTTGCCGAGGAGATGAACCGCCGGGTTTTTGAATATCTCTGGCTCGACACCAACCTGCGCAAAGCGCTGGAGCAAGACCATTTATTAGTGCACTACCAGCCCAAAGTGGATGCTGACGGTAAAGTGCGCAGTGCGGAAGCGCTGGTTCGCTGGAACTCCCCCGAGCGCGGGCTGGTTTCACCCGGGGAATTTATTCCCTACGCGGAAGAATCCGGGCTGATCGTGCCACTGGGTCGCTGGGTCATGCTAAACGTGCTGAAGCAAATTATTGCCTGGCGGGAGCAGAATATTTATCTGCGCGTCGCGGTTAATGTCTCGGCGCGCCAGTTACTCGACCAGACAATCTACAGTGACCTGAAACAAGCCCTGACGGATGCCGGTTTAACCGAGTGCCCGGTGGATATCGAACTGACGGAAAGCTGCCTGATTGAGAATGAAGCCGAAGCGCTCAAGCTGATGCGTAAATTTCAGGAACTGGGTGCCCAGATTCACCTTGATGACTTTGGCACCGGTTATTCCTCCCTTTCACAGCTGGCTCGCGTCCCTATTAATGCCATCAAACTGGATCAAAGCTTTATCCGTAATGTGAATAAACGTCCCGTTTCTCAGTCACTCGTCAGGGCGATTGTTGCGGTAGCGAAGGCGCTTGATTTGCAGGTGATTGCCGAAGGTATTGAAACCGTCGATGAAGAAGCCTTTGTGCTAAAAAGCGGCGTCGATGGGCGGCAAGGCTATTTTTACGCAAAACCAATGCCCGCCGATCAGTTTGGGCACTGGCTGGCTCAGCATCCTGCCCGCGTGTAATTATCTAACCCGCTTTACGCAGTGATGCGCTGTGGCGGTTTTGTAACTGGACTAAACGCTCCATATAGGCAATATCCTTCGCTTCAAGCGTGAATGCATAATCTACCCAGTCCTCGGTGATATCCATCAGTTCCGCGCGTGACAGCTGCAGTACCCGCTGGCGCGCCTTTAGCATGGCGCGTACGCCATTCAGCTTAGGTCGCAGCGTATCGATAAAGGTGCGGGTGGCGCGGTAGCTGTCGCCCGGCTGGAAAACCTTATCGACCAGACCACGGGTTTCATACCATTCGGCACTGTGCGATTCGCCTTCCATAATCAGCTCTTCAGCCAGTTTCATGCCCGAACGCCGCGCGACTAATGAGTAGCCGCCCATTCCGGGAAACAGGTTAAAGGCGATTTCCGGAAACCCCATCCGCGCATTGTTTTGCGCCAGAATAAAGTGATGGGCCAGCGCGGCTTCAAAACCGCCGCCTAACGCACTGCCTTCAATCATCGCCAGCGTTACCGCGCCGGTGTCAAATCCGCGCGCCGCCGAGTGGATGCAGTCAACGCAGGCACGGGCATAAGCACGTAACGCTTCGCGCCGGTTGTTGCGGATACATTCCACAAAAAAGCGCAGATCGCCACCGGCATTAAACATTTGTGGAACTAACGAGCCGGTGACCCAGAAGTCGATAGGTAAGCCCGATCGCTGCGCCGTGTAACTCAGATTCATGATCTCTTCAATCAACTCATGATTAAAACTGGGTCGTGGCTGGGCGCGCAACATCATCCACATGGTGCGACGTCCTTCCTCGTAATAGGCAACTAACTGCGTGGTTTGTCCGGCTTCGGAAAACAGTCTGCATGTGGGTTGGTTAATCACGGTCATTGTCTCATCCTCTATTATTTTGATGCGCTAATTGCGCCACATCAGCCTAATCCAGAGTGAGGCCAGACCAAATGAGAGATTGATTTACAACATAAATTCCAGAGTGATCCCCGATGCACCACCTTTAAATGATTAGTAGACTTTCTTGATATCCGCAGCCTTTACCACAGAAAGGCGCGAACCGATAACCGGCATTGATGGGACTGTCCTTCCCTTAAGGCTCGCTCATCACGAGCCATTTCGGGACGCAGGCACCGCTGCGCCCCAGGCATTATTTCTGGCCGTACCAGGCATTTTCACCGTGTTTGCGCAAATAGTGCAGATCAAGCAGGGTCTGCTGAATGGGAGGCAGCCCGGCCGTGAGCTGCTGGCTAAACAATCCCATGTAAGCCACTTCTTCCAGTACCACTGCACTGTGGACGGCCGCATGTGCGTCTTTGCCCCAGGCGAAAGGCCCGTGAGAATTCACCAGCACGGCAGGAATGGCCGAAGGAGAAAGTCCGCGCTCGGCGAAGGTTTCAATGATCACCTCCCCCGTATTCCACTCATACTGATTTTTGATTTCTTCATCGCGCATGGCTCGGGTGCAGGGAATCTCACCGTAAAAGTCGTCCGCGTGGGTGGTGCCCCACGCGGGGATGGCACGTCCGGCCTGCGCCCAGATGGTGGCATGACGTGAATGCGTATGGACGATTCCGCCAACCTCAGGCCAGGCCAGGTAGAGTGCCCGGTGCGTAGCCGTATCGGATGAAGGCCGTTTTTCGCCTTCCACCACCTCGCCGGTCGCCAGGTTGACCACCACCATGTCCTCCATTTTCATGACATCGTAACTGACGCCAGAAGGTTTAATCACTAACAGACCTTGCTCACGGTCAATCGCGCTGACGTTTCCCCATGTGAAGGTGACAAGGTTGTATTTGGGGAGATCCAGGTTGGCTTCCAGGACCTGTTGTTTAAGGTGCTCCAGCATTTTTTTCTCCTGCTGAGAAGGGTTTTCATAGTGTGCGGAGCAGGCAGAAAAAACGTTATGGAGCAAATAGCTAAAAAGCAGCGGAAAATGGCTGTGAATGAAAAATTGTGTCGCGAATTAAGAATTTTCCATCTTCGGAAATTCTGCAAAATGAATAGAATTCTGTCAGGCATCAGACAGGTCCATCTGTTAATGATGCTTTTCAGCCGCTACAAGCAGATTGTCCATGGTGTCTGGCATTTTTATACTGAAAGGATGCGGTAATCATGCCTCACAGGCGGCCTGAAAAAAATTTCACAGCTATACTTACTGTGTTGCATCTGCATACACAATAAAGGAGAAGTTCATGACAATTACAATGACAAAAGTGACCGCCGCTGTCCTGGCGACCACGCTGGTTGTGGCGTTAAGCGGCTGTTCGAACTGGTCTAAACGCGACCGTAACACTGCGATTGGCGCAGGTGCCGGCGCAATTGGTGGCTCTGTATTAACCAACGGCAGCGCGCTGGGTACCGTGGGTGGTGCAGCTGTGGGTGGTATTATCGGTCACCAGGTTCACTAAGCACGCTATAACAATAAATCACGGCTACGCAGCGCATCTACATAATAAAAAACCGGGCTACCTTGTAGTCCGGTTTCTTCTTTCAACCCCCAGCCAGTTTTACCTTCATCCCTTTGGCTTCCAGCAGGCTTTTTAATAAATCGCGCTTGTCGCCCTGGATTTCGATCACGCCCTCTTTCACCGACCCGCCACAACCGCATTTTTTCTTCAGTTCAGCGGCCAGCTGGTTCAGTGCTGCCTCATCCATATCGACGCCAGAAATCAGGCAAACACCTTTGCCTTTGCGTCCGCTGGTCTGGCGCTGAATGCGAACAATGCCGTCGCCTTTGGGCCGTTCCGCCTTTTGTTCGGGCTGAGTGATACGGCCAGCGTCGGTTGAATACACCAAGGGATTATCGCGACTCATTTTACGCTCTCCAAATCCTGCAACAGCGCCTTAAGCGTCGCTGAGGGGTCCGCTGACTGCGTAATGGGACGTCCTATTACCATATAATCGACGCCAGCAAGGCGGGCCTGCTGTGGCGTCATAACGCGGCGCTGATCGCCCGCGTCGCTTCCCTGAGGCCTAATGCCGGGAGTAACCAGCTTAAAATCATGACCGATCGCCTGTTTGAAGCGCGCGGCTTCGTGCGCGGAGCAGACAACCCCATCAAGACCGCATTCGCGCGTGAGTTTTGCCAGGCGTTCAGCCTGCTCTGCGGGAGACAGCGTGATGCCCAGGCCCAGTAAGTCTTCGGCATCCATGCTGGTCAGGACGGTGACGGCAATCAGTAACGGCGCCTGCTCACCATAGGGAAGAAGCGCTTCACGGGCGGCATTCATCATGCGTGCTCCGCCGCTCGCATGAACGTTCACCATCCAGACGCCAAGATCGGCAGCAGCAGCGACCGCACGGGCGGTGGTATTGGGGATATCGTGAAATTTCAGGTCGAGAAAGATCTCAAATCCACGCTGTTGCAGGGTTTTTACCAGCTGTGGGCCGAACAATGTGAACATTTCTTTGCCCACTTTCAGGCGGCAGCTGCCCGGCTCTATCTGATCGACAAAATGCAGTGCGCTGTTCATATCGTGGTAATCAAGCGCCACTAACACCGGTGAAGTCTGGGATAAGGCCATGCTATTTCCTCTGCGGTAGGCACCTGCTGGCGCGTTAGACAAACGGCACGCATTCTACCTGCCCGCTTTTCGCATCACAATCCCTGTTGCGCTGCCAGGCGATAAACGCACGGAGGTCAGGCAATTTCTGCAATTAACAATTTTAGTATGTTGTAACTAAAAAGCATTGAAAACCAAGACAATAACCAACAGGTTATTGTCCATCCAGTCCGCGAATCGGTTTGACTGATGACCAGGTCCGGCATGACGGACAGTGCCAGTAGAGCGCATGGGCCGTAAAGCCGCATTTCTGGCAGCGATAACGTGGTTTCGTGCGGATTTGCTCGCCGACCAGATCGCGCAGCACCATCAGGCTCTCTTTAGCACGACCATCCTCCGCTTCATGCAGGTGAAACTCCATCAGACGATGGAATACGCGCATGTTGGGGTGACGCTGTAACTGGTTATTGATGTAGTTTTGCGCCGCTTCCGCGCCCTGCTCCTGCTCCAGAATCGCGGAAAGATACAGTTCCGCCGCGGCGCCGGTGTTCTCTTCCACACAGCGTTTAAGAAATGCGGCCCAGGCGTCGGGCTGATTAAGACGCTGAAAACAGGTTTCCAACATCGGCAGCGTTTCACTGACCAGCTCTTTATCCTGATCCAGAACACGCTGCAGATGCTCGATAGCTTTGGCGTGCTCCCCTTTCTCCATCAGGATGCGCCCCATCATAATCGAGACGCGTGCGCTCTGACGATCGGCTGACTCCCCCTTTTTCAACAGGGTCATCGCCCTGTCGAGATCGTCGCTGCTCATGGCCTGCAGCGCGAGTTCGCAATAAAAATGGGCAATCTCACCCTTCTGCTTGTCTTTGCCCAGTTTAACCAGCCGCTCAGCCACCTCGATAGCCTGAACCCAGTCGCTGGTTGCCTGATGAATAAGCAACAGCTGTTGCAGTGCACCGATCCTGAAATCTGTCTCATCAGTCAGCTGTTTGAACATGTCTTCGGCGCGGTCATAAAGACCTGCTGCCATATAGTCACGCCCCAGTTGCTGGATGGCCAGCAAGCGTTGTTCGTAGCTTAGCGACGCGCTTTCCATTAAAGACTGATGAATTCGAATGGCGCGGTCAACCTCACCGCGCGAACGGAACAGGTTGCCAAGGGTCAGGTGCGCTTCAACCGTGCCGCTGTCTTCCTTGAGCATGTCAAGAAACAGATCGACCGCTTTATCCTGCTGGTTGGAGAGTAAAAAGTTTACCCCTGCGACGTAGTCACGAGACAGGCGGTTTGATTCCTGTTGCTTATCCTGCTGCGCGCTTCGGAGGCCCATGTACCAACCATAGGCAGCGGCGACAGGAAGTAACAGAAACAGCAGCTCTAACATGGAGACTTATTCCTGCGCGGCCGGCGGTAGCGGTTTACCGACAGGCGCTGGCGTGCTCTGATCAATCTGAGTCTGCAGGCGCTTAACTTTACGTTGTGCATTGGCCAGAGAGACCCGAAGACGTAACCAGAAGAGTCCGCAGATAACCCATCCCAGCAAAAAACCGACGCCGAAAAGCGTTGCCAGTAACGTAGAGATACGGAATTCACCCTGCGCCAGCAGATAGTTAAAGGTGATAACCTGGTCGTTGTGCGCGCCAAGGGTCACGGAAATGATAAAAATGACCAAAACCACTAAAAAAATCAGCAAATATTTCACAGTGCATCCCGTTGTGAGGTTGTCGAATAGAATTATGCCAAAATTACGGCAAAAATACTGCTCCCGGCCGCATCAGACGAAGAGCTTTTGCTCAGTTTCAAGATAAAGATATGGTGCTGAACGGCGCAATTACAATCCTTGTTCCCGTTCGGCCACCTCCTGCTTCTCTTCCGGTGGCAGGCTGAGCGGCCCACAGAAGCGTTGAGCGAGCCAGGTTGCCACCACGACAAACACCCAGGAAATGAATGTTGCCACGGCCAGATCGCGCGGCCAGTGCATGCCCAGCAGCAGGCGACTGCCCATGACGCCTGTCGCCCAGAGTCCGACAAGCACAATCGTTTTGTAATGCCGGCGTGGCCAAAGTAAACCGATGACCAGTAAGGCCCAACTGGCGGCAAACATCGTGTGTCCCGACGGGAAGGCAAACCCTGTTTCAAAGGCCCAGTGCTTTTTCAACCAGCCCGGAATATGGGATTCATCCGCAATCAGCGCCGTAACGCGCTGGCCACGTTGCTCACGATTCAGTTGGTAAAAGGTCTTGTCGTCCAGCCCGTGGGTTTTCTCCAGCCAGACGACATAGGGCCGGGGTTCCTGCACCTGCTCTTTGATAAATGATTTTGTGTATTGACCGGCCAGGATGGTGGCATTCATGATCACCAGGAGCAGCAGCGCCGGTTTGAGCCTGAAACGCAGGCACCACAGCACCCACGCGCTTAAAATCAGGCTGGTCAGCATTCCCCACGGCCGTGTGACCGTTTCGGTCATCCAGAACAAGACCTTAAGAAAGGTATTACTTTCGCCAGGCTGCCATTGCCAACCGGACAACCATACTGCAACCGGCATAATAAGCAGCAGCAGCATTCCCGCCAGCGTCCGTTGAAAGATTTTAATCATCCCTTTTCCTTTTTCCCGGTAAAAACCTGTTGCGAAAGCATAACTTTAGCTTAAAAAAGAATAACATAACCTTTTAAGATTAGATAATCGTGCTTTATCACAACAATCGTTTACACAGATTAACAGCCTGCCTCGCGGTTGTGGCACAATATTCCACGTTTGTCGGGCCGCATCGGCCTGTGCACTATTATGATGATAGTGCATCCTTTGAGGGTTCTGGAGAGTCACATGCAGCTTAAACGGGTGGCAGAAGCCAAACTGCCCACGCCATGGGGAGATTTCCTGATGGTAGGTTTTGAAGAACTGGCAACCGGTCATGACCATGTTGCCCTGGTCTTTGGCGATATTAACGATAATCAACCAGTCCTGGCTCGTGTTCATTCCGAGTGTCTGACTGGCGATGCGCTGTTCAGCCTGCGTTGCGACTGCGGCTTCCAACTTGAAGCGGCCCTGAATGCCATTGCTGAAGAAGGCCGCGGTGTACTGCTCTATCACCGCCAGGAAGGTCGTAACATCGGCCTGCTGAACAAGATTCGTGCCTATGCGTTGCAGGATAAAGGCTACGACACCGTTGAAGCCAATCATCAGTTGGGCTTTGCCGCTGACGAACGTGACTTCACGCTGTGTGCCGATATGTTTAAATTACTGGGCGTAAATGAAGTTCGGCTGCTCACTAACAATCCACGGAAAGTGGAAATTCTGGGTGAAGCCGGGATCAATATTGTTGAGCGGGTGCCGTTGGTTGTCGGGCGCAATCCTGAGAATGCGCACTATCTTGATACCAAGGCAGAAAAAATGGGTCATCTTCTGCCGAAGTCCTGAATGAAACAGCCGGGTTTCCCCGGCTGATTTATCAGTTCAGCATGTTACGAATCACGTAGTGCAGAATACCGTCGTTTCGGTAATAGGTCAGTTCATTACCGGTATCAATACGGCAACGCGTATCCAGCTTCTCCTGACTGCCATCTGCGCGCGTTAGCGTGACAGAAACGGTGCATCCGGGTTTAAGCTGCGCCAGGTTTTCCACATCTATCGCCTCATCCCCTTTCAGACCTAACGTTTTACGCGTTACGCCCTGAGGGAACTCCAGCGGCAAAATCCCCATACCAATCAGGTTGGAACGGTGAATACGTTCGAAGGATTCCGCAATTACCACGCGGACGCCTTGCAAACGCGGCCCTTTCGCCGCCCAGTCACGGCTCGATCCTGAACCGTACTCTTTACCCGCAATCACCGCCAGGGGAATGCCGTCAGCCTGATATTTCATCGCCGCGTCATAAATGGCCAACTGCTCACCGCTGGGGTAGTGTTTGGTGTAACCCCCTTCCACGCCGGGCACCATTTCATTTCGAATACGGATATTCGCAAAGGTCCCGCGCATCATCACTTCGTGGTTGCCGCGCCGTGAACCGTAGGAGTTAAAATCATTCCGCTCCACGCCGTGGGACAGCAGATAGCGACCGGCCGGACTTTCCGCTTTGATGCTACCGGCAGGCGAGATGTGGTCAGTGGTGACCGAATCGCCAAGAATCGCCAGCAGGCGCGCGCCATGAATATCCTGAACCGGCTTAGGTTCTTTTTCCATGTCTTCAAAGAAGGGCGACAGGCGAATGTAGGTTGATCCTTCATCCCAGTCGTAGGTAGCCGCTTCACTTACCTTAATGGCCTGCCACTCTGGCGTGCCGTTAAATACCTCAGCGTACTCTTTATGATACATATCGCTGGTGACCTGCTGGACGGCGGTCGCAATCTCTTCAGGTGAAGGCCAGATGTCTTTCAGAAATACCGGCTTGCCCTGATGATCGTGACCGAGCGGGTCGGTTTGCAGGTTGATTTTCATATTACCTGCCAACGCATAGGCGACGACCAGCGGTGGCGATGCCAGCCAGTTGGTTTTAATCAGCGGATGAATACGGCCCTCGAAGTTGCGGTTACCGGACAGGACGGCCCCTACCGTTAAATCCCCTTCTTTGATGGCCGATTCAATCTCATCCGGCAGCGGACCCGAGTTACCGATACAGGTCGTACAACCGTAGCCCACAAGGTTAAAACCCAGTTTATCGAGATGAGGTGTCAGCTGCGCGACCGCGAGATAGTCGGAGACCACTTTAGAACCCGGAGCCAGCGACGCTTTGACCCAAGGCTGGCGTTTTAATCCCCGCTCAACCGCTTTTTTCGCCAGTAACCCTGCGGCCATCAGCACGCTGGGGTTAGAGGTGTTGGTACAGGAGGTAATCGCCGCAATCGCCACCGCGCCATCGGTCAGCGTGTGGCTCAGGCCGGTCTCGCTGTCGGTATAATCGACCTGCTTATGCGGTTTCTGTGCATGGTTCACTTCCAGCTCATTGCTGGCATCGAAAGCGGCGGGCACATCCCCCAGCGAGACGCGATCCTGCGGACGTTTCGGTCCGGCCAGGCTCGACTCGACATCATTCATATCGAGCGCAAGGCTACTGGTGAAAATCGGTTCATCGCCGGCGTTACGCCACAGGCCCTGTCGCTTAGCATAGTGTTCCACCAGTGCCACCTGCTCTGCATCGCGTCCGGTTAGCGTCATATAGCTGAGTGTAACTTCATCAACCGGGAAAAATCCGCAGGTTGCGCCATATTCCGGTGCCATATTAGCAATGGTGGCACGGTCGGCCAGCGGCAGATCAGCCAGGCCATCGCCATAGAACTCGACAAACTTCCCGACAACGCCGTGCTTACGCAGCATTTGCGTGACGGTAAGTACAAGGTCGGTTGCGGTGATGCCCGCACGCAGTTTCCCGGTTAGCTTGAAACCCACGACGTCGGGGATCAGCATAGAAACCGGCTGGCCAAGCATGGCGGCCTCTGCCTCAATCCCGCCCACGCCCCAGCCGAGTACACCCAGGGCATTGATCATGGTGGTATGAGAATCGGTTCCGACTAACGTATCAGGCCAAGCGTAACGTTCACCGTTAATGTTCTGCTGCCAGATCGCTTTGCCCAGGTATTCCAGGTTCACCTGATGACAGATACCTGTGCCTGGCGGTACCACCCGAAACTGATCAAAAGCCTTTTGGCCCCAGCGCAGAAAAACGTAGCGTTCATGGTTGCGCTCCATTTCCAGCCGCACGTTTTCTTCAAATGCGTTATCGTCACCGAAATGGTCAACCGTGACAGAGTGGTCGATAACCAGATCGACCGGCGACAGAGGATTCACTTTGGCGACGTCGCCGCCAAGACGACCCACCGCCTCACGCATGGCGGCCAAATCCACCACGGCAGGCACGCCAGTGAAGTCCTGCATTAATACACGCGCAGGGCGATAGGCAATTTCCCGATCGCCATGGGCCGTTTTCTGCCAGTCGACCAGTGCCTGGATATCCTCTTCCGTGACTGAATCACCGTCCTGCCAGCGCAGCAGGTTTTCCAGCAGAACTTTCATGGATTTTGGCAAACGATCAATGTTGCCGAGATGTTGTGATGCGCGAGGTAGACTGAAGATGTGATAGTTTTGATTATCTACCTGCAGTGTTTCCTGACTCTGCTCGCGTAGGGTTGACGACATAGCTCCTCCTTAATAATCATGGTCTTTAAACCTCAGAGACAACAAGGTTTAGCTTAAAGATAGACCACTTTTCTGTTAACGTTTTGATTACAACACCAATTGCTACAATCTGACGCAAACAAAAATGCCCCGTAAAATTACGAGGCATTATTTATTAACAGGAAACGATATATTACAAGGCTGCCCAAAGTGCTGCCATCCACACGCTAAAAGAGAAAGCATAGGCACTGAACCAGGTCATTTTAATCATATTCATAAGATCACTCCTGCGCCGAATGGGCAATAGAAAGCCGCACTACCAACCGTTTTAACGGATGACATCTTTTATGCTACGTGTGAAAGGCTTTTTTAAGCAGCCGAATGACAGAAGATGTGTCGAAAAGAAAAGAACGATAATTAATTATTTTACTTTCGGGTCCAGAAACGACTCGATGAAATTGCGTTGATGTTCGTTGAGATCCCAGCTTTCCGGGATAGAAACTTTTTCCGCCTTTGCAACCGGCTCTTTAGCTTTGTAGCCAGAGAGGCGATGCTGACGAGTGGTCATTGTGTGCTTATGGCAGAGTGCGTTTGCCCACATGGCTTAACCCCAGATGCGCCAAATCATTAACGCTACAACAACCCAAAACAGCGCTGAGGCAGCAAATACAGTTAACCAGGCGTTGCGACGAGTGTTACCGGAGCGCTTAACCTTGGTGCTTTTAGCCGGGAAACCCGGGTCTACAGTCAGTCTCGTAGTCATAGTTTTTGATAATCACTCTCAACAAAACGATTGATAACATCGATTAAGATTTAGGACGAATCCTAAACCCGTTAAGGCCAAAAATCCAGTAATTTTTATTGCACAAAACGATTAACGCAATTTATCAAAATGGTAAAAATTACTTAAGTGATGATTAATGACTTATTCCAAATAAACGTAAACGGCAGTGACAAAAATTTGAGTTAATTTAACTTTAGATCCAGTCATTACTAAACCCGCCTTTTAATCACCCCCTAATTAACGCTTCTCCATCAAGGCTTAACTGGAGTATGGGAATTATCCTGGCAGCCCGCAAAGATATCGCGTCAAAAATGTGTTGTGTTTCGCATTTAAGATACAGCAAACATTAAACATGTGATCGACGCAGCATTAACAAAAAAATAATAAAACTTATCAACCTAAGCATGGCGCTAACATTCAAACAAAAAAAAGGCTGCACAAGGCAGCCTGAGACTAAGGGATTGGACATCTCTGTTACTTAAACGGCAGTTTGATATCTTTAAACATGGCTTCAATATCTTCGTTTGAGCGTAGTGCGACAGCCGTATCAACGACATCTCGCGTCAGATGAGGCGCAAAGCGCTGGATAAAGTCATACATGTAGCTACGCAGGAAGGTGCTGCGACGAAAGCCAATCTTGGTCGTGCTGTTGGTGAAAATTTCAGAGGCTTCGATTCTGACCAGGTCGGGATCGGCAACGGGATCGACGGCCATGCTGGCGATAACGCCAACCCCTAACCCCAGTCGGACATAGGTTTTAATAACGTCCGCATCCGTCGCGGTAAAAACGATACGCGGCGTTAATCCCGCCCGCATAAACGCGGTATCCAGCTCCGAGCGACCGGTGAAACCAAAGGTATAAGTGACCAGCGGAAAATCGGCCAGCTCCTCAATCGTTACCTGCGCTTTACCTGCCAGAGGATGATCGGGCGTGACAACGATGGCGCGGTTCCAGTGATAGCACGGCAGCATGATCAGGTCGTCGTACAGATGCAGCGCTTCCGTCGCAATGGCAAAATCCGCATTTCCCTTGGAGACCGCCTCGGCAATCTGCGTTGGGGAGCCCTGATGCATATGCAGTGAAACACGGGGATAGCGTTCGATAAATCCTTTGATCACGCCCGGGAGGGCATAGCGAGCCTGAGTATGGGTAGTCGCCACATACAGGGAGCCCTTATCTGGCCAGGTATGTTCACCGGCGACAGACTTGATTGCGTCGACTTTAGAGAGGACTTCGCGGGCAATACGAATGATTTCTTCACCGGCCGGCGTCACCTGGGTGAGATGTTTACCGCTGCGGGCAAAAATCTGCACGCCCAGTTCGTCTTCTAACATACGCACCTGTTTGCTTATGCCAGGCTGCGAGGTATAAAGACCTTCCGCTGTCGAAGAGACATTAAGATTGTGGTTCACGACTTCTACGATATAGCGCAACTGCTGTAATTTCATATCTTTTTTTATCCTGGTCGGTTACAGAGTCGCATCCCCGGATGACGTACTGTCGCCCCGGCCGGTGGAGGAGTGCTGAGCAGCAAGAAGGGTTCGGAAATGCTATAACCACTATAGCATTTTAAGAAACAATGTAGAACGGATTGATATAAGGCGAGAAAAAAGGCCAGCGTGTGCTGGCCTCTGAGGATTACTTTTTCGCTTCCTGCCACTTGCCGTCAATGTAAAACGCTGACCAACCCGTCGCTTTACCCTCTTTTTCAGAGGCAACGTACTGTTGTTTCGTTTTACGGCTAAAGCGCACCAACGTTTTATTGCCTTCCGGATCTGTTGCTGGCGCTTCGGCCAGGTATTTCAACTTCTCAGGCAGGCGATCGTGGAAACGTTGCAGTTCCTCCACCAGCGGTGCACGGGTTTCACGTGATTTTGGAAAGGTGTTAGCGGCCAGGAACACACCCGCCGCACCGTCGCGCAGCACAAAGTAGGCATCTGACTTTTCACACGGCAGTTCTGGCAGCGGCACCGGATCTTCTTTCGGCGGTGCCACATCGCCATTACGCAAAATTTTACGTGTATTCTTGCAGTCATCGTTGGTACAGGCCATGTACTTACCGAAACGCCCCATCTTCAGGTGCATTTCAGACCCGCACTTTTCGCACTCAACCACCGGACCGTCGTAACCCTTGATTCGGAACTCGCCCTCTTCGATTTCATAGCCATCGCATTCAGGGTTGTTACCACACACGTGCAGTTTGCGTCCGTTATCAATCAGGTAGCTGTCCATTGCCGTGCCGCACTTCTGGCAACGACGACGTGCGCGTAACGCATTGGTTTCAGCATCGTCCCCTTCCAGAATATTCAGCACTTCATTTTCTGGAATCAGGTTAATGGTTTGCTTACAGCGCTCTTTCGGCGGCAGTGCGTAACCTGAACATCCCAGGAAAACGCCGGTACTGGCCGTGCGAATGCCCATTTTGCGGCCGCAGGTGGGGCAGTCAATGGTGGTTAACACCATCTGGTTTGGCTGCATGCCGCCTTCTTCAGGATCTTTCTCCGCCTGTTCCAGCTGCTGGCTGAAGTCTGAGAAGAAGCGATCAAGCACCGCTTTCCATTCCGCCTGGTTGTTGGCAACCTGGTCGAGGCTGCTTTCCATGTGCGCGGTGAAATCGTAATTCATCAGTTCGCGGAAATTTTCTTCCAGGCGATCGGTGACGATTTCACCCATTTTTTCGGCATAAAAACGGCGATTCTCAACCCGGACATAGCCCCGGTCCTGAATGGTGGAGATAATAGCGGCATAGGTCGAAGGCCGGCCAATTCCACGTTTTTCCAGTTCGCGCACCAGCGAGGCTTCGCTGAAGCGAGCCGGTGGCTTGGTAAAGTGCTGGCTTGGCAGCAATGCCTGCAGGCTCAGTTCGTCACCCACGTTCACCGGCGGCAAGGTGCGATCTTCATCGTTCTTGCGCAGGGCGGGCATGACCTTAGTCCAGCCGTCAAAACGCAGCGTGCGCCCCTTGGCCTTCAGTTTGTAATCCCCCGCTGTTACCGTCAGCGTGGTTGAATCATACTGAGCAGGTGTCATCTGGCAGGCAACAAACTGACGCCAGATGAGCTGATACAGCTTTTGTGCATCCGCTTCCATATCTTTGAGCTGCTCAGCCACCACATCCACGTCAGAAGGACGAATCGCTTCGTGCGCTTCCTGTGAATTCTCTTTGCTGGCAAAGGTATTGGCGTTGTCTGGCAGATACTTTTTACCGAAATTCCCTTCGATATAGCCGCGTACCATGGAAACCGCGTCCTGACTCAGATTGGTCGAGTCGGTACGCATATAGGTGATATGACCCGCTTCATAAAGTCGCTGTGCCATCATCATGGTTTTTTTGACGCCAAAGCCCAGGCGGGTACTCGCGGCCTGCTGCAGCGTAGACGTAATAAATGGTGCACCGGGTTTACTGCTGGTTGGCTTATCTTCGCGATCGGTAACGGCAAAGCGGGCTTTTTCAAGCAGCGCCAGGGCGGCATGCGTCTGTTCGTGATTGACCGGACGGAAAGGCTTATCACCCGCATGAGTCACGTCCATCGCCAGGTCATCGCCCTTCGGCGTCGTCAGGTTAGCGCTGAGTTCCCAATACTCTTCAGGAACAAACGCTTTGATCTCGCGCTCACGCTCAACCACTAACCGCACGGCAACCGACTGTACGCGGCCCGCGGATAACCCCCGCGCGACTTTTTTCCACAACAGCGGCGAAACCATGTAGCCCACAACACGGTCCATAAAGCGGCGTGCCTGTTGCGCATTAACGCGGTCAATATTCAGTTCGCCCGGCGTATCAAACGCCTGACGGATCGCATTTTTGGTGATTTCGTTAAACACCACGCGGCTAAAGCGTTTGTCGTCGCCGCCGATGACTTCCCGCAGGTGCCAGGCAATGGCTTCCCCTTCGCGGTCAAGGTCGGTTGCGAGATAAATGTGGTCAGCGTTTTCAGCCAAGGCTTTGAGTTCAGCGACCACCTTCTCTTTATTTGGCAGGATTTGGTAGTCCGCTTCCCAGCCATGATAGGGATCAACGCCCATACGGCTGACCAGCGCGGCCTTCTCGTCCTTCTTTACTTTTTTGACTTTTTTATCTGTCGAGGTTTCAGCACTTTTTTTGGCGGTTGAACCACTGGTCGGCAGATCCCGGATATGGCCCACGCTGGATTTCACCACGTAGCCACTGCCCAGGTATTTATTGATTGTTTTGGCCTTTGCCGGGGACTCAACAATAACGAGTGCTTTACCCATATTTACCTTTACCTAATGAATACGTCCTGCTCTACGGGAGAGGATTGGATGCCCAAAAACCCACGGGGTTCAATATTGCTACGCCTGTTTTTTATTTCAGGACGAGGGGCTCAATCTCTGGTCAGTGATTACAGTCCAATGCAACTTTATGATAAAAATCGCTTTTTCTGCCTGACTTAATCGCACTTCCCGGTGCAATATCCCTGGAATCTGAAACGCCCACACTGTACCTGATAAAATCTGTTACGCAACTTAATTAGCATCTGTTGTGAGTAAAGCCCCTTTTTACCCCTGCAGCCGTTTGTCGAACGATGCGATACGCAAGTAATATAGAAAGAATTGTCAGACTGTCAAAAAGGAGCCGACACATGCACAACCCGACTCAGGGTATTTCGCCCCAGGCACTACTGGAGATTGCCAATGCTCTGCTCAGGCAACATGATGATTATTTAGCCGGTGTCGCGGTGGAGGCGGTCAGTCAGCAGGGTAATGTGCTGGTCTTCCGTGGCCCGCTTTTTTTGGATGAAGAAGGGTTGCCAACGGCAAAAACCACCGCGGTCTTCAATCTCTTTAAACACCTGGCGGTTGAGCTGTCTCCCCGCTACCACCTGCAATAACAACAAACCCGGCTGAAGCCGGGTTTGTACTCATAACATCGGTTTATCACCGCGTTGCCACCACTTTAGCAGCAGGCGTTCAAATACCTGTCCTGAACTGTGGGTCAGGCGATCGATTCTTGAACGGCGACGCACGTAGTTCACGCCCAGCACGGTAAATTTATCCATGTGCTGAATAATCAGATCGTCACTGGTTGAAATACGATCGATCAGGCCTAACGTCAGGGCCTGGCGTCCGTACCAGTGCTCACCGGTGGCGACACGGTCGATGTCCAGTGACGGGCGCATTTCGTGAACGAACTGCTTAAACAACAGATGTGTTTCATTCAGATCCTGCTGGAATTTCTCACGCCCTTCCTCCGTGTTTTCACCAAACAGTGTCAGGGTGCGTTTGTACTGGCCCGCCGTGTGCAGTTCAACATCGATATCGTTGCGCTTGAGCAGGCGATTGAAGTTAGGAATTTGCGCGACAACGCCAATTGAACCTATGACCGCAAAGGGCGCCGCCACGATCTGGCTGGCAACACAGGCCATCATGTAACCGCCGCTGGCCGCGACCTTATCAACGGCAGCCGTAAGTGTTAATCCGGCGTCACGCAGGCGCTGCAACTGAGAGGCGGCGAGACCATAGCCGTGCACCATGCCACCCGGGCTTTCCAACCGCAGCAGGACTTCGTCACCGGGCTGGGCCACTGCCAGTACGGCAGAGACTTCTTCACGCAATGATTTCACTTCGCTGGCATCTATGCTGCCGTTAAAGTCGAGCACATAAAGCGTCGGCCTGGCGGTCTCCAGGCTGCCCTGCTTCACTGCGCGTTTCTCTGCTTTAGCCTTTTGTTTCTCGGCTTTCTTATGATTTTTTAACCACAGCTTTTGTGCCTGAGGTTTCATTTTCTCAAGCTGCAGATCCTCTTTCATTTTGCTGTAGTCATCACCGAGGTGGGTTAAACGGAGTTGCCCACCCTGGTGACGTTTGCGCTGTGCGGCGTTCACAACGATCATGACGATCGCTGCAATGGCAATCACCACCGTCACCGCTTTTGCTAAAAACAGTCCATAATTCAAAAGAAGTTCCATCGTGTCGCCTTATTAAACAGAGGATTACTGACAAAGGGTTAGTTTAACTGGTTTATTTTGGCTCGTCGCCTGAAATGCCAGCACCTGGCACAGAATGTACCTGTTGCTAATTGCGTCATGCCCTGAATTGAGGCATAAAGCGTGAAACCCTCACGTTGCGGGAGGCTCCCAACATGCATTACCAACCCAAAAATGATTTACTTGCGAATCGCCTGATTCTCGTGACCGGTGCCTCTGACGGCATTGGACGGGAAGCCGCGTTAACCTATGCCCGCTTTGGTGCGGAAGTCATCTTACTGGGGCGCAGCGCCGAAAAGCTGCAGCAGACAGAAGAGGCGATTAATCAGTTAAACAAATGTCCGGCACACTCGGTCGTATTTGATCTGTCTGAGGCCACGCCGGCGCATTGCCACCAGCTGGCCGGGCAACTGGCACAACGGTTTTCACACCTGGATGGCGTCTTACATAACGCCAGTATTCTGGGTGACATCACGCCGCTGGCCGAGCTTGATCCCCTGGTGTGGCAACAGGTGATGAAGATTAACGTTGATGCGACTTTCTTCCTCACCCAGGCCCTGCTGCCGCTGTTGTTAAAATCAGATAGCGGCTCGCTGGTCTTCACCACGTCTAGCGTAGGCCGCACCGGCCGGGCAGGCTGGGGAGCCTATGCGGTATCGAAATTTGCCACCGAAGGCATGATGCAGGTGCTGGCAGATGAGTATAAAAATCATGCGTTGCGGGTCAACTGTATCAATCCCGGCGGTACGCGGACTAAAATGCGTGCCAGTGCGTTTCCGCAGGAAGATGCCAGCAAACTTAAAACCCCCGCCGATATCATGCCGCTCTACCTGTATTTGATGGGCGACGACAGTCGTCGCAAAACCGGTATCAGCTTTGATGCCCAGCCTGGCAGAAAACCCGGAGCGGCCGAGTAATGACGGATGAACGCCACCAACAGCGACAGCAGCGTTTGAAAGAACACGTCGATGCCCGCATTGCCGCAGCCAGTGAAGTCAGGGGCATCCTGATGGTGTTTACCGGCAATGGCAAAGGTAAGACCACGGCGGCGTTTGGCACCGCGCTCCGCGCCTGCGGGCATGATAAGCGTGCCGCAGCCATTCAGTTTATCAAAGGCGAGTGGCCAAACGGTGAGCGCAATCTGCTGGAACAGCATGGCGTGGAGTTTCAGGTGATGGCTACCGGCTTCACCTGGGAAACGCAGAATCGCCAGACCGATACCGATGCCTGCCTTGCCGTGTGGCAACATGCTCAGCGCATGCTGGCCGATCCCCGGCTGGACCTGGTGATACTTGATGAAATCACCTATATGGTCAGCATGGATTATCTTCCGCTTGAGGCGGTGGTAACGGCCCTGAAACAGCGACCGGTGCATCAGAGTGTGATCGTTACTGGGCGGGGCTGCCATCGCACGCTGCTGGATTTGGCCGATACGGTAACGGAAATGCGCCCCGTCAGGCACGCTTTTGACGCTGGTATTCAGGCCCAACAGGGCATAGACTGGTAGCGTTAATTAACACAATGCCATAAAGGTCAGGCGTGAATCCGTCTGACTCGCCTCTTTTTTGTCTTAATCAAATTATCAATCTGTTATCACTTTGCTCTAGCTGTCATCCCTATCCCTTGCTCAAACGCGAGATGACCCACCACGCGCCCTTCTCGGCGTCGCGTTAAGGTTGTCGGGGCAATTTGGGCAGGCTGCTCACGGCCTTACCCCATTCAACTGGCGATTAATGTCATTTTTTCGCTTAGGTTTTACGCGCCCTTTCCAGTTAATGATGCCTGAAATTAACCCTTTCCCGCGCCAGCATTCATTGATCACAGTCACATTGTGCCGGGCCAGCCGGGCCGGAAACCGATCGGGATCACCCTTTTATGTTAAAGAAATGATAAAAATAATTTAGCTTTAATATCATCTCTATGTGCATGGTTAATCAAAACAACAGGTTAACTATTAACACGCTAAGTAATTCCATAAATTATTACCTTGCTTACTCACAATTGAATGACTTTTTGCCAATAAGAGGGCTGTTATTTTGCTGACCATACTGGGTTTTACGATGGTTGTTTGTTTCATGTATTTAATCATGACCAAACGCATGTCAGCGCTGATAGCGCTAATTCTTATTCCCACACTGTTCGCCCTGATAGGGGGATTTTACCAGGGTCTGGGCGCCATGATGCTCGATGGTGTGAAAACGCTGGCTCCTACGGGCGTGATGCTCACCTTCTCTATCCTCTACTTCGGCCTGATGATCGATGCGGGTCTGTTTGACCCCTTGGTGCGGTTTATTTTGAAAATCGTACGTGGCGATCCGCTTAAGGTTCTCGTCGGAACGGCCGTGTTAACGTTGCTGGTCTCACTGGATGGTGACAGCTCAACAACTTACATGATCGCGATTGCCGCGTTTCTTCCTCTTTACCGCAAGCTGGGTATGAACGTGCTGGCAATGACCTGTCTGGTTAACCTTGCAAGCGGTATCATGAACCTTTCTCCCTGGGGCGGCCCGACGGCCCGTGCGGCGGCGGCATTGCGCATTGACGCGCTGGACATTTTTATTCCCATGCTGCCGGCCATTTTTATCGCCTGCGTGGCCCTTGTCGGCCTGGCGTTTCTGTTTGGCCTGCAGGAACGTAAGCGCCTGGGGGTCATGAGCATCAACGATCACCATCTGGATAATATTGAGCTGGGCCTGGGCGATGCGGAAGAGTGCGCGGCGAATCGTCGACCCAAAATGTTCTGGCCAAACTTTATTCTTACCACGGTGCTGCTGGTTTTGTTGGTTATTGGCGCGATGCCTATCCAGATTCTGTTTATGCTGGCCTTCGCGATTGCGGTAATGCTGAATTACCCTACGCTGGAAGAGCAAAAGGCGCGTATTGGTTCCCATGCCAGTAATGTGCTGGCCGTCACAGCCCTGATTTTTGCCGCAGGTATTTTTACCGGCATCCTTTCCGGAACCGGCATGGTGGATGCCATGGCGAAGAGCCTGTTGGCGTTTATCCCCCACAGCTTTGGCCCCTATCTCGCGGTATTCACCGCATTAATCAGCCTGCCTTTTACCTTTTTTATGTCCAACGATGCCTTCTACTTTGGCATCCTGCCGGTCATTGCCCAAACGGCGGCCAGCTATGGGATTTCTGCTGAGGAAATTGCCCGCGCTTCGATTGTGGGTCAGCCTTTCCACCTGCTCAGCCCGCTGGTTCCATCGGTTTATCTCCTGGTCGGTCTGGCGAAAGTGGATATTGGTGACCACCAGCGTTTTGCCATTAAGTGGGGCATTTTAATCAGTCTGGTGCTAATGGCCGGGGGATTAATCACCGGCGCGTTTCCACTGTTCCACCGCTAAACCGGCTCAGATCACCTCTCCCTGACAGCAAAAAGCCGCAACGATCACGTTGCGGCTTTTTTATTAATCCGGCGCTTCAGCTCAGCCTGATATCAGGTCGCGTTGCGTTTGCTGCCCGGATTACGACGCGCAGGTCTGCCACTGGTCTGGCTGTGGCGTTTAACGGCACGACGGATCTGGTTGGCTTTGGTGCGGCGGCGATCTTTTTCGACAGCCAGCTTGGTGACGGTCTCATCGTCCATTCCCACCATATTGCGCAGATAGTTAACAGCAGGGAGATCAAGCTCCATCCAGCCACCGCGTGGTACGCCTTTTGGCAACGTGATATCGCCATAGCGAACACGCATCAGTCGACTCACCTGAACGCCCACCGCTTCCCACAAACGACGAACCTCCCGGTTGCGTCCTTCGGTCAGGGTTACGTTATACCACTGGTTAATCCCTTCCCCCCCGGCAAAGCGCAGCGTTTTAAATGCCGCGGGGCCATCTTCAAGCTGCACACCTTTACTGAGCTGACGAATTTTGTCGTCATCAACCTGACCAAACACGCGCACCGCATATTCACGTTCAACTTCACGGCTGGGGTGCATCAGGCGGTTAGCCAGTTCACCATCCGTTGTGAACAGCATCAATCCACAGGTATTGACATCAAGGCGGCCCACGGCGATCCAGCGCGAACCGCGCAGGCGCGGCAGTCGGTCAAAGACTGTAGGACGCCCTTCCGGATCGCTGCGGGTACAAAGTTCACCTTCAGGTTTGTAATAGGCCAGAACACGGCAGACTTCTGTTGCTGATTCAGCAATCGACACCAGATGACCGTCAATACGGATCTTCAGGGCTTTGCTGTTTTCGATACGATCGCCGAGAGTGGACAGCTTGCCGTCAACGCTCACGCGCCCGGCAGCAATCATCGCTTCAATTTCACGACGCGAGCCATGACCGGCACGCGCTAAGACTTTTTGTAACTTTTCGCTCATGGAGCTACCTCATTGTCGCCTTCCCAGGCGTCGGATGGATTAGGAATTTAACCTTAAAAATCAATGGCTTATATTTTCCTGTTGGCCCCATTATACAGGATGTCCCTCTTAATGTAACCCGTATTATGGCATTGCCCTGATGCGCGCCGCAGGTAAGTAAAAATCAGCATGAAAACAGATGAAACCCACCGCTCGTCTGTTACGCATCAACGCGGCTGAAGGCAAGATAAGCGAAGCCTGTCCTTTATTATAATAATGAAAACGTCGTCTTTGAAGCCGGGCTCGCGCCACACCTTGTCTGCATAATTATCAGAAAGGCGCCTCCTCAGATCCTCAGCATACTGTCGTCTGGATTCACGGCTGTCCGCGCTCTTTTCTGTAACAGGTTCCCGGCAGAGATTTATTTGTCCTCAACGCAAAATGTAACGCTTTGTTACTTAATTTTATCTAATGTTTCTCAGATGAGCGACTATAAAACTTCACGCGTCATCTGTTTTTAAAAATGGCTATAAAACAGATTTGTATTTAATGATTTCTGTACTATAGATTTACCGTCAAACAATTTAAGCAGATCGCTAACGGCTTCTGCGGTGACAACAAAAGTTCCATGAGGAAGGTTATTTAGCGCACCCCATTTAATTTGAGTTAAATAAAAATCGGGCAAAATTTCACTTAACTCAAATAACCGCGTGGCCATTAAGCCTGTACAGGAATGCGCGAAATCCAACCCTTTCTCGCCGGACAGCTGCGTTTTTTACCTTGTAAAACAACAGCAATTGCATGACAAAGCTATACAAAGATAAAAAAATTGTACAATTTTAATTATTGTCCGATAATACCCTTGTGTTGACCTCATTGGGTTGGCCTGCTGCTCATGTAGTCGTTCTGTCAATAAAGCAAAAGTTAATTAAAAAAATTGGGCTAATA
>Ga0157357_1000044_pt1 | contig 44590 bp, 52 predicted proteins | sample AttcapACBM1_FD_111485 | JGI IMG/M metagenome (GOLD analysis project Ga0157357, IMG submission 111485) | Fungus gardens microbial communities from leaf cutter ant in Botucatu, State of Sao Paulo, Brazil - Atta capiguara ACBM1 | ecosystem: Host-associated > Fungi > Mycelium > Unclassified ... | reverse complement strand
GAGAATGTGTTGATGCTTTTAGAGAATGTGTTGATGCTGTAACTTTAACTAAGCGCCAACTGTCAAGTTCTAATTCTTAAAGTCACATCGAATGATTTTTTTCAGCAATAAAATGCGCTGAAATATAACGAAGGAAATTATACACGTCTGTACTATCGACATACAGTGGGTTTCGTTAAAGACGTCAAAGGCGTCATGCGATCAGGATAAGACAATGCAAAAAATTAGAGTGCAGAGACATCGTGCAAAGGAGTGTTCGGATGAGGGAATGAGACAAGAATGAGACAAGAATGAGACAAGATGGGAATGAAACGCAAAATAAAGGAATAAAGCTAATTACCAAATTATGTTCCGGAGGTACCCTGCACTGCAGATCCAGAACTTCAGTTTGCTGTAATTTCTGTCGGTTTACAAGCTTCCTCCTGCCGCTGCCAGAGCAACTCTGCCCACAAAGGATGAGGAGGGATGTGACCAACGAGGGCGCGGAAAACTTCAAGCCTATAGAAATATCAGTCTAGTTGCTGAGGCCTGCAGGTCGATAACCCATTCTACTTGCCATCTATATTTCTCCTCGTTAGTATCTGCGAAAAAGACGATCTCCTGTTCCCGAGGAAAGATAAGTCTGAAAGAACGTTCGACACTAAACAAAGCATCGTCATCATAGCCTCTGGATCTCGCAAGAGGACTCAAAGGATTTCTCAAGTCCTGGTCATCCTGAACCACAACCGCCTTCTTCAGGTCTATCGTGGCAGTGGCCTTTCTAGTGACGTGGTTAAAAGCTACTAGATTGGCACCGATCACACGGAAAAGGCGGCGACGCCAAGTCTTTTAATGATTAAGTCGGATGAATTAGATACTAATATCAAAAGTCGCTCACGTTGCAGTCGCCACCATTCTGTGTGAGAATGCCTTCGAAATAAGTTACTTTGTGCCAGTTGATGTGACGCAGCCCGCGATGACATTCTTCCAAGCTCTGTGGAAGCTGATCAGATGAAATCCCAGGCAATGGCGGAAGTCGGAATATCTGCAAAACAATCTCCCCGACCTGTAAAGTAGAAAACTTGCCACCTAATTCGACGCGTTGCCCAATAAGCGGGTAACTCGTTTCGAATAAGCGTGTATCGCATCGTGTAGCAATGTCTTTGAACTGAATGAATGCACGTGCTAGGGTGCCATCCGGTTTGAGATAACGCGCAAGGTTGTCGGGAAGCCTGTGTATAGGTGGCGGTGGAGGGGGTTGCCGAACTAGTTGTCGAACTATTTTCTCCTTCGGTTTTTTCGGTGAGGATGAAAAAAAAGCACGCATTCCCCTTGAGGAGGATTGTTGAACAACAGGCGGTGGGGGCGGTGGGGGCAGAATAGGAGTAGGAGTAGGAGTAAGTGCTTCAAATTGGGCAATAATGTGAGGGTGTCGGCGAACTTTGAGTGTAAGGGTGAACTCGAGTTTACTGTGTTCAATGCTACAGCACCATAGAATCAATGAACATCTATCAGGTCAGAAATCCCGGCTTACAGCTCGAACTCCTGATCGATACGACAATTTGGTCCAAGCTCACACTCAGGTGTAGTCACGAAATGTATACCATTGTTCAATGTGCAAGTAAGCACCGTCGTTTCTTGGGGAAGAGGAAGGTGGGCTGCTTTCATGCTTAGGACTATCCACATACTGGTAAGTCACCTGAAGTTTCACACAAACTCTGGGCCTTTACCTTTCACGAAGACTTTACCGTATGCTTTGGCAGGGTTAGCTTGCAAACGATATTCCTTAATTTCCTTAGAATACTCGTTCTACAAAATTTAGTCCTTGTCTCAAAATTGCTCGAGAGAGTCAAGATACATACCATATCAGAAGGACGACGGACTAACCTCCAAGCTTTCCCAGTCTCGAGGTCACCAGCCCCTGGCATGTGAGATACTTTATCATCAGGTGCTGAGGCATAAATCGTGCCTTCGCGTTCCCGAATATGATATTTCTGTCGATTAAACCGTTAGCCAAAAGAACAACAAGTATCAGCGCCAAAAGCACGAACACTCTTCCTCTGAGAGTTTGCACCATTCAGCTTCTTCAGTTCGCGCTCAATGCTCCGGGAGAGCAGGTCCTCTTCAACCAACTTCTCCATATCGCCACCTACATTGAACGACTGTTGCTTAGCTAAATCTTGTGCGTCCCCTGCACTCATACTACGCCTTCTGGCTGGTCGTCCAATTCCCAATCGAGCTTGCACTCGCTGGCCTCCATTCCGTGTCGAGATGAAACCACCTTCAGCTCTGCGTTCTCTTCTTTTCTCGAGAATGAGTTGTTCGCGAGTCTTGATGTTATTGTCTTTGGGAAGAAGAGGAGGAAGGATTGATTCAGTTGAAGTACGACATTTAACCCTATTCAAAGCATCATTTGTATGCAGCAGGTCTGAGTTTGTCGCCGCTCGGCAAATCTGGGGCACCTGAGCGATTTCCATTGGCTGCTCATGCGATTTCTCGAACTCCTGTGTCATGACTGAGTCATCGTTATGACCACTTGCCCCAGCAACGTCATCCATAAGCCTATCCAGCGCACTCTTTGCATCCATGCTGACGTTCACATCACCCACTTTAACACTTGTCCCACTATGAACGCTTCCATTATCGGTTTCACGGCCATGTCTAGAGATATCGAGGTTATCCATGGAATTGTTGTGAGTCGAGTCAAGGTTCAGCTTGCTACCAAAGTTCAGCTGAAGGCTTGTGTACATTCCGAATTCCTTTTCAGATAGACTATCTGGAGTAGGGAGACCGCTACCAACATTGAATTTCTCTGCGTGCTGAATGGTCGCAGTCTCTATGCTGATAGCAGTTGAGATTGACATACAGTCGCGGTCCTTGTCATGCTCAAAGGATTCAACCTCAACAGCTTCGTGGCTAGAGATGGTAGCATCCGGAAGTTGACACTCTCCGTTCTTGTCCACAGGCATTTCGGGGGCCGGGAGTGACTCACTTCTTTCTACCATTAGGCCCAACTGAGAGCCAGGTTCCGGGCTAGGACTGAGCGCGCTTCTCCTTTCAGTGAAACGGCGTCTGATATCGTTCTTACTGATGCGATGATGAGAGCTGCTGCTACTTTGGCTCACGTTGAGGGGTGAAGTAGCAGCAGCAGGCGTCTCCGTAACGTGAGGAAGTAACTCTGACTGCAATGATGGAGAGGATGACGATTTTCTTGAAGTCTCATCATTGATCCCTGCAAGAACTTCGTCGTCCTCGGGAGCTTCTAGAGATACTCCAGGGGCAGAATGTTGCGTATCAGGCCCATCTTCAAGGATTGGGGAGTTGTCTAGAACGGACGAGGGAGGACCCTGCCGAATCGGATTAATAATTGACTGTTTGTGAACGAATGGGAGAGGGGCGCACCTCATCACTCGATTGGTATATCTCACTTCTGCTTAGTCCACTCAAGCTCACTTCGGAATGACCGATAGAAAGATTAGATGGATCCAGAGAGTCCCCACTAGTCCTATGATGATCTTCAAGGCTACGTTCACGAGAATCAAAGATCTCCGCCCCCACAGATGGAGATCGACGCTCGATAGATTGCGATCCTACCATGGTTCTATGAGTCAATGTGGACCCGACGAACATAGAACAAGTGCACACCTCTTGGCCACATGTATTTGGGGATTGAGCCTTCGCCACGAGTTGGAAGGGTAGTTCTCACAGGCGAAGGTGAAAGGTTGACAGGAAATTGTTCCACTTCTTGTTCCTCTTCTTCCTGCTCCACATTTAGTCGTCGACTAATGGGCGGCGTGCTTTGTGCAAGGATGGGAGAGGTATGAGACAATGTAGGGCCATGAGGTGATGCAGAATTGGGAGCCTGGGAATTAGAGGAATGAATGTTTCTGGACTTGCCTGCTTTAGGGGATTGTTGGGTATAAGTGAAGGAAGAATGAGGGGATGCATGAGGAGAAAAACGAAGGGAACTTTCCCGAGGAGAATCTTGGTGGAGGTGATGCGGTAAGCATTCCGGCATGTCCATCTGTCCGAAAGGAATCCCATCTTCGGTTTCAAGATCTGTTGGTATGTCGGATACATGAGGTGTAAGCGTTTCAAGAGCACCAACGCCGACGAGGGCTGTGTTGGAGGAAAAGAATATTTCTTCTACCAATCCTGTAATGCTTGCGTCTGAATCCAGAAGCGTCTTAGGCAGGGTCTTTATGCCACTGTCGGTATCTGGTAGGTGGGTACCCTCATAAGAATCATCTTGTGTATACACATTAGGGGCAAGTTGAATCTGAAGCTTCGATTGGGGAGGTTCGTCGTTCATATGTTCACCGCGGAAAAACGGGTCCTCCTCGTCAATATCCTGTCCGGACCCACCATAGCACACTCCATCATCAGAGCCCTCCCAAAGCTCTTCTTCAGATGTTTCGCAATCAAATTCAACGACGTCGCAACGCTCATCGAACGTTACTGTCTTTCTTCGCTCTCTCTTGGCTCCACCGCTGAGACGAGGTCCATGGAGCCGCCTTGACGCAAGTGAAGACCTTCCTGGCGAAGGGCCAGCAGTAGGCACTGGAGGCTCACTATTAAAACGGGTGTTTCGAGACGAAATAGGGGTGGAGTTGGGTATAGGCGCGATTTTAGGAGAAGGAGAAGGAGAAAGAGGTTGGAGGACCTCGTTTATGCCAGTGGTCCGTTCCAATTGCTTGAAAGGGCTTTTCGTTACGGGCTCCTTCTCAAGAAGACCTCGAAACGTCGTACTTTGTTTACGATCACGTTTCAGGGAAAAGGGGCGGTCATTCTCGGTTTCTGCGTCCTCATGCATTGATGTGGGGCGTGGCCGCTTTTCTCCCGAAACTCGTCTGATGGGAAGGGCGACCGAGGTTGGACGAGATAGCATAGGTAACACAGTCAACTGTGATTTGAATGGTGACTTGGAGACCAAATTATTCTGCTGAACATGCTTAAAACTAGAAGAAGAACGCCGGGCTACCGCAACACCACGTTGGAGAACCTGTGAATCTCGCTTTGCGATTCGCAAAGGAGAAGTGATAGATCCTGAGCTTGAGGAAGAGGGCATGGAATTCATTCCTGACAATGACCAACCCAGACCTGATCCGTGGAGGATAGAGGACTTGATAGTGTCAGGGGAATTTGGAAGTAAACGGGTTTGGCGAGGTGAAGTCGTCATAGGGTGGACTGTGCCACTAACTGGCGCAAATCCACGAGGGAAAGAAGAATCGTTACTAAAGTCGTTACAAATCCGTGGTGATGAAAGTGTGATTCCTGCGGGTCCACAAGGAGCCAGGGAAAGTCAACAAACCCTTATCGTGAGAAGTTTGACTCGCAAGTCCCAATCACCGCGCCAGTCACGTGATGACAACTTGTGTCTGAACTGTGGAAATCCAACACCGAGAATCTGGTGGAGTTGTCGACGAACGACACAGAAATGCAGAAGCCTGAAGTTGAGGACTTCTCACATGTTATATTTCACCCTCGAAGTCAAGATTTTGAATATTCCACCCCGAATATCGGAACATAACGGAGTGGGGAAGAAGGTGGCAATAACACAGGCAGAGTCCCTGCTGATTGATACCGTATGTTCCGAAGGAATAATCAGACGGCTTATTGAAGCCATCAAGGCATCCTGCGCGCAATGACTGTTGTTGCAAATGTGGATTATGTTTTGTTCGATGGTGATGAAGCTTACAAAAGAGGAACTTGCAACTTGTGGAAAAGAATCAAGCGCTAACTCCGGCAACCTCCGGGCCGGCACTGTTAAACATAAATGAGGTTCTTGGCCCCAACCCTCCTCCAGCGACATTGACTGATGTCGTTTCAAAGCCTTATTTCCGCCTCAGAATGTGCCACACCCGCGAACCCGCTGTCTCAAGTCCTCAAACATGCCGAAGGGGACCGCAGTCTGCAGCAGGTTGGTCACCTATTTACCTATGGAGATATCGCCAATAACCCGTACTTTAGGATAGAGTTACGGGCCCATCATCAAGTAGAGTAAGCCAAGTTTTGTACTGACTCTGCTTCAAAGTTGACTGATGAAACCCATAGCTTCACCAATTGCCAACGACTGCCGGACCCTCCAGCATTAGTGAACAAAATCTGGCACTCGCCCGACAGTTCTTCGATGCTCAAGGTCTCGCTCCAGGACCATCCTTTGTTCCTCATCCTGTAGAACTCACCAGATTAAACCACATGCTTTCTGGTCCAGCTGATTTGAATCATGACGCTTGGATCATGGAGCAACGGAAGTATCAAGCATTCCGTCCAGAGGATATGCAACAAGGAGGCTGGGCATCAGAATTTCGAGCGTCTTTATCTGACCAAACGACAAGTCCCTCAGCGCAGCAGAATATAGTTGCAAGGCCTGATTGTGCGTTTTCTATCTTCATTTATCTATTTGCATTCTTACGCTGGACTTGTTTAGTCCAACGGGGGAGCTCTTACATGTTACCCATGAACATGCATGGAAATTCAATGCCTATGCACGGACTATCAGGCGCACCCTTCAACGGCATGAGCCCAAGTATTGTCCTAGTAAACCAGGAGAAAGGGAAAGGCAAGAGCACAGAAGCCGATTTCGAAGCCGCATTTGCCCAAGTAGCAGCCTCTCTACAACATCAGTCTTCTACGATTGAAGAAGTCAAAGACGACGTTGAGGAATTGAACGAGGTAATGGAGAAAACCAAATTGGAACAAGATGGAACCGGGGCAAATGTTGATTTCAAAAAGTACGCCCGCTTTCCTACAGATCTATCAGAATGATGGCTGAGTAATAACAAGGATGTGGGAGGAGTTGCAAGCTTCAGAGCTTCCTCCCCCTCAGGAAGATATGGCAAAGTGGGAAGCTGAATTTAACCAATTAATGAATGCACAGCGCGACGACCTTGAGTCCGACTACGGTGCATCGATGCAGGAAGCATGGAAGAGCGGTCTTGGTGACCTTTCGACGGAAACAGTCCCAGGGGAAAGGTTGCAGTTTGATGATGAGGGTGTCCCTATACTTGACCCCTATAGCTTTGGTTCGTGATTTTTCATATGCCTCTATAACCACTCGTGAAACAAAATTCACAGAAAAAAACAACAAATACATGGCTGAACCCTCGAATCGCTCGTTGTTGGATGATGCAAAAGCACTTCTGGAACAGAACGGCTCCTTGTCGGAAGCTGCCTTAATGATCGAAGCAGCTATACAAAAAGGACAGCTGGGAGAAGGTAATTATGAAGCTTGGATCCTTCTAGGGGAAACTCGCAACATGGACGAACAAGAGGAGGTGGGGATCCGGGCCCTACTAGAAGGTGTTCGAAAGGCTGAAGAGAATGGTACACCGGGTACTGGAATGATGGTTGGTGTAGTCAAATTAAACTCTTCTACGAAACATTGACGTCAGATACAGTCTCTCGCGATTTCTTTCACAAACGAGGGATATGATAGAGCATCTCACTCTATGTTGCTTCGCTGGCTGCGGGCCACCTACCCAACCGTTCCAATCCCCGACGAAACAATTAAAGCAATGAAAACAAACAGCGCCTGGGACACGCATACGCGCATCACGGACTTATTCCTTGGTCTCACTCGTGAACATCACAGCAAGGGCATCCTAGATCCTGATCTTCAAATAGGCCTCGGCGTCCTGTTCTATGCGAACAGCGATTATGATCATGCTAAGGACTGTTTCTCCACTGCCTTGGGAGTCCGTCCGAGAGTAAGCTGCAGTCTTTGGCCTCCTTCCATTCTGACTCTAGACTAGGACTACCTGCTTTGGAATCGGCTTGGATCTTCATTGTCAAATGGTAATAACCCTGAAGAGGCCCTTGGCGCTTATCGACAAGCTCTTGCTCTTCGTCCGACGTATACACGGGCCATCTACAACGTTGGTGTGGCATGTGAGTCCAGACTCTGACCAATGATTTTAAATGCTGATGTTCAGCTCAGGTTTGAATATTGGAGCCTTCAAAGAAGCCGCCGAGCATTTCCTTAGCGCTATAGACTTGCAGAGCAGCGCAAATAGTCAGCTATGGTCTACTCTTCGCCGTGCACTCCAGTCCATGGTAATATTTGTTTCCCTTGCCTACCCCTTGACTCTGTTTGACGTCCAATTCTAGGAGCGTCCTGACCTTGCAGACCAAGCACAACCCGGAAGAATAGCTGATCTGGACATTTTCCGAAAGGAAGGATTTGATTTTTAGCTTCTTTGTATCCTTAGAATGCGCTGTGTATTTATGCTGCCGACTGATGCTGTATTTGAATAACTGACCAATCTCCGAAAGCTCATTGGCTGGGCGAATTTGAAGAAAAGATTTTCCACCTTCAACCTATGACCACTGGGTAGGATCTGAAGGACCAATGAAATCAAGTGGTCGTGGTCATCAAGTGGTCCCTCCCTTCCCTTCACTTTCCGACGCAAACAATGACGAAGGCAGAATCAACCGGTGACGTCCAAATGTAAGAAATTGGTCGAGGATACCAATACTATCGTTTAACTCCCTAGTATTGATAATTTTCTCATAGGCATTCCATGACCAAGACAGCCCCACGGAGTGAACAGTTGAATAGAGTATCCTGCCAAATTACCCAGAACAAGGTATTCTCTTGCCATGACTAACTATTCACTTAACAATATGGCACCCTAGATTCATGGAGGTGCTCAAGCAATGCGTGAGTCACAGTAGAACATCAAACGTCAGTACTGTTGATCAACTAGTCAAGTCTATGCGGTTGGTTTGACTGAGAATGACATGGATAAGCCCCAAGTGTGTGATCATGTTGATGACTACATAGCTCAGCTTACGGGTTCAACTGTCGCTGCTTAGATTGGTATTTCCCCTGTTTGGTGGGAAGGTATAAACTGGTATTGTATATGATGGATCATGCAGCACACTGATGAGAAACCCGATAGGTAATCCATGCAACTCTCATTTGGTGTGTACCAGTTGATTCCAATGAAATGACACTACACATCTCATCCTTGCCTGCTTAGCTTGAACTGGCGAAGCATGTGAAGGATGGATGTAAAGAAGAGGACCTTGTCGGCCTGATCTTCAATACAATTGGTGTCAGCGATGCGATCACCATGGGCACTGACGGTAAGTCCCAAGTCGCTGAATTTTGAAAACACCTGAAACGATATTTTTAAGGAATGAGATATTCGTAAGTGCATTTCAATCCCGGCCGTTTTCAGAATCCTATCCACCTCTAGTCTTCCGAGTCGTGATCTCATTGCCGACTCTATTGAGTCCGTTGTGATGGTACGAAATCCCACAAGTATGAAGTCCATGTTCATCTCACAATCTGAACTTCAAGGCCCAACATTACGATGGAAATATCTCGATCCCAGGATGTGACAAGAACATGCCAGGTTGTTTTATGGCCGCTGCACGCCACAACCGTCCCACTATCATTGTGTATGGGGGTACCATTCAGGCTGGGACTCGTCATGTCGGTTCGTATCTGCCCTCGGAGGCTCATTAACCACGGATCAAACTTTCATACTAGATTGTCCTGGAATGAATAAAGTTATGGGGGGGACCGTCAACATCTCGGATGCCTTTGAGTCATATGGTGTGTATCAAACAGTAAAAACAGTAAAGAAATTACCAAGATTGTTCAGGCGCCTTCGCTGTTGGTAAAATTAATGATGAACAAAGGTTTGATGTTGTGAGACATGCATGTCCAGGACCTGGTGCTTGTGGAGGAATGTACACTGCAAATACTATGAGCTCAGCCTTGGAGGTGATTTTGAAGCATAATCTACCCTGTTTCCTGGTTGATGTAGTGCACAGGTCCTTGGAATGTCACTACCCTATTCTTCGAGCACCCCTGCTCTCTACCCTGGTGAGCTCAAGTGCACTCAGAGATCGGAGCATGCCACTCACCGTGTATCAGAGAAGACACACGAGTGTTTCAGAGCTGCCAAATATCTAAAGCGGCTCCTTGAATTAGATATCAAACCAAGGTTAATGGCTTTTCTTACTATTGCCACTGTTGTTTTTCTAAATGTACAACAGGGATATCTTAACTCGCAGTTCTTTCTTGAATGCCATTGTGATCATTATAATCCTCGGAGGTTCCACCAATGCTGTACCGCCCTAATTTTTCTTTCATACAGACCTCCACTCAAGCTCTTCATCCTCTAGGTCCTTCACCTGCTCGCAATGGCTCGTGCTGCCGATGTTGAACTCAACATTGATGATTTCCAGACGATTGCTGATAAAACGCCTTTCCTCGCAGATCTCATGTACACATTTCTGTCTCTCTTCGCTTGGATCCAACTGATAGAGTGACAGGCCTTCTGGAAAATACTATATGGAAGATATACATCGTATCGGCGGCATCCCAGCAATTATCAAATATCTCCTCAAGAACACGGACTTGATAGATGGATCGCAGTTGACAGTGACAGGAAAGACACTTGGAGAGAATGTGGCCGACGTTCCTGATCTAGATTTCGAAAAACAAGATGTCTTGAGGAGATTGGATAACCCCATCAAGCCGACAGGTCATCTCACAATTCTACGAGGTAACTTGGCTCCAGGAACTGCTGTTGCCAAATTGACTGGCAAAGAAGGCTTGAGTTTCGAGGTGACCCAGATTATATTCGGTGGGTCTATACCTGTGCTGAAATTTCCTTCTAGGGTATTGCAAGATGTTTCAACAGGCTCGACGAATTCTATCCTGCCCTAGAAGCAGGCGAGATCAAACCCGGAATGGTCCTTATTTTCAGGTATCAAGGACCCAAAGGTGCCCCAGGAATGCCAGAAATGCTCGGTAAACTTGAAAAAACATCTATGTCAGTGCCTGTAATTTACCGAGTTTTCCAGGTCCCACAGGTGCTCTCGCTGGCGCTGGCCTCTTGGGTAAAACTGCCCTGATTACAGATGGCCGCTTTTCTGGTGCCAGTCGTGGCTTTATCATCGGACACGTTGTTCCTGAAGCCCGCGTCGGCGGTCCAATTGCTCTCGTGCAGGATGGCGATAAGATTGTCATTGACTCTGAAAAGAGGCTGATCAATTGGGTAGTGGATGAGGAAGAACAGAAGAGACGCAAGGTACTTTGGGATGCTTCTGATAACGACAAGCTGAGCGTCAGACGCGGTATTTTACTGAGATATGCTCGAGATGTTGCTGTGAGCCCCCCTCCCCCCCATTTTCCCGAGCCTATCTTCTCATTGATGTCAACTATAGCCTGCCAACGAAGGGGCGTATTGCGACTAGGGTTGGAGTATTAGAATATTACGAGAGAGAAATTCAAGTCAGTAGTTCTATTTCACATCGTTATCCTTTACATTGTTAGTTCTGTACAAAATGAAGACAATGGCTCCAGGAGATGAAAAGGGCGTTAGCTAACCACCGGGTTCTCTGATCTATGGATCATGTCCTTCACATCCATCCCTAGGTCGTTGCCGAGCTGTCGATAGGTATCTTCTCTTCCCCACCAGTGGCGGATTCTGGACTACTTTCGTCCATACCGGCATGGGCAGAAGAACCGATATCCATGCCTCCAGTCGCTGTATCGTTGATAGGCCTGCTCGTATGCATGACAACAGGGGAATGTGGGTTTGGATTCTATTTGTTTCTGCGAAAGCATAACCTGGTTGCCGCTGACCGAGAAACACTGCTTTTATCGTGCGTTCGAGTTTTTTTGGATTAGATCGAGAATCCAATTATTTAAGATGAAAGAAATATGCTGCTGCAGACGCTGAAAATTTTGAAATAGTGGTTTCACTCAGATAAATCTCCACCCGCGGCGGTTGATAGTCAACAGCTTCATCAATCCATTAAGTGTACCCGGAGGTGACAAACATTGTAGAATGTACGTGTCCAAGGTGAGGCTCACAAATGCGTCTGTGTGTTGGAAGTAACCGAATTGAAGGACTGTAGAGGAACAGACGGCGGGATGGTGGCAATATATTTCTTGTTATCCATCAAGTGTAGACCATCTTTCATATGTGCGATGTAACAAGATTTACTGCCTCGTCCGTAGTACCAGCAACTTGTATTTCGTGCACACTCTCCAACCCTACCTCATGTAATATTAACCCGATTCCATGACCTTTGACCTTTTCCAGCTCCTCGTCAGTCTTCACCAATAACATTCCAGCGAACCCCAATGCATTGATACTAATTACATCTTCTGATTCTGGGATTACGAAGTTCTCGCATCGACGCGGAATGAGATGCATGTGTTCCAGCGTGATGATGACGTTGTATGATGGCTTTCCTGCAGGGTAGTCGGGTGCATGTCGAATTGTTGACACTACCAGGTCCAGTAAGGATAGAAAAGCGTCAGTTAGCACACGCTCGATGTTGTTGCCCTCCTGGTATTGCAGGTCTGGTGGAAGACGGATGATGTGGTTCGCATAAGGAAGCCTGGATATCGTGAAAGGCCTGGCTAAATTTGAAATTAGACATCGGACTAAAGTACGGGATGTTCATACTAACTTGGAGTCTCCAGGTTTATGGATCTTGTAAGCCTTTCAATGGGTGGACCAGCTTCTATCACCCTGATCGGAATAAACTGGATATGTTTATGGGGTTGGCTGGCACCACTGAAGTTGCCACCTGAGATAGAATGGAGTTGGTGCCAAAGATACAATGAAAGAGTACGTGCAGTTATAGAAGGCAAAACTTTTTCTTCCAACTTCTCGTGCTGAGATGAGAAGTTTGTATATCAGAACCAAGTCCGAAGGCAGCAAGGGCGATGATTGTGAATCGTATTCTAGAGGACATCTTGAGTACGTTTGCAATAGCCAATTTGTATAATACTAACAGACCCTTCGAAACCAGGAGAAAGTGGTTTGGAACGACAGAAAACTTATTCAACTACATGCTGTGATCAACATTCGGAAATTCAAAGAAACAAACGAGGGCGTACAAGAACCACATATTCTTCTCCATATCGGTCATCCTTCAATTCTCCAATATACAAGTTTTCATTGTATGGAGGGTCAAAGGGGTCAGATAGCTTTTCCTCAGGGGCCTGACTTGGAAGGGGCTTCGGTTTATTTTTCAAAGCTGGGCAGACACTTATTTGAAACTGCAAAGGAGATTCTTTGAAAGGATGTCATAGCGTACTGTTCCCAGATGGCTACTTACTTCAATATCAGTATCTGGTTCACGATGACGAACCACTGTCGAGGGGAAAAAGTAGAGATCGCCGCTCTCTTTGGCCTTCCGATATTGATTTGGGATCTTGGTGATGATATCATCAACAGACATGATCATACACCCCGTGTTGAGTGGTAATATTAATGTTGTCGAAAAAGAGCCAGAATTCTAAACGCCGGTTCGATTTCCGATCAATTTCCGATCACTAGCGGATGTAAGATATAGGTTTGTTTCTCATTTATGTTTTCAAGCTTCCCAGAGCTCGATTTCCCAGAGACGCACAGACAACAGGACAAAAGACAGCAAATTTACTAATAACCTATCAAGAATGTGTTGCTAATCAACAACCATATTCACAAAGTCGCTACGAAAATCGAATGGCCAATCCAAAAAAAGTATGGAGACAAAAAAAAGAACACACGCTATTCCTCCCTCTCCTACGTCGGAACTATAGGCGTGCCCGAGAACCGACACCCTTAATAGACGAAAAGTAGTAAGGCAGGAACCGACGGTTACGCATCCTTCATGCCTGCCCCACCTTCCCTCTATTCACTTTCGTGTCTACCATCACTTCACCCACAGCTACCGCGCGCACATAACATCCCAGTGCTATTATTGACCACAGAGCGCAATTTGTCCCCTAAAGGAGGCCACGTTAGCAAGAGGCTTATATTTTCGGTTACCACGGCTACTGACCTGATAATATAGAATATTGATGAACATCTGGAAAAATAGAATCACAATCCTGACGACCAAATTCCGGTAGATCGGCAACTTTTTCATCAAGGGCAACGGCCATTCTAACGCCAGAATGAAGAAACCCAGTGTCATGGCGACAATTTGGAGAAGCGGAACCTTGACAATGACCGCAACAAAAGGTGTCGCACCAACTGAAGGTCTGGTTTTGACGAACACAGTGAAGAAGAAATGATTCCTTAATGTTTGGAATCAGGGATGGAGGAAGTGACGCACTGGATACCTCCTGGATCACGCAAAGTGCCGCCGATGAAGTCCCAGAAGAATTTGCGGTAGATGAGGCCCCAGAATCCAGCCCAGATGCCGTCTGAGATTTATGCGGAGGAAATGGTCCATGAGATGCAGTCGAATCTGGCAGGCATGGGACTCACAAACGGTCGCCGTAATAGCGACGAAACGAGCGTATTCATGCCAAATCAAATTACCCATCGCAGAATTGGTGTTTTATATGTAAAAGAATATGTTTCTTGCACGCAGTAGAAGGGAGAGCACGGCTCGACAGAAATGGTTACAAAGGGACTCGCTTTGGACAGACGCAGGAGTAGGAGAATGTATAGCGGGAGAAAAAAAAGAACGAAAGCACAGCGTCAAGCTGGCTGAAGGAAAGAGTTGTGAAAGAGAAGAAAAAGAAGCTCTGTAGGGAACGAGGAAAGTCTTGAGAATTACACTCATGGATAGATGTCGGAGTTTGAACTATTTATTACGTAAGTAATCGTCCTGCGTTACCATCACATCACAATCTCTCAAACTAGGGAGTCATCGACTCAGATCTATAGGCATTCGCTGTTCCCTTGGATGCTTTACCGCTAATATCAGAGCGCGCTTACTCAACATCAGGGATGCAAATGACAATTTAACAATACCCAGCATAGAACATTGCATAGTCCAGGAACACAGGAACACGCTGCCCTCGAGACATTAATAACTAACAAGGGATCGGCCTATGTTTATCTCTGTTAGTTTGGACATATTTGGAAGAGTCATTTCGAATGACCAAACCATGCACTTAAGCATATCATATACTAAGAATGAACAACAAAGTAAGAACGAAGAGTGTCTACTACAATGAACTGATGCTAAAATTTAAGTGTTGGAGGTCGTTTTGGACGCGATGGTCGTGGTGATTGAGATGACGATAACACATTATCCTGTGCGATTGTTGACAATCGAGTACCCATTACCAAGCTGTTGATTATGGACTTACTGTTGCAACAGTGTCTGTAGTTGATCCAAGTGACATGGGATTACGAGGCATCTTCAGGCGGGGGACCGGAGGTATCAGGGGATCCAGCGCCCATGAAGCAGTCTGGCTTCGCGCTTCGGACACAGACATCCCATCATCTGGAAAATCTGAATTATTGTAGTAGCTTGGCGCGATCGAGAGGCTTGAAGTCCGCTTGTAGTTGAATTGTGCCTTCCGTGGGGGTGACGGTGGTGCTGGTAGAGGGAAGGGAAAAGCTGAACCCTCTCCACTGGGATCAAAGATGGAAGGACGGGCCGATTCCAATTCCTCGATGCTTTGCATTGGTAAGATCGGAGTAAGAGATGAAGTATTCAGCTCGACTACTTTTTTCCGGTGACGCTGCCTTAAGAACAAGAACAGACCCGTAATTATCAACAGTGCAGCTGCTACGCTCGCGACAGCCACGCCGGCAATGATGCTAACAGCGTTCATTGATCAGAAATAACTTCGATCCAACGATAGACTCACCCTGATGATATTGCAGGACGGTCTGGCATGCTATTTCTTGCTGCAGGCATTTGAGTTTCTGAGAAGACTGCAAAGGAGTCGAGATCCACGAAAGGTCTTGAGGCGGAACCTGGTGTCTTCATGATTGTCATTGTATGCTCCCCGTTCCCAAGTCCATCTGCCCACCACTGCAAGATAATCAATCGTCACGTTTCCTGTGCAAGCAGTGATGATAACACACCATAAGCACCTGCAAGCGGAATCAATGATCACATATGAAACTCATTGTCAACTCATTGTCACGGGTATACTTGGATATACCTACCTGTGTTTGAACACTGCTCACATGACTCGAAGAGCCACTCGGCATTGTGACAGTCTCATTATCGATACTAACGGAGATATCAGCATGGTCGGGTGAAACTGTACCATAGTATGCAATGGCATTTCCCGTAAACCGGAGTGAAGCACTGGCATCTGGTTCCTGAGAGAAACTTCACAATGTCAATGAGGATGACAGAATCCAGGTAAAGAACGTACTGCAGAGTGCCACCCTGGAACTCCGGCCGGGAATTTACGTTCCAAGCACTTTGCGGAAGGTATTGAATACGTGAGTCGGTGTCGTCGATTCTTGTCACATTGAAATTCCTGTCATGCTTGTGTAAAGAGCTATTGCCTGCAAGAAGTTGGACGTACCCTGTTGAACCTATCTGCGGCTCAAATGTGATTGTATCGATGTCGATCGGTTCTCCTCCCGTGTTTGTAAGGACCACGGTATGCTGTTCATTTGACAGGCCAGTACCAGAAGCGAGGGTAACATTGACAGGAGAGGATTCAGGAGTAAAATTGCCATCGAAAAGCTGTTGTCCATCTAACATAACAGAAAAAGCTCCATATCCAGGTCGGCGCCCACCAGTGACTACAAAGCCAGTACCTTAACCATCTTGAGAACGGCGAAAGGTGTATTACGGCAGGACGAAATTATACCACGAAAGTGCAATGTAGCTGTTGCTCCCTGCATCGAAGTCGCATGATATGAACCTCCCGAGTATGACTACAAATATGTTGAGCTGACCAGACGACACGAAGAACACCAGAGACACAACACCAGAGACACACCATTGCGAGCGTATCGTTAAGTTCTGCATCCCTCCATGCACCGTCTGGTGCATATTGAATCAAGGGAGAAGAGTCTTCCACTGAAAACACGTTCAAGTCTGAACATAATTGGGATTACGGTAAGCTCACCTAAGACGGACCGCAAGGACATCTGAATCGAAAAATTGAACGAAGAAAAATTCGGGGGAAAAAAGAACAGATGAAAGGCAAATGAACGAAGGACAGCCTCAAGCTGTTGTGAGTAGCCAGCTCTCGAGAAAGAAAGAGAAAAGGAAGCAACTACAGATAGCGGTAGTCAGCCTGTGACTCCGAAGGACTGATACTGATAGGATAGCAATTGCCATGCGCAAACGAGCTATTTACGATAACAATCACCGGCTATTGAATAATTTTTGAATGTCTGACGTCTGTATTCCATCAACTGTCCTAACACACGTCATCAACAACTTAGGTTTCATCGTCAACATACTGAGGTATCATCCACACGAGCCAACTCCTCCTAGTCATTGACACCTTCAAGACACACCAGCTGGCCGCGTCATACATTCCTGCCCGAGTTGCAATGCAATGCTTTAAGGCTGATGGGATGTCAATGGTCAGGGCTTCACATTCTGCCGAGTACTGAAAATTCAATGCCTGCAGCATTCCTACTTTTTGAAAGATTACTTGATAAGAAGCAAAGTATGATTCCTGAAATAAGCGAACTTTAGTATGACACGGCAGGCACGAGGCTGTGTATTTACAGCAATATACAAGGAAAGAAATTTTGGTTGATACAGTTTCTCAAATAAATTTATAATTTTACATATTTTCCCTAAGTTGATATGTCTTTCTCTGAAATATGCCAGATGCATCAACTAGTATTGATCTAGCTATCAGTTAAATCCAAAGGTCTTCTTCTTGCATCAAATTCTAATGACTTGACTAGCACTTGAGATAACAACTCGACTCATTTTACTGAATTTGATACCATCTCGCCATGGTGAATCAAATTCATCCAAATCCCATGCTGAATAAGATTCTGAGATTCTGATAATGCCAGGGGAATTTCCAATCAAATGATCTTTCAATATCAGATCGATAAGTGTTTGTTAAGTCCAGGTGGTTTATATCGCGCGAATAGTGAATTGCTGTCGACGGTTTTCATGGAACAAAGAAATGCATTTTTGCCTCAAAAACATCTAGTCCTAGTTTGAATTGTAGAAAGATTCTAGGCCATGGCTCTGCACTTTGTGACACGATATATCTGGACAATGAATTCTAACAGCATGGGCTGTGCCGTTGGGCGAGATGATGGACAGGATGATCCTTACTAAGGTCAAGAAGGATGTCGTGAGGGTCGATTAGGCATCAGGCTTGGTTAGACTCAGCAATAAGCGTGTTTGGCCTCCTGCTTTTCGCTCTCTGTCATGACATCAAAGCACAAGTCGAAAACTGAGTCAAAGCCTCAGGGCAAGGATCTTGTCAAGGCCGGGCCGCGCGCTGTCTTCATCGATTCCGACAAGGCTCGGAAATTACGAGAGGACAAGCCCACCACGTCGCGTGCCCTTGTCTTGCGCAATGCCAAACTGGCACTACAAGGGAATGTAGATCCTGCCTCCAAGCAAAGAATAAGTGGAAGAGAAAAGCTTGACTTACTCGCTGGTGGGTTTACCCTTAGCTCATTAGAACTTTCTTCACAGCATGACCTATATAGAGGACATCGTTGAACAGGCAACCAAAGCCGTTGCCGCGCCTTTCGACATTCTTAAGTGTCTCCGCATAGCTGAATCGCAGTACGATGGTGTGCAAAATACCAATAATATTTCCATTCCGTGTGTCTGAACTCCAGCTTCAGCCTCTTTGGGAGAGATAGCTTATCTGCGCGATCCTCATATGTTCTCTATCATCATTGATGCTGAGATCAATGCGCAAACGAGGTATGATCCCAAGAAGCCTGATCCTCTGAAGAACCCGAGCTATGTTGCTAGAATGGTCGGGACAAAGTATGTCCCCCCACTATCAGCTTTTTCATTGTCAGACAACTAAACACTTACCAGAATTCACAACCAACATATGCTGGCTTCTGCTTGGAAGATCATTGGGAATATTTTACGTGAATTGATCGATCGAGGAATGTCGAACAAGAACGTCAAGGCGCTGCTGAAAAACGACAACAGGATACGCAGTCTCTATTTTGCACTATTCCGTATGGCCGAAGTCATGGTCGATATCAATCAGCAGAGGTTTTCTAGCCTAGCGTTGAACTCAGGTAAGAGAGGGAAAGGAGGCGATCAATCCACGGTGCTGATGGATTGTAGCCCATTATGCAAGATACTTCAAACAGCAACAGAGCGACGATCCGGTAGATGAACCTGTCATCATCTTTGATCATAGCGAGCTCCGAGAGGCCGGTTTATCATTTATTGATTCTATTATTATTGAGCTTTGTTTCCCTCAAGCCCCATATCCGAAGTTTGTACTTTACCAGATTCTTCACGACGCAGCCGAAGAATCGCCAAGGGAAACAAAGCGATTCTCACAGCTCATGTGGGATGCTGTCGGTGATTTGTCCGTAAGTTGCGAAGGAGCCTTGCAGAATCAAGCAAGATCTGACGCTGGTGAAGGAATGCGTTGAGATGCAGCAGCTTCTCGAGGCGCCTCTACTCATTCCCGAGGCAAACGAATGGAAAGAAGAAATGTGGCAAATGCCTCAGGAATTTGATACATGGAGAGATGCCCAAATGATGTCGCTCAAAGCATCAGAGGAGATTGCAAACATTCAAGATGTAGTCTTCCCTCTCACCAAGACCTTCAGGAAGGCGGTTTTGGATAGCTTGTGGATAAGGATTGACCAGGTTAGAAATTGTCGCTATACAAATATTTGTGTCCTAACCTACATTTCCTCATTCCTCAGAATTATTTCAGACTGACTGGGAAAGGCATTGATGAGCTCTGGAAGCTCAAAGGAGAGCGAGACTTTGAACCTCGGTGGACGAGTTTCTACATGTGTATACCCAAAAAGAAAATGTCTGGGTCTGACAACGAAGACGGCCGTGGAGGCAGGAAGAAAACCAAAGAACCGCTTGCTATTGCGGATTGGCCTGCCAATGGTCCCGATTACGAGGACATGCCAGAGCTCCAAACCGTCTCGAACTCATCTGATAACTACAGCTCTGATGACGAAGCCGCTTCTGAAGCCAGTTTTGTTGACAGTGAAAGCGAAGACGATGACGGTTTCGATACGGAAGAAGAGGGGGTGATCAAACGTCTTGTCAGAGAGGCAGTGGATTGTGCGATCGAGGGAGATTTGTTCAATAAAGGAGATCCTCGATCAGGACCTGTCAAGGTGGATGATGAGCGACTGAACAATCCATTCCTCAACTTGTTGACTTCTCTACGGGGTTCGTCTATTTCATGCTAGTTTCTTTAGCTCTGAGTATCTCTCTACATTAGGGCGTCTTTTCAGGAGAGACCCTAAATTGCATGCGCCATCGAAACTCCCAACGCATGCAAGGCCAACGTATCGGAAGAAAGGTGCTATCAGACCTCATTGATGTGCGACCCTCTCTGATTCCTTCCTCAGCTGCTCCGCTCACCGAAGAAGCAACGATAGAGGAGGCGACGGACGAAGAAGAATCAACTGTACCCTCCAAGAAGAAAAAGAAAAAGCCCAAGAAGAAGAAAAGGCTAGCCAGCATCACATCTGCAGATCAAGTTTCCTTATCATCGGCACCTGCACCTGCGTTTCCCGTTCCGCCCGAGATTAAATCACCCCCAGTTACTTCCACTATAGGAAAAGCTGAGAAGACCCCAGCTTCTCTTGTTTCAAACGCCAGACCGGCGACAAAAGCGATTTCTGCAGCTGCATTGCCAACCTTTGAGACTGCAACAACTAAAGTCGAATCTGCGCGAGCATATCTATCATCCCTTGAACCACAAAAAGCTAAGTCGAAAACTAGAAGTGACCAAGCTTCTATCTTTTCAAAGGATGACGAGTCCAAAGCAGCGAGCGGTGGTATTGGCAGTAGCATCATGTCTAAGCTGGGCTTTGGCAAAAAGAAACCCATAATGGAACCGAAAGAACAAAGAATGGCACAGAAGAGTTGGTTCTCAAGGTTGTCAACCAGGGCGACTGCTAGCATGCATCACCTTTTGAATACCTCCAGTGATGTAAAGCAAGGGAAGGGTGGTATGAAATGGGATGACTTTGTTAAGGTGCGTATAATTGTTTCTACTAGAAGTAAAATTCTTATTATCTTAAAATCCTCATATCCGAAGCTTATGGCGGAGATGGGCTTTCAATGTGACCCGAGCACAGCGGGCTCGAGCGTACGGTTCACTCCTCCAGGCACCGATGATCATGTATGTTCGCACTTCCACCTGGGTAAAAACATCGTACTTACAGTAAACTCATGTCCACCAGCCCATCTCAATTCATAAACGTAGGTTTCCGTTTCCTTTTGCCCGTTATTGATTGTAGCCTATTCACCGGTGTCTACCTTTACAGCACATCCGAAGGCTTATCTTACGCCATGGCATTTAAAATGTATTTCCAAACGCCTCAAGGACCGCTATGGGTGGGACGAGGACATTTTTATGAGTCAGGCGGTCTCGGTCTCGTCTTCAGACTCGGAGAAGGATTGATGAACGCTTTGAAAACATGTATCAGTGGCTGTGTTTTTTGATTCTGCTTTGTTTCGTGAAATCTCAGACCGATTCAAGGGGTCCCACTCCATGACGGTTGGTGGACAAAGTAACACTCAGGACGATGGTCGATCACAAGTAGGCCCACTCATCCAGTGTAGAGACTCATGAGACATGGATCTGTGTTAGTCATGTTCTCTGAAATACACTTAGTCACTGAGTTAGATACACTTAGTCAATGAACTCAGTGCTTTACAACAAGACTTTTTATCTTCCACATCTGGTCCAATTTCTCAACCTATTTTTATACATGAGAAAGTTGCTCTGTTCATGGAAGATATGCAGCTTACCAAAGGGATAAAACCATCCTCACGAATGATATCGCCTACCGCACGCTCCAAGACATCCAAAGGCAAATCATAAAGAGACGTTGATTCTTTGAGAGCAGCAATAAGAGGGTACATTGCTGTTTCCTGCTCTGATGCTGGACTAGTCGCTTTCTCAGCATCTACATTATCGTGTCGCACAGAAGCTTGAGAGGAGCTCGGAGCCGTGTATGTTTGACTGGACATATACGACGGTTGTGTGAGTTGCGGGGCAGAAGCTGATGGGGTCAGGGTTTGACTGGCATTGTCAGAAGTGCTGAGATCGGGTGAAGAGGATGTTTTGTTTAAGGATTGTGATGGAAGAGGTGGTGGGAGCATCGATAAGAGCTGAGGAGTGCTCGCCATAGGTTTCCTACTGCTATTGTCCAGATTTTGGAGATAATTTAGAAAAGCATCTTGAGTGACGACAGAAGTTTGAGGTTGGCTGGAATGACCGAGCTGATCTTGGAGTTCTTGTAGCGGAGCACGCAAGATATTATTATTATTCTGGACCGTTGAGGGAACCCCGGAGGACGTCCCAAGATTGAGACCACTGATGACTTGCTGTTGTTGATTCACTACAGCTGGCACGGTTGGTGCAAGACTCATTTTACATGGACAAACACCTTGAATTGAGATGATAAAGCTGTTTGTGTCCAACTCCGACGCGAAGGAGATCTGAAAGCGTCGAAAAATCTACCATGAAGGGAAGCCGCAAGAGAGTTAGCACCGAGTTAAGACAGATTGCAAAGTGCGTGAATATACGGTAGTGTTTGTCGCATCAAGGGGATGGAGATATCGAACCCCGACTGTCGTATCCCTATATACCGCTTTCAAGGGAACAATCATAGAAGCACCAATTCTTGGTTGTATAGTCGAGAAAGACAGTAAGTCCACGTCTTCCTATCAAATTTCCAGCAATTCAGCGGAGAGAACAGGTGAAGCAAGACGTTATATTATATGACTTGCAAGAACGATTTCAGAGTTGCCATTCATCGTGATAACGCCTCCATTTTGAATTGTCCAGATGACCTTCATACGAACACTGCGCAGTTCTGATTTTTCAGTTTTAGTCACGTCGAGGACGAGTCGAAGCACTGGATTTGTGAAGTGTTGCCAGTCATTTGTCGTAGCGCTCCCAGTGGAGTAAGACCTCGAGTATTTGAGTAAGGAATAGGTCGTAGTCGCGGTAGTCGTATATGCCATAGACTGTTGACGTATGTTTATATTTATCAACAACCTTTGTCAGAAATGACCATCCTAGGTCAAGAGGGCCTGAAAGCCAAACGCTCTTTCAAATTCTATCCTACCCCTAACTTACCCAAGGTCTCAATTCGGTCACTCATTCATGCCAAGCCTGGCCAGCTACCCAAATGATACCAAAATGCCACAGAAGCTCACGTTAAGGGTTGGAAATGCAATCATGAAATCATACAGATTTCATGTACCCAAATACAACTTTCCGTTCAGATTACGACCAGTTGCGTTGACCATGTCCTTCTTTTGTGCGTTGGACTGATATTTCAATATGCAATCAGTGGTTTTTGGCATTTACGTGTGCCGCGATGGTCATACTTGCCCTTCTTGGGTTCCGTGAACGAGCCCTGCCGCTCAATGATAAACTATTACACTTTTTTTGTTTCATGATCGCGACTGGGGTGTTTTATTTCATTATCGATATCGAAGAGTATGTTATTACGCCAGGCAGGACGCTGTGCTGACATGTCTCATGTCTATTGCCAGGAGTGCGAGGAGAATATGGTTCTGGAGATATTTCAACCTTATCTTCTCGCTCTTCGTTTGTTTCTTCTGTGGTGGTATCTTGAGTGAGGTTGTACAATCGCTACTCCCAGTACGTCATACTCACTAATGCTGAACGCTAACCTCCAGAATCTCTCTTTAATAGTACAAAGAATTCCAACTCGGTGACGTTGCGGTAAAGTTTCAAGCCTCATTCAATTAATTAAAAACTGAATCACTGTCCAATCACCCGCGTCCTTTCCCATTGGATTCATCGATAATCTTTCACTCATACACCAGGCAAATCTTCTCGGTTCATCACTCGGCCTGATAGTATCCTTCCACTTCGAAAAATATTACCGCTATCGCCGCGAAATTTCTCGCCTCTACCGTCCACTCGAAAATGATTCCCTGTCCGATTTTGAAGACGACCTCGAAGTGCTAGGTACACAACTACTCCCTACCCACTATTCACATGGAAATAGCGGATCATCATACCCACAACCGGCGACGGGCAGAACGGCGATGCCGTTTGGACCTGATGGACTAGGTCAGGAGAGAAGTAAAAAGAAGCCAAAAGGCAATGTGAGATTTGCAGCGCCAGAGGTGCGGAATGAGAGAGAAGAGTTGTTTGATATTGGAGAGGATAGTGAAGATGAGTATGAGAATCAACGGATACGGGAGAAGAGGCAGGAGGAAGCTGAAATGGACGGACGATCTTAGCAGACGACATTGTCTTTATCTACCAAGTAATATTTGAATTTGCTTGTACCATCTGGATTATTGTATTATGTATTGATTACCAGGTGTTGATCGCTGATTCTAATAGCCGAAGGACAGTTAGAAGTTAGAGGGAGAAGAAAGGGGAATAGGAGTATATTCTATGAGGATTAACTATACTTGCTGTGGCTGTGAAGTGATATCCTTCAGCTGGTTCTGCAATCTCAGAACTTCACCCTTGACTTTATCTACCTCGTTCTGTCGTTTCTTGCAAAGCTCTTCAAGACCTTTACAAGCAGCATCAGCGACAACTACTACTCGATCTTTCATCGTTGTATCAACCAACACCTATGTATGTTATGATCAATATTCAAAATAGAATGAGTAAATAACCGTAGACATCACCTTTAAATCCCTCTCAAGCCCTTTCCCAATCCTTTCCCAGTCACTCCACCACCGTTTTTTCTCCTTTTCCCATCTCCCAACCGCCCATCTCAAACTTCCAACGACGCCCAACAAACCCACACCAATCCCTGTAATCGGATCCATACCCATCCCAACAGTAGACCAGATGGCGCCGCCGACACCGCTGGGTTCATTCATGACACTCTGAGTTAGGTATCCCATCCATCCGGCCCACGTGAACCCTGAACTGACGGTTACAGTACTCGACGTACTTAACACTAGTCGTTGGGCTTTGAGATGAAGGCGGGTGGTTGGGTATGTAAAGAGTTGGTGCTTGCGTTTCGTGATTGAGGAGGTTAAGGTGGAAGGTGAGAGAGTATAGGTTGGTGAGGATGTTAATTGGGAGAGGGAATTTTTGAGGATGTTAGCCGGGAAAAGGGGATGAGGTGCATTTAACGATGAGGACGAAGAGGGTAACTGATTGTTTACGAGGAAGAAGGCAGAGGCTGTAAGTCCTTGTTGGAGTGAAAGAAGGTGTCCGGTTTGGAGAATTAGCTGCATTGAATTAGGGAATGTGTTAGCAAAGAAAAGATGAAGATGAAACAAGCCTTTTGTTCCAAATCTTTGCACCAAACGCATTCAACAGCATCCCCAACGATCCCACTGATATCATCTATCCTCCAAATCGCCTTCCACCAACTCAATCTCTCCAGAATATGTTTCATCTCCTTACTTGCGGACTTCAATGACTCACCAATAATATCCTTCTCCACTGCCCTCTTTCCTGCCTGTGCAGTGGAAGCAGATTGACCGAAAAAGATTTCGTTAGGTATTCTAACTTTTGCCTCTTCAATTTTACAAGTCAAGTGCCTAACACTCTCCCTGATATCATCTAGGTTTTTTTGTATATCCTCAATGGTAACACGGAATGCTCTCAAAGTATCATGTAATTGGATGATAGCTGTCCTGTTGCGCAAATACGCTAAAGGCGAAGACGTGGCTTTTCCAGAATCCACAATGGACCGGATGGCATTTGTGAGATGGAATATTCCTGATCCATTGTAGTTGTCCTGGTATTGTTGGACTGCGATCGCGGATGTTGGATCTGAGCGGAAGGTTTGGATAGCGGAGCGGGCGCGGGAGGGATCAATAAATAAGATGCGAGGTGAATGTGAGTTGGAAAGTTGAGGGAGTTCCGAGAGAATTTGAGATACAGTCGAGGAACTGTGGTTGAGATGGGGTGCAATAGGAATGACGAAGAGCGTATGAGAGGGAAACACAAGATGTTTGAGGGAGGAGAGCGGGGTATTTAAGGGGTTGAAAACAATTATGGGTACATCAGCCTTGAAAAGAGCTGATGGCAGGATTCTGGGAATTTGAGAGGCATGGAGTTGAGTGATTTCTAGAGGGACCGAAAATTGCCGGAGATAGGAAGAAGAGAGGTGGATTGAAGGCGGAGAAGACTTGGTAGGATTTGCACTAGAAAGGTTTTGATGCAGAGGAAGCCAGGAAGGAGAGAGGGACGCGTACGAGATAGTTAGACCTGTGCTGGAATCAGCATCCTTCCAACATCTTCGTAAAATAGTCATATTTTCTTCAATTTGATCAGAGCTCAAAGGATCGTCCAGCAGCGCAGCAACCAGTTCATTAGTTTCGGAAAAGTCATTCACACTATATACTGGATGGAGTTCATAAGAAACAAGTTACCAAAGACAGCCGCGACGACTCTCACCGACAATACGAGCAGGACGTTCAGCACCAGTAGACAAGTTTTCGAAAGTGTCCGAGAGAATATCTCTCCAGAAGTCAGCGGATGCATTCCTATTCCTGGACTGTATATCCGAGGGTCTTTCCGCTACCTTGAATACAGGCTCCAGTAAATTTTCTGTCTTGTATAAGAGGGTAAGGGCCTCATGTTTTTTTGCTGCCAGATGTGTCGGCAGAGTGACAAGCCTCTTTGTGGACGTCGAGAATAGTCGGGGCCGGCGAGCAGATTCTTTCCGAGATTTGTGTACAAGCTGCTTAGGAAGGCGAGTGCATTTGTGCATTCCAAGAACGTCACAGTCGGAGAAATAATAATAATAATAATAATAATTTGTGTAGCGGAAAAGCGTGAGAGGATCGGCGCTCCCAGGCGCACTGAGTCCACACAACTTATCTGCAGACCATGTCCTCGTCGTCCCCAACGACGACCTCTGGTTCCCGTTCTCCATCCCCTCGAACCCCACAATCCTCGCCCTTTGCAGAGTCTGCCGCTTTCCAGGCCGACTTCGACCCCACGGCTGCCTGGTTCATCGCCATGCATCGTCCCAAGTCAGATACATCACTCTTCGTCCAGCCTCACAAGTTCGACGACGAGCAGATGCTGCAGATAGATGACCTGCTCGAGCAGCATGCTTTTGACGAGTATGCCATTACTTCACACAATCCCCTTTACTGACTCCCTTGTCAGGTCGCCACCGACTCCTGCTCAAGATACACCTTCTCTAAATCAGCTTTTTCTCCCGACAAATTTACCCATCCCCTCCTCTAGTAGTTCAATATCCGTCACGAAACCTGTTCCTCCTCCTCCTCCTCCTCCTCCTCCTCCTTCTCTCCCCCGCAAACAAGATGCCACAAGCCATACCCTTCGGATCGTCAACCCGCCAAAAGAATCCTGCTTCGAGTATGTCTTGTCTCTCCGCTGTTCTACAAGCACTCAAGCATTTCTTAGCCTACCTATCATGTTCCCAAGCATACCCAAAGGAGGCACAAAGTCCCGGGTGGAGACACAAATCAGAGTTACTGTGGATCTCGCTGACGCCAATTCATCCGGCCCACACAAGTACAATTGTGTTGGCTCGTGGAAGTGGCTCAAGCTTCCCCCAGGCACTTTCACCAAGCGGCGCACCCGGAAACAGGGCAAAATCGGTGCGTCAGCTGTCATTCTGATCTTCAAACCCGTTGCTCATTCTACGTGCAGATGCAAGCCCCCACGATACTCTTAACCTGATTACAGATGTCGTCTGTGATAGCGCACCCAGTATCCCCATTGTCAGTTGTTCGAGCTGTCGGATACGCGAGGTGGGTAACTGATATTCCTGCGCATCCCTTCACTGACTTTCAACTAGGCCAAACGAGTCGCAAAGAAAATAGCTGCAAGAGTACGACCTGCTCGTTCCGAATCTGAGTCTGCCGGTGAAGATGCCTTCGGTAAACCAATCAAGAAACCGGCACACGAAGACACTACCAGCATCATACAATTCAATTGTGCTGAAGTCCTCGATTTTTCTACGGGCTCCATAGTTTTGCCCCTACGTATTACGTGCTACTGTCGCCATCACCGAGAAAAAGTCGGGTTTCTAATTCGTTTCACTATGGTGGATAATGTCGGTCGTGTCGTTGGCGCTGGAATCTCGAGACCTATTATGATTACCGACGATCACAAAACTGCATCAACTAATAATCGACAAGCTGAATTCCCTAGTGCTTTCTCGCAGGTGGGGCCAGATTGGCCACAGCAGTCGGTCTCCCCTCTTGTAAAAGAAGCCTCTCCCTCTATGGAGCTTCGAGGGCCAACAAGACGCAAGGACAAAATCAATGGAGTAACGGCCAAGAGGCGTCCTAAACCCTATGAATCATTTGCAAAACCTGGGAGAGGCTCAAGAGAAGGTAGTATATCAAGCTTGCCATCCCCATCAACAGCGTGCTCTCCTTTACCTATGCCACAATCCCCCACTCCTTCTGTCCTCCAAAACCTCTTGATGATGTCTGAAACAGCGTCACAAACCCAGAGCCAGGCTCTCACGCCTGTTGTTCCAGCTCTGCAACCTTCAATACAGAGTTCCGACACCTCCTCGCCGGATGTTTTGTCGACACCCTTGGACCATAATTCTGATATCCATATGCCTGAGATCGTCCCGTCAATAGAGCAACTAGCCATGGGAATTTCTTTACGCCAAGTGCGCCAATCTTCCCCTACTGAACCGAACATGCGACCCCAAATTCAATCCCCGGCACCACAGCCTATACCTATGATGCCCTCCCAAGCATCCACACTGACATCAGTACCTGCCCCTCTGCCCTTCCTTTTCTTTGACCCAACGCAAGCATCCCAAAATCTTGCGGCGGTTCAGATGCCCGTCATTCATCGTCTCATACCCAACATGGGCCCCACATATGGAGGCATAGAAGTGACTGTTCTTGGTGCCAACTTCCATTCCAATTTGAATTTGCAGTGTATATTTGGAGAGGTTGTAGCAAGTTCGACTCAGAGATGGAGTGATAATGCTTTAGTCTGTTTATTACCGCCAAGAGCACAACCTGGCATTGTTGCGGTGTGGTTTGAGGGAGTGCTGCAGCATCCAAATATGACTCCTTCATTGTTCACTTATTCAGACGAATCTGATCGTGCCTTGTATGTCGACGTTCTCTCACTTAGGACATTTTGTTGATAGCCACTTTTACAGGATGGAACTGGCTCTTCAGGTCGTTGGTCTCAAAATGACGGGAAAAATCGAAGACGCTAAGAATGTTGCTATGAGAATTGTTGGTGGCGGTGGTGGCAGCGGTGGCGGATCTGACGATCAAGATTCCCATAGTCATGATCCATCCAATATGCAACTTGGTACTTCCTTCCCTAGCTCACCGGCACCATTCAATCGTGATTTCCGTTCATTGCTCTTCGGTCGTGCTGGGGAAATCGAAAATTTTGAGAAAGCCATCATTGGCTTCCTCTCTATCCTTGACACCCCTCTTGACACGCCGTCCTTTCCTGATTTCGTTCCCACATCTGAGGCTATATCGCAAGCTACGTCTACTGGCCAAACTTTACTGCACTTAGCTGCATACATGCGACTTCCAGCACTTGTTGATTGGCTAATAGGACATGAAGCGGATATCGACGCGAGGGATAAAAATGGATATACAGCACTGCACTTTGCTGTGTTGGCTCAGTGTTCCGAATGTGCTAGGATAATTGTCAATCAAGGTGCAGATAGAGAGATTGTCAATTGCTTGGGAAAAACGGCGGAGGAGATTGCACCAAATGGGTTTTTCAAAAGCATTCTTCCACTTGTAAATATTTATTGTAACGATGATGGAGATGATGGAGATGTGGAATCCGAAATTGACATCATGGACGAGGAGGAAGAAACTGGATGGGGAGATGTAGAAGAGGACGGAGAGCGAGAGGCCAGTGATGAGATCAAGACTAGGAAGCTGCCCAAGAGACGTGCACCAAGGCGTGCTAAAAAGAAGTGTGTAAATGTATTTGTCAATGCCTCTGGACATGGTACATCCAGACGTTCGATCGACATTTCTCGAGCTGTAACGCCCCCCTCTTTCTCGATGCCCCCCTCAACACTGGCTACAGACATCAAGTCGAACGAATCACCGCCATCTACCACTGCGCCACCTGAGAGATCTAACTCTGATGGCATGAGGGCATCAGACGCTGATGCAAAGCAAACTGCATCCTTCATTGACCTGATCCACCGCACCTTTGCTCAACTCTCAGCGCTCTCAACTCCTACAACACTTCTTCCAAAAACACCACAGCTTGCCCTTGCTGGAAAATTCTCAAACTTGCCAATACCTGACTTGAAAGGTAACATTGGGAGCATTGGAATGACAGGGTGGAACACATTATCGCAATTGCCACAGATGCCACAGATTCCGATGGTGTTCCCAGTGTTTGTGCCCACGCCTGCTTGGCCTTCGTTCCTTGTTGGATTTGGTAATGATGGAAACGGAAATGAGAATCGTGATGCTGGAGAAAACAGGAGCAAGGTTGATGGTATCAAAATTGAAGGTGAAGAGACTGTCTCTGGTGATGATATTGGAGAGGCGAATAAAACACCAAATGCGAGGGAGTGGAGGGCGATATGGGAGAGATGGTTCGCGTTGGTTATTGCTAAGCAACAACAGCAACAGGTGGATCGGAACCAGGATGCTGAAGATATACCTCCACCAGAGTATACTCCTCGCGCTGAAGATCTGGGATCTGCATGTGAGAGTATTGATACTCCTTCACACGAGGCCAAAAGAAAGAACAAAGCATCAACTCTGACGATCGAAGACAGAGAAGTAGTGCAGAGTTCGTCGCTAGAGGTTACAGACAATGCTGTTGGATCTGGTCTATCGAAGTTGCAGCATACTCACCCGGTTGGGTACAACGATATCCCTGTGCCTCGTGAAGAACTCGATGCGTATACGTATCAGTCTCCTGTGAAACAGAAACAGAAGCGTAGGAAAGGTGAATACTACTCAATCACTAGTATATATTTGCTGATAGGTTGTCACGTAGATGACCGTATGTTGTTGAGGTTCTGGCTACCGGTTCTGTTGCGTGAGTTCATAGTTTGTGACGAGTTGAACTTTTCTGATATCGAGGGGGGGGACTGTCTGACAGTTTCAGTGACTTGGGCTTTCTATATCGGCTTACGGTTTGCATACACAAACCTTCACTCGGCACTACCACTCAAGAGATATGTGTAAGGTCGTGTATGATCATATACTTTAATGGATTGAATGCTGCTGGAATTTTTTTGGGCGAGTTGTGGATCAACTTGACTTTTCTGCCACTTTTTTTGTTTTGGAATGGTTAACTCACTGAAAAATAATTTTGCTCTTGCATCATTTACGTGCTGTATACCGTCTTTTCTGTATATCGTCTTTTCATTTCCCTTGACAAAGTTTTTTTTGTGCTTCGTGGCTCCTGCTTTCCTTTATGCCATTCACTTTTCGTTATCTATGTTACATCTTGATTGGCGGTTGAAAGTGTAATTGTGATCTCTGGATGTGTAGCTATAATTTGAAAAAATGCGCACGAATGTCTGATTAGGAGGAACATATGTTCGATATAACAAGGATAAGTAACACTGATAATGAATAGTTACTACGAAGAAAGGAAAATACCCATGATATACAACCTTGGATAAGAGCGATACTTACCGCGATGACTCCAGTATAGAGGTAAAAATCTGTGGAAATCACAACCTTTCACGGATCTTCCTGGAATCCTCTCAAGTGTAGTTGGGTTAGGACGAAATCCTCTCCTCCAATGATGCATGATTGTTTATTGGACCCCCACCACGACCGCGCTTCCCACGCACCCGTCCCCTCGATGGCGGAAACCCTGCCGTGCGAGCATCCGAAAACCGAGAGAGTAGATGGGGTTCTCGGTCACGCTCCCGATCCCTCAAAGGAGCAGTAGGCAAACGATAACTATGGTCGCTCGAAAGCTGGGGACCCTGTCCGAGCCTTGTTGCCAGAGACGGTCGGGATGTTGTGGACCCAGGAGAAAGTGATCTGGATGTCGTTCGACGTGACTGAAGTAATAGTGGCGGTGTACGCGATTTTCTCACAAGTGGTGCTCGTCGATCACCATAATCGCGTTTGTAAGGTCCAGGACTATTCTCTCGCGATCTTTTTCTTCCAATTAGAACAGGAGATCGTGCCCGTTCCGCATAGTTGGGTTTGTGAGTATCTGTTTGTCTAGGAGGCGGAGAACGAGGTGGTGACACTGTTGGTGGTGATCGAGATCGTTGCGGTGGTGGAGAGTAATGATCATAGTGTGCCGGGAGTATAGGAGTCGGAAGCCGAAGTTGACCACAGAATGGCGCAGATCCAGTGGGCATGTCCGGGGGAGTGCCAGACGGTGAGAAGTCGGCTGTGATTTGTGGAGCTACATATGCATCTGGGCCCATACGGAAAGGTGACGATGATCGAGAACGACCACTAATTTGAGATCCAGACGAAGGAATGAACTCCCGCCGAGCCTCATTTCGACATACCGAACGATGGGGTTGGGCACTAGGGGTAGACACTGGTTGGTTGGGCACTTGAGTTCGAGGCCGGCCTGGTGTGGGATTTACAGCGGTGCCGATTTGATGTGATTGGTGGAGATGGCTACGAGGAATTTCTGTAGTGGCAGGCGATGAAGGGATACGATGACCAAGAATGATGTGAGCATGCGAACCATTCGTTGGCTCAGCCGAAAGAGAAGGTTGGCTAGCAGAAGCAGGTAAAGGGACAGTAGATTGTTGTGGTTGGAGGTCAGGTAGATGGGTATGAGAGAACTGAGAAGCAGGCTTTTGGATGAACTCTCGAGATATTTGATGTTGAGGAGGAGTCCTATCTCTACTCGGAGGATACAAAAGCTTGTGATCATCATCATGAGCAGGTTCGGTTTTGACAAGAGTCAGAGGCTGTAGATTAAGAGCGTTCACTACATGTCGAATGTTAGCAGCTTGCACCTGAGAAGAGGATGAGTGGAGGTTGCTCTCCCGGTACGGAACATTACCACTGTTTCTTGAAGACGAATAAACCGAAAAAGTAGGTGTTTGTTGAGAGGGTGGAATAGCAGCTGAAGGAGAACGTTTGGATTGTGGCGCGGGAAGGGCATTTGATGTAGTAGGGGCAGGTATTGTTAAACTCAAATCAGGACTCAGTTCACTAGTCCCATGCAACAGCGATTGGGATCGTTGAGCTAGAATTCGTTGAGCACGATCAGCCAATGTCTTGTCCTTTTCCTCTTGAATTCGCGCACGCCGCCTATCCTGAAGAATTTTCTCCTCCATGGCTTCCTCCTGTGCACGATGAAGCTCGGGCTGCGACCCTTCCCCTTGTTGTTGGTGTTGGATGGCTGAACGTTTTTTCCAAGCTTCTTCTTGTGTACTTCTTTTTGCAAGCTCTTCTTCCCTCACCTCCTCCTTCTTTGCTACTTCCTCTTCTTGTGCTTTTCGCCGACCCTGAGCTTCTCCTGTTCTTCGCTCAGCCTCTTCCAATATCTTTTTCCTGTCGATTTCTGCTCGAATTCGGTCCGCGGTGCCCAGAGATTCATAAACTCTCTTTTTCTCCGTTTCCTTGCGAACATGCGTCTCCTCTTCACGAGCTATTTTAGCTACTTCCTCACGCAACCTTCTCTTTATTTCTTCGTACTTCTTTCCTTCTTCCTCCCGCACCTGTCCATGGTCCTCGATCCTCCGTAGTTCCCCTTTTCTCTTATCCTGCTCCTCCCCTCTAGTTCGCTCTTCTTTAGAGTGTTTCCTTCTGTCTTCGGAAGAAGACGCCTGCCATTCTTCTTCAAGCTGGCGCTGTTGTTCATGGACTGCATCCAGGGACGATGGTGCCGATGACTCTTCGTCAGACAACCGATGCTTTTCCTTAGATGGTTTGCGAAAGTCGCCAAGTGCCGGAGCTGGGGAAGGATGGAGAAGAGGTTGAGGCCATATTCGATGGTCAATCTTGATGTCGATATCGGGGGTAGGAGAGTAAAAGAGCGGTTGCTTTTGTGATGCAGAAATTGAGACTGAGGACGTAGCGGACGTGGCTGGACCAGTCACGCTCAGAGAAGAAGACGAAGACGATTGTGCAGACAGTTGAGCAGACGCTCCCGCAGGATCCACTTTCTGCTGTTTTAGTTCCAACTCTTGCGCACGCAGGACTGCTTTATTAGCCTCTTGTTCTGCGATACAATTCTCCAACAACTGGAGAAGCTCTTTGATTTCACTGTGATCTGACTGACTCTTTTGATCCACGTGTGCAGACGAGATGCGCTCAATCTCGGCCTTGGCACCATCTGCCAATCCCTTGGCTTCTTCGATGTCTTTGAGGAGAGCGGATGCCTCTGCATGTGCCTTTCGGGCACCCTGTAACAACTCTTGTGTGCTGCGGTGAAACATACGAACTTTTACATAAGCTGCGTCCGCCTTCTGCTGCGCAGAGTTTGTGAGCAGAATAGCAGATGTCAAGTTGGGCTTGTGGTCGCTGGTAAGAGAGATCTTGACAAGGCGGGAATGAATTTGACGTAAACATCCGTATTTTTGCGAGATTGGTGGTGAGGATGGTGAGACGGGAGAGTGTGAGGACTGTATGTCTTCCATAGGAGCAACACCCAAACCGACAGACGGATGGCCAAGGTCCATATGAGCCAGTGAGTCGTCAGAGATTTGATGAGCAGCATTCCCATCGAAATCAGCCGGTTGCGAGGCAATATGGGAGGATAAAGGAAGAGAAAAATTGTCTGGCTGTGAAACCTGTCCTCCTTTTGCGAGACCATGCTGTTGTTCAAGTGAGGTGGAAGTGACCGAAGTATTAGCAGATGCTTGTCCTGTAAGATTGTTGCTTGTGGTTGGTTCTTGTTCAACTAGAGTCTGCCACAACAAGGGTCGTGACCGCGGTATCGTATTTCTCTCAGCATCTTGCTGTTTCTGATCGCTGTCAGAGGAGGTGGACTCGTCTTCTGTACCGTCCTGCGCCTGGTTTGAATCTGTGAAACGAGCCAGAAGCCGTGGTTGTTGGCCGATACTCTGAAACCTGAAACCTGTGAGAGGAGAAATGGGTAAGACAGATGTTGAAGGCGTCTCCAGCAGACGCGTAGGCAGGCCAAAGCCACTGGCCATTCAAAGTCAAAGGAACAGAAGTGTTGTTTACTCTTGTTACAATGAGAGGCTTGTTGTCTCCACTTTCTCTAAACCATGAAACGTGGCGCAGAAAAGCAACTGTCCAAGAACGATCACTCCGACGGCGAGATTCAGGTGCGCAACTCCACCAACAACAAAAGTGTCTCGAACACGTATTATTTCTAGGACGACGCTCTGCAGATTGGTTTCAAAAAAGCGGACGAGTCTGTTCTTGCGACAAGAAAGTGAGTGCAGATGAATCAATGATGATGATTATTCTACCAACTCGAGTCAGAATTCGTGCTCTTCCCAAACGGGCTTCGGTCGCCGCAATTCCTCTGCCAACAACCCAGGTAATCATTTTGATGTTGGATCACAGTCAGAATGACTGACGATTAAATAGGCCCCGTCCTCCAATTTTCCAAGTAACAACGGAGGCAGTAGCTCGTTCTCTAGGGTTGCTTCCATCAGTTCTTCCACCCCTGTCCAAACCAACACTGCGAAATCTCTATCATCCTTACTCTCTTCAAGCTCTGCAGTGAAATCCCCAAACCCCACTTCTACGCTTAGCTCTGCATCCATTTTGGCCGCCCCACCCACAACATCGTCACTCGCTTCCAATCCACCAGCTTCTATGGAGGAAGATGACCCTAGTTTCTCTATTGAATTCGACTATTTCAAAAATCTTCGTGGTTTGAACGAGTCTCTACGCTCTGCAGTCCACAAAGCTGTCGAATCCGACCCCTTTGCTGATCTCAACTCGGTTTTCGAACAGTATAAAAATTATCATGTGAATATTCAGAGAGAGCACGATGCCAAAATGTCGTCGTTGTCCTCCACTACAACGTCTGCACCATCAATGCCTGCAGAAAAGAATACGCCATCAGATGGATTATCATCCGAAGAGGTCAAAGCTCCGATTTCAACGGACACCAAACCATCCGCCACCTCAAGCAGTGGTTCGCTTCAGGTTGAATCGAACCAATCAGATGGACCAATCTCTCTTGTTTCCAACTCGGTCAACACGACCACTGGTTCCAAGCCAGTCGATACGACATCAACCTTTTCAATTTTCGGCACAAAACAACACGAGACCTCAAAAGACTCTAGTCTAGCCTCGTCGACACCAAGTCTGCTGCCCAAACAACCCGATTCCAAATCCTCCACCTCTGTCCCTCTCGCACTTACTGGTTCTACGAAACCCGAAACCAAACCAACTTCCGTATTCGGTTCTTCTTCACTCATATTTGGCTCCGGATCTTCACCCAGCTTTGGTTCGACTGCATCAGTCAAACCCGGGGGCGCATCTGCACCTGCATCAGGTGGCAGGTTTGCCGGCTTTACTGGGTTTGGTACTTTCCCTAAGCCCACGACCACATCTGCTGGTTTCGGGTTCGAATCCTCAACTACAACTGCTTCCCCTTTTGGTTTGAACCTTGTTAAAACATCATCTACATTGACAGCTACGGCTTCCAATTCCAGTGCCAACGGTGAAGTCGCGAGTACTGCTGCTGCGATAGAACCATCCAATGCCGATGCGGAAGTTTCAAGCGATGCGCCCCAGACAACAACTGCCGAGAGCTTTGTTCTCGACCAACATAATAAACATGATCAAGAAGGTGCAGGCGAAGAGAACGAAGAAACCGTATACTCCGCCAAATTGAAGGCATATGTCATGAAAGATGGGGAGGGTGGAAAAAGTTGGGTTGAGCTTGGCTATGGAGTGATGAGGATCAAGAAACACAAAGAGACTCAGGCGAGGAGAGTCCTGTTGAGAAGCAGCAGTACTGGACAGATCTTGATTGTGACTAGTTTTTTTTAATTTTACATCATCCTGAGCCTACTCATTCTCCTCTCAGAACTTCAATATCCACTCCGCATTCAAGCCCACTCAGAAAGGCAAAAATGTCACCTTCCTCGGACATGACGCGGAAAGCACTTCAAAAATGTATACTGTCAAACTCCAAACCCAGGAACAAGCAACAGAACTTGCAGATACCTTGACTCGCGAGATCCAAGGGGGAAATGCTTCTAGCTCATAGCTCTCCATACTGTCTGCCTATATATCATTGTGTATCTGTAATCTGCTCTCGATATTGACCTGTGTTTCCTTCTCTGTCAGTCTTGAAACATACAATGAACAGGAATTTGAGAAAGCTCTCGATCTTTTTCTCAGTGTGTCTTTGCCTCGTTACTTGTTATTAATCAAAAGGACTGGCGTTGACAGCGTATTGCAGATTTTCACCGAAGCCACTAATCTCGGCAGTATCTGGCTGCCGTGTATGTTTGTCAGTTTTCTGTTTGTGGCTCAAGAGGTATATATTATATTATATTATATTCACAGGCATTTCCAGTGCCTTGCCTTGAGATTCTTGAGTAGACGTTATTTCACCTTCGAGGGAACTAGGCGATGCGAGTCCTCCTCCGTATCCCTCAGTGGACCTGAGATCTGACCCCAGCTGCACAACAACTATGAACAATTGGGACTTAAATTCCGTTTGTTTTCTGTGGATGCAATGTACAATAAGAGACTTGCGTCAATATATATAGGAAGGGTGCAAGAGGTTTTACAGGATTTATGCAGGAGGCGAGTCGGGACAAGGCCATTGACGATCACAAGGTCATCGATGAGCAGCGTGGTACCTTGTCATGATTCACCCTTTTTTATCACTCCGTTAATGGTTGCTTAAGCCTGTTGACATTCTCTATTGCCCCTTCCGAGAGAGCCACTACAAATTTCTTGGGAGAATCTGTCAGAATTTTTAGCAACTTTAAATGTGGGGATTCCAATTTACCTCACTGAGATGTTCACAAATGAACAAGGAATCAATCCCAACGGCGCTTATGTTGATCAATTGGAAGGCTAGCGGTCACTCCCGGGACAAGCACGCTGTCTTCCATCCCTGCCATTTAGAATGTTGCCCAACTCCTACAGAAACAACTGTAGATTTCCCCACCAGTGGAAAATCAAACCAAACGTGTCAACAGCGTCCTACAGTGTTGGTAAGCTCGCCCCTCCGGATAGGAATTCGCGTGGGTTTTCCTCAGGTACTAGCATTGGAGGACCTGTTCGTGACCTAAGCGTGCCAGAAACCAAATGATGCTCGTATCTAACGATACCAGTCCTACTCCTCCGGAAGTTGCTTACAAGCGCTCCAATAGGTATGTACTAACTAATATCCAGTATCAATATCAATATCAAAGGAGAAGCGTACTCGTCTCACGGAATTCTACGACGATTCATACGATGATTCTACATCAGTATCTGATACTACTACACCAAAGTCATTGGCGCCGCCCCTGATGACTCCGTTGCTGCCTGGGTAAGAAACAATGCGACCGGTGCCCCAGGGTACCTATCAGCATGTCTCGCAATGCTTCACGAGGTCCCCCTAATCAATCCCTTTACGTTAAGTTCGAGAAGAAAGCTATCATGGAGTTCTACTCAGCATGCAAAGCACCTACAGAGAAGAAGCCCTGTAGATGAGGAAAAGAGGCTATGTTAGCGGAGGACTACGATGATGATAAATTTTCAAGTTCGAGGGATGGCCCTTGACCCCTGAGACATCTCCTTAAGGGAGTTCATGGACAAGCTCGCTATGAAGTTCGACAGGTCTACTAAGGGAATCGTTTCGAAGTTTTCTAGGATGAAGACAGTGGAAAACGTCACTCTTGCAGACACGAGTCTGATTTCGAACCTCCAATAGTCTCAGAGCCGAGGGTAAACTCGAAATTTGGTGTACCGATCGACTCTGTGTGCTCTGTACAGTCCCATCATAGTTTCTGTACACTGAATGATTCCTGAGCTGTCAGTGTGGTCCCTGAGTCTGTTAGGACCTTACGTTCATCGTCTGCACTCTGATTTTATCGCAGCTAGTCTTACAAATTATTTAAGTTATACTATAGTTCGATATCTGTTGAGCACAGATCATATGAGGGTATCCAACTAGAAAAATAGAAGAAACATAGAAATCTCTAAGAGTATGTTTCCAGCTTAATTAACCTAGTAGATGGTCTTGGCCTTGGCTTATATACTGTGCTAACTTGGTTAGCACTATTACGTGGTCTATAATTTCAGAGAAGTGGAAGTATGTATCTCACTGGCAACTTTGATTTACACATATATAGCACAAGCTGTCAACTGAACTACTGATCATGATTTAGGAAATATGTAAGCACACACTTGGAGTAAAGCAGCTGCTCAGATACCTGCTCAGATACCATTATTTACCAAAATGACTCTGTGCATTGTGCCATATTGAATTGAGAACAAAAGCCTCACTTAGAAGTAACTCGATCTCGTGATCACCCCAGTCCTGAGTAGGTAGTGATTGAAGGAACATGATAATTCCCTGATTCATGCGATCGTCAAAGACATAGACTGAGATAGCTGATACACACACCTGGAAATCCATCTGCCGAAGTTTTTCGCTCCACCGAACAAGGAAAGCAGAGCAAACATAAAGATGAAATTGTGAAAACGCATCCGGTCCTTCCGCCTAGAATAATACATGAAAAATGGTGAGAACTTGGAAGAGGGCATAGACATGGACACACTAGATACGTATCCCACATCCTGATCGTATTCTGTACGCTGATCTCCCTCATCAGCAAACAATTCATCCATCTAAACGCAAACTGCATAAATTCTACGTTCTGCGACTCCAGATGAGCAAATAGGGGGGCTAGTGAGATTTGAGCAGTGCATCAGTGGGAAGATCTAGTCCTATCTACTTACCGTCAATACGAGAAACGAGATCCGCCATCCTCTTAATGCTCCTCACAATTCCAGGTTGTGCGAAGATGTAATTATCCTGAATACCATCTAAAAGTCTCGAAAGACACCAGAACGAGTCTGCCTCTATCGCATTAAGGATATCCTTGGGAAGCACGGAAGGATCAAAGTTTTCCGGATCAGAATCTAAATCTTCGAGTTCGATAATGAATCCATGAATGCGAAGCTGTATGACGTACCAATATAAGCCGAGAGGAAGACTTGAAAAAACGGAGTCGCTAGATCATTAATACCCTGCACATACCCACTTGCAGGATGCCGGATAGCCCAAATGTATAACACCCTCTCTAAACTCTGGCCTAACATCAACCCTCAAAACCACAATTATCTAAGAAGGTAACTCACCCTCTGCGTCGCAGCAAGCATCCAGAGCGTAACTCCGGGCCTCGTTCTTGGTACATCAATCTCGATCTGATGCCAAATTTGTTGGTCGAGTCCTTCCCGACCGCGAACAAAGGCTAAATCAACCATTGAAAGGTATTCGCTACGTTTTCGAGCCAGTGTCGCAGCACGCAATGAGGCGGGTAGGGGTAGGTATCCCTGAAACCTCATTTATGAGCTCATTCTCAGGGTATATGGAATGTGGCTGGAGAAGTAAAACGCACAAGAAGAAGTTGCCATGCTAAAGGACGAAAGTCTACTGGGATGCCGGCCCAGGCGAGTTTACGGAGTTCCGCTAATGACATGAGAACGACATATGGCATATGTCAGTCGTAGGTGAGCGGAATCCGAGGGAGAGTGGGTAAAGCAGACGCACAGATGCTGACATCCTGGCTTGTTAAACAATCGAAAAACTTGTGTCGACGATTCGTGCGGATTGAGCGCTCTCGTATGAGCTTGTCAGATTTTTCATCTTGCAGTTTTCCTAATTTCTTCTTAGATTGTTCAGTTGTCATGGGAGAATCTTCATGCCGTCTTGCACGTTGGCGTATACTCTGCGATGGATCTGAAGGGAAGGACTGGTTGATGAGGGAATGTGTAGACATAATAGAAGAGACAGAAAAGGTGTAATTACCATTCACAATCTCCTCTGCATCTTCTCTCACGGAGGCTGCCAATTGCTTGGACCGTGCGCTAATATGTATTGCTGAGTTCAGCCCTGGATGTTCACTATTGTCGAAGTCGGTCTCAAGCTCTCCGAGGATCATGTCCCCTTCGACATCGACATCGGTGCCGTGGTCGACTGGAAACGGTGCAATCTCTCTATTACATGAACGATTGCGATCGCCTTGTGTGCGAACAATAGTCCAACCATTCTGCACCTTGGAACATGGAGCAGCCTCCTCAATAACTTTGGGAGTGGGATAGGACCCTGGATTCGGTACATTTACGTGTGTGTATGAAAACGCCAACGTCGAAGACGAAGAGGCAGAATTTGATCTTGGAGGAACTTGTTTTGGAGCTGTGGCCGAAGAACCGCTAGCAGAACGATTCCATAAACTGGCGACTGACCCCTGACGGCGCTCTTCAGAGTCAGATCCACTATCCCAGGCATCATCCCAGTCTGTAGTGGATGAAGAGGCAAAATGTGATGAGTGCACAGCGATATGTGGCCTTGCAGGAGGCGATATTGGATTCATCGTGACGGGACTGGGCAGTTCCTCCTGAATTATGTCCGTGGGAATATCATCAACCGACTGTCTTGAGAAATTTGACATTTCTAACCGTGTCAAGACAACAACCTCGAACAGCCTGAGAAGTCAATTAGCCCTAGAGCGGATGGTGACAACCTCATGATGCACCAGAATTAGGCACTCAACACTCCCAATAATCCATATGTGAGCATCGAGTCGACAGCAAATTTGTCATAGAATGGACAACAAATCCCAGAATGTCTCTAAGATGATGACTTGTTCCGCTACTGTTTAGAGACAGAACTTGACAGAGAATGCTATATCAGCTCCTGAGTTCACGTCTGCGGCGAGATGTGTGATACAGTCCAAGTAATAGCCCGGAGGGTACTTTCAACATTGCAGCAGATCGGTGCGAAATGAATTCTTTCCCAAAATTTGATGGCTTTCGATGTTTCGCCAAGAAGCTATGATGTTGTACTCTTCTGGAAGCTATGAAAAACAATTGAGTTTTGTTTTGCTCAAATTTTGATCTCCCGCCACTAACGCCGCAATCACCGATTCAGATATCTGTATAATAGAGAGAAAAGATAATAACTCGATCATGCAGCGCACGCTATGGCAGCCCATATTTTCTGCACTGTCTACCTCTACTTCGCACACGGCCTCCAAGCTCGTCGACTTCTCCACATGTGAGATATCTGACGCACTTATCAAGCTCAAACTTCCTCATGGAGGATACCTCCCGGATATCAATATGTTTTCTCCTTTAAATTCCGGTTTAAGGATATGCGGTCCTGCTTATACCGTACGATTGGTTCTAGGATCAGATACCACGGCCCCAAAGTTGTCGACACATTTTGTAGATGCGACACCTGCAGGTTCTATCATTGTCATCAGTTCACCACCAGGTTGGGTACCCTTTGAAGTTTCTGGACAGATAACTAGATTCGTCTTTCTTCCATTTAGAGGTCAAGAATGCCGTATGGGGTGGGCTTATGACTGCAGGTGCAATAGTCCGCTCAGCCAAGGGGGTAATCATCTCAGGGAGATGCCGCGACCTCGCTGAGCATCGTGCACAGAACTTTCCCGTCTTCGCTCGAGGCCATTCAACTCTCGGCCAGTCGCCCTTTACCAGGCCTTCCGAAATTAACGTTGCACTGACCATCAAGCCAATATCAAGTGTCGGACCTGGCCTTGGTGATGAAGGGTTTCCTGCTGTGACGATACAACCAGGTGATTGGATGATTGGTGATGAAGATGGGGTCGTGTGCGTTCCTCGAGAACTTGAGAGTAAGGTTCTTGAACTGGCTGCCAAAGGAAGAGATATCGATGATCTGTGCATGATGGATATCCGAGCTGGAAAAGGTATCCAAGCATCGTTCGAACTTCACAGAGGAAAATAAGACGGTGAATAAGACGGTGTATTTCAGGCAAGTTGCCATGATGAAATACATCGAGTATAATACAGTTTTCCAACATAACAATTCCACATAAGGGAAGATACATACAATGAAAATGAAGCTCAACAAACCAGGAAGTAGTGACTACTTCCTCTTCTTGCTCTTCTTCAGTTGATTCTTGCTCATCAGAAACTCCCATCCTCTACCCGCTGGGGTACCATTGGGTTTGACGGCCATTGACGTCCTGTCCGGTTTATTGACACTTGAGCTAATACTTTCGTCACAGGCTTCTCGTATTGCATTTCTGCTTAAACAGAAATCAACATGGGCGTTAAGACCTTGGTTATCTGTCATCAATAACCGGCTACATATCGGACACATTTGAGATATTCTCTCTGGGGAGGCGTCATAATGATGCTGATCGGGTTGACGCCCAACATCACTCTTGCTTCGTTCCCGTCCCAGAAGCTTTGGCCTAGGGTGGTAGATTTCTGAACAAATATCAATATCTTTCAATTTTATCGAATATGACCGTGCAGGAGCTGATGTTGATGGCCAGACCCTTTCTTTTGGAAAGTTTTCGGTGACAGGATCAAGTTCCTCTACCTGATCGTCCTCACTTTCACCATCCATCAGGATGTGATGAACTGGCTCCTCATGTTCGTAGTATCCGGGCATGGCATCCATATTTTTCTCCCCTGCATCATCGTCATCATACCCAGTCAAGTGCTTGTCTTCAGGGTCAACCTTGATTCGTTTCCGAGGTAATAGATCGGGAGACTCAAAGAACTAGAACCATGTATGTCAGAACGGCAATTTGTGGTCTAGAAGTGAAAAGTTCTCACTCGCTTGATGCCGGTGGGCAACAGAGCACGCAAATCCTTGAGTTTAGTGACTCTTAGACCTATGAGTCGCAACTTCAAACGACCTTCCGCTAAAAATAGCTCCTTTCCTATCTGCGAGGCATTGAACTTGAGCTGTCGACGGACAAGAGCTCGAGACTGACGGAAAATAGCTCTTCCTTGGAAGAAACATAACGGTTGAGTGATTTTGCACGAGTGAACACTGTCAGAGATTCAGGAACAGAGCAATCGAGGGAATGAGGCAATTTAGCGTATTGGGACGCAGCGAAAATGTTACCTTGGTACGTGTCGAGTTTGTACTTCAGTGTGATTGTCCTACCTGTCCAACCGTTGTTGACCATGTCCATTTCCAGCTCGGAAGCAACGTGCTCAAGCTTCTCAAGCAACTTGTCGCAATCATCTATCGGGGAAAATGTTCTAGGGAAGGAGGATCCATGCGTAGTAGACGAGGCAGCATGATCCCCTCGTACCTTTCCGCTCCTATACTTTTGCGCTCTTCCCTCTGTGGAGGGCGTACTTCATTTGACGCTATCCCGAGGTAGGTTTTCAACAGAAAATGAAGGCCAAACTGCTTATCCATCAGCGCAACGGTTGCTCTGTGAGTGAATATGTCACCACATGTCTGCACTTTGTGTGTTACATCAAATGCGGTCAGTAATATTGATAGAGTCCATACCTTAATTCCAATTGATTCCAGTAATCTCTCATTTACTCGTCCAATGCCAGGTATCTTGCGGATAGAGAGGTCGCGTATGAAGGAGACAACGCTCTCGCGATCAAATGGAAGGCAGAACTGGCCATTGGGCTTGTTCTATTGATATTTAAGTGGGATGAATCGGTGTTCAGTGTGCCAGGAAACAACACACCCTGTCAGAGCAAATCTATGTGTGAAACTTATTCAGTGAAGGATCAAACGAACCAAAGAAGTCAAGACCTTTGCAAGCATCTAGAAGTTACAGGTCGAACTTAGTACTGGAATCACAAAATAAAAGACCAACCTTGTTAGGTGCAATGCCTGCACTCACTGTTAATTTGGTCTGCTCAAAAACAATCTGGCGCATCT
>Ga0157357_1000042_pt1 | contig 45117 bp, 43 predicted proteins | sample AttcapACBM1_FD_111485 | JGI IMG/M metagenome (GOLD analysis project Ga0157357, IMG submission 111485) | Fungus gardens microbial communities from leaf cutter ant in Botucatu, State of Sao Paulo, Brazil - Atta capiguara ACBM1 | ecosystem: Host-associated > Fungi > Mycelium > Unclassified ... | reverse complement strand
ATAAGAGTCTATCTTCATCGATTATCAGACTAGTGAATTACAGTGTAACTACTAGTCTTATATACAAACAGAAAGTATAGGAGATGCTCAGAGTTTTAGTAGTAAAACCCCTATTACCCTGAGCAGAGGTTTCAGTGTTGAGACACTGATAGGAGTAACTCTATCATGGAAGACTGAGTTGAATAGGAGTATCTCCACCATAGAAGACAGAATACCTAGATAGTTGCAGCACCACCATGAGATATATTATGAGAAAGGTGGCTGCCATGGAAGGCAAGCTTGTATGTTTTGGAGGTGACTCCACCATGGGGATGTAGTTTCTGGATGAGTGGACTTGTATATGATATCCAATGTCAACTTCTATTTAGGATGAATTATATGATTATCAAATTCTAATAAAATCAACTAGAGAGATGTAAGGTCAATGGCTGAATTTGAGTCATTCTGATTATCTGAGTATTTAGTAGAAACCTAGTTAGTGGGTTTAGAAATATATAAGTTCAAAAAGTCTGTAAAGTCAATAAGAATATCATTATAACTAGAATGATGAGAAAACAACAGATTCCAACTATTATCTCTAATATTGAAATTCCCTGTCATAATTAAAACATTATTGATATTTGCTTCAATATCCTTAAGATACTTTAAAGCAGATTAAGACAAATTTGAGTATATATTAATAAAAAAATGAATGAATCCACAGTTAAAGAATGAAATACAAGAAATATCCCTATGATTAAAAATATCTTTTCATAAAGAAAATCTCAAGGATGAAAGTTTAATGTTAATATATAATATGACTCTAGGAGAATCATGATTGCTTGAAGGGTTTCTAGAAAAAGTTGTCTAATTAGGATGATTCAGAACTCCTACTAATTTATCTCCTTCCCTGTTTAAAGAACTGGGGATGGAGTAAATGAAAGACCATGGCAGTTCTTAGATGAATATGATGTCAAATTCTCTTTGCACTTCCAAAATGGTATCAGTAAGCAAATTGTTCTTTTGAATGTTTTGTGAAGAGATCTTGATTGATACTTTTTGGAATGCCATCTCCTGTTAAAATTATGTTTCCAGAATAAACATAAGTTTAAGTCAGCTTGATGATTATCTTTGTAGTTCATATACTTGAAAGAGTATGGGCACAGTTCTCCTTGTTGATTTTTGAGTCTCAGTGAGTTAGTCTTAAAGTTAGTCTTGCAACATCATGCAAAATAACAATAGTGTTCCATTTTATGCAGACTATTGTATTTAACACATCTAGATCCTTGAACTCTATATGAGAAAGTAGTGTGTCCCCACTTCCAACAATTCTTGCACTATAAGACTCCCAGATTCATATTTACTCTACAAATAGTAGCAATGTAACTCCCAATGTTGAAGCATCTATTGATGAGACCTTTAGCTTTGTTACTGCTTTGAACATCACAAATATTCAGCTAGATAATTTCCATGTCAGACTTTAGAGATATTTTGATAATATGGAGTCTAGAGGCTACCACAATAGTGTTGAAGATGTGATTGCTTTTGATAATCAATTCAACTATGTTTACTGAGATAGGAGTGTCAGTATTTTCTAATAAATAGGGGATATCTATAATCTTCAGATATGATTTTGATTGAGACAGATGAGGGGCTTCAACTTTATCAGCTTCAATATGGTTTGTGTTATTGACATATTTTTCAATTGTCTGAAGATCAAGTGACAATACAATCTTGTTAGTAACAATGATGATACCAGCTTGGTCAAATCAAACAAAGTCAGCCATAACTCCAGATTTGATGTTCTTAAGTGCTCTGTTTATGTTAGTAATGTGAGCATTACTCTCTTCTATAAACTTCATCTTGTTATTATTACTCATTGGGATAATGATCTGCTTGTAAGACAGGCTCTTTGTCATCATATTGATTCTCAACTTAGGTTTGCCTTCATTGTTGATAATTTTTTGTATATTTTCAATTTTCTTAGTCTGTAAATTCGGAAATGTCTCTTTGATCTTGAAAACTTCACTTGTATTAATAGATGAAGACAATGCTTGTGTATATAATTTTTTTGTGTCTTTTTTCTCACTTGTTGGATTATTCTTCTTGAAGAATTTCAAAATTTCATTGACTTCTTTGGGTAACTTAGCCAGAATAGGAGAAGATAGTTTTTTGAAGCTTGCAGGCTTGTCTGCTTTCTTTTCACCTTTGTTGCTAGTATTGACTGGGTTAAGCTTGGAAGTGAATTTCAACAAAACTTTCTGTCTGAAAGAGTTATTGTTTTTATCAGCAATAAAAGAATCCCATCCTGAGTTGTAAATGGCAGAGATAAATTTCCAGGCAGCTTCCCCTATACTATTGAGGTCTAGAACTTCATTTGCTTTATTATTCTCAATTTTTTTGTTTTTAATGTATTTTGTCATTCAATGCAAAGACTCCTTAATGTCTCTGAAGTCAGAAGGAAGATGTTCAAATGAACCATGAAGAGAAATAGAATGGAAATTCCCATCCCACAAGTCTTGTTCAGTAGCCTGATTTACATTGTAAGACAGCTGAATATTGATGACTTTCTGTGAAGGTCACATGTTAGTATTATTATTGGATACACTCTCATCTTGTGGTTTGGGTGTGTTCTTGAGGGCTGGTACCTCATTTCATACATATTGTGAATCCCCAGGGGAATGATTGTCAGTTGCATTTCTGACTGATCCACCTATCTCAATGTTCCTGTCATAGGACAGTTGAGAACTGTCAATTGAGTCCCATATGTCTTCATCTGGGAGGTTGTTATTCATCTCCATTCTTTCATGGTATGGAGTGGATGAAGCATTTGAAAGAATTGAAGCTTCCCTCAAATTTATTTTGCTTGAGGAAGCAGATCTTCCCCTGATACAGTTGCAATTGACATCCATGTCCATGTAGGATGGTAAGTTGGCCATTTGAAAAGGTTTTGAACTAAAAGCTAAGCTGGAAAAATGTATATTTGCTAATTCTCTTATGGGCACTACCATACAAGATGATGGTGAGAGAGAAAGAAGCAATGGTTTATATCTTTCTTAAGGTCAATATTTTAATATAAATAATATTGAAATATTATTATTATTTATTTATTTTTAAATCACCAATTTATTACACGGAGCGTGATGGCAGGCCGTGGTAGCTACTTTCGTAACTACATACAATAGGAGCAAACATACATGAAGAAGAGAAGAGAAAAAGACAAGAGAAAGAAAAGAAAAGGAAGAGGAACTAATTGACTATAAATTGAAATATTATTCAATGATATTATTTAATGCGGAAATATATATTCTGATAATGTTTCAATAATATTTCAATACTACATGTATAGTACTAGAACAGTGATTGGAATACTGTGTGTAGTATTGATATAAATTTAGTGAACATTGCTTACTGTTTCAAGCCAGCATTCTTATGGACTATGTCACGGTCATAATTTACTAACTGGTCAGATGAAATGCAATGAGATTAACAAAATCAAACGGCGGCCTCCACTACCCAAAACCATACCCCAAACTGAAAGAGCAGATAGTGAAACAACACTCAAGAACATGCTCAGAACGAGCAGGCCCAACACGAGACCCACTTATACTCAGCAATTGATTGGGCAGCCCAATAAGTTGCCTGTCCAAAATCATACCTGACCAACATTAAGATTGATGAATCATGCCGTCCGGTCTATATTCATGCCGTCAATCTAGTTCTCTCTTCCCGATCTGTATTGATTCCCCAGGAGATACATCAACTCGGATTTTCCGCTGCAGTGTTGGAACTAGCGCTGCCTCCCCACTAAGTCTCAACTCCATCTTGGCTCTCTCCAATAAAGTCTTCCATCTTTCCAAATCTGCAGGGAACTTCTGACTTTTAGTTTCGGCAAGAACATACTCGATCATTTCAACTAGCCCCTGTGCCAATTTGGTAGCGTAAAACCGCTGGTTTTTAGCTGCCGTTCGACTCTCGGCATCTTCAGATGTCTGAGATAGGAGTGTATCAAGACCTAGATGATCCACCATCCGCAAACACTGTCGCATGTTTGCATAGTTACGCGTCGCATATGCTGTCCGTACAAGGCTTGACATAGTTTCTGCCGTCGGACTACATCCCCTCCTGGACCGGTCAAGATGTGGCTGTTCCTTAACGGCACCATCCATAAAGTCATGCGAACGATACCCGGTCATCAAGTCGAATGTGCGCATTGCTGCTCCCCAGTCGGCAGAGTGCCAACAGGTTGTGAGGATAAGATGGAATGTGGACATCTGGAGATTTATTTTGCCTTTACCACCTTGGCGGAGCACCCACTCAAGAATTTGAAGAGACTGGTAACCCGAAGTGGCAACATTCAGGGCTTGGTGTGCTCGTAAAACCTCTTCCACGTGAAGCCTATCCAAAATATCCACCCCACCTATCTTGACTGGACGTCGCTTGACTTCAGTGAAGAAGTCAACACATAGATCGAAGTTACTGGAGGCATTGCATAGTCGAAGGACCGCAGACAGCGCCTTTGAAGAAAGAGCAAGAGAACCAGTCACAGGTTGTGTTCCAGGAGGAACAAGACCAAAGAAATCTCGAACAATCTGGAATCCGAAATCGTGATCCACGGTTTGGCCTCGTATAAGGGCGAATATAGCGGCGGTTGCGAGCTGGGTGTCAATGATGAAATTTGGATTCTTTTTGGAGGCTTTCACGACCTGAGCCCATAACGTTCGAATATCCCCCCGTCGAGATATGGGCGTGCCTACCGTTGGGCGGGAGGCAAGCACTTGAAACATAGCTGTATAAACAAAGTGGTTGGCGGACAGAGGGCCCTCGGAATCCAAAGAATGAAGAGCTTCGTAAGCCTCATCATAACGCTTTGAATTGCCCAATATTTTGATATAGGATGCAATAGGGTTGACGGAAAGTTCTGAGTCTGTAGGATTTGTTTGTTGGATGGATTTCAGGTGTCGTTTGAAGGAGTCGTAGAGTAACGTCGCATTTTTGAGTTGTTGGCTGTACGCCGAAAAGTCTTCTATGCGCGCAAGACCATTGAGCATAGTCTGGTAGGTTCTTGTGGTGGGACTATGCCCACGTCGTTTCATCTAGTCCTTGTTTTGAGAAAGAGCTTTGGGTAAAAATTGAGGCGACATACATCAATATAGAGGGTATACGCGAGTTTGTATCGCTGGACTTTCATGGTCTCCCAAATCAGTGTGTTCCAAACAGGTGTGTTCTGCGCAGCTAAAGGGGAATTTTGGAGTAGCGACACTGCATCATCCAGTTTACCTCGATCACATAGTTTTTTGATTCGTTGAGAAAGCACATGAGGTTCAAGGAGCTTCAGTCCTTCCTTATTCGTCTCCCTTCGTGTGCTAGGGTCAGGGGTCAAATGCTTAGATCGATATCTTGGGATATCATTCTGACGGAAAAGGGCTATACCCCCCTCCTCCCCCGCCTTCTCCTTTTGCAAACTCTGGCGGCGAAGGTACCGAGGAATCTGCGGTTCAACTGACTGTGATTTGTCAAGTTCAAGGAGACGATGTCGAGTAGAGAAAGGAACGGTAGCTGTAAACATGCGCGCAGAGGTGTATAATAATGAGCGGGTGACATGAGGGCCAGACTGGCGGAGCATTATGGGAATGTCGCTGGAAGCGTATTGAAAAAGCGTTAACGATTGATGGGAAGTCATGTGCAGATATGTCAGATCACAAGAGAAGCCTTCTCGCATCCGACATTTCACCATGGGACACGTCGCTATTTCCCAGATAGTTTCGCAGGTGTGCATGATGCACATCTGTTCCAGTTGAAACATGCCCAGATTTTACGCTCTAGTCCTTTGGATCTCGTTTCTTATAGTTCTTGTTACCGCCATTCCAACCTTTGAGCATCTCACTGGATGGGACAATGAAATGGGTTCCCTCGTCCCCGGTGCTGCTTATATCTCGGTCATAGGGAGGGCCGATGCTGGCTTTCCCAACACCCGTTACCTCAATGTCCATGATGAAGGTTTGACTTCTTTCTCCTGTCTTTTCATATCCCATGATGACAAACTCCACGCAGGAACGCCCGGAAACCTCACAGCAGCTACAGAAGATCGCCAGCCCGAGTGGTTTTATATCCGTCAGAACCAATTGTATCAGGTCATCAACTCGACTGCGATCTATTCTGTCAATATAAAAAATATGACCGGTACCCCCGATTTTCCCCTTCAACTCCTTAGTAGTCAAAAGAGGTCAGGAAACAGCTACGGCGTCTGGAGATGGCAGGGGTCTATGCTCTTTTATGAAGAGGGAAAACTAAGCAATGGTGGATTATTCTATGAATGCTTAGTGCCCGGCGGTAAACCAGGCATCTTCACATTCTTACGAGGGTCAGTCGATCGCCGAAGAGGGGATAACTCGTGTTGACCTTTCGTACTCAGGACTAGGACACCAGATCCATGCTCCCCTGTGACGCTTCATGCATTTAACCGACTTTTCCTGAAGAATCAGGCCGATACTCCACTATGAAAATATCATTGCCACAATGTATTTAACCATCAGATATTTCAGGCTGAAACAGTGAAGACACGCAAGTAGTTTATGCAGTTTTGCTCTTTTTATGGATTGTTAGGTCAATCCGTTTCACAACAAATGCAAAAATAAACAATCCAAAGAAAACCGCTGAAACTGCGAAGGGTTTTCTTAAATGCTCTTTTGATGAGAGTTTGTAAACGACCTGTTGTATCAGCCAAGAATTAGTGTTAGAACAAGAAAATTACAAGATGATAGAGCTCACGTAAATGTTTTGTGCGTGTTTAGTAGTCAAGTCCTTATATTCGAACATGATGGCAGGGCGCCCGATGGTATCCAGATAAGTTATTTGCTTATCGAGCCACATGGCACGGGAAGGATAAGGTGTAGTGACCTCAATATCCCTGTAAAATAATGTCGGACGTGGTTACTATTCAGACCTAGAATTATTCAGACCTAGAGGGACTCACGTAGCACCTTCGGGTAAGATAATCTTGACCTCTAAGTTATCCACAACTGCACCAGGGACGGCAATCATTACGGGAACCTCAAGCATATATTCTCCACTTGACTCATTATATGCGCCAACACGTGCCAGATCGGTATCCCACCCCAGAGTAAATGTATAATTCCAACCGCCCAACAAAGGATAACGTGGCTTCATCTCCAGAATGCTAGGTTTCATAACGGGCTGACCTTTGAGCACTGTAGGAGCATTATTGAAGCGCGAAGTGGAGACATTGCCAACCAGGTCATAATAGTAGATATTATCAATGCCTGGTGGAAGCTCCAACTGAAGAGAATGTAGAATATGGGGTGTTGTTTTGCCGAAATAAGCCAATTGTTGATAGTCAACTCGAGAGAAGTGCCCTTTCAGTCTGAAGGAATATCAGCGACTTTCTCATGAGAAACATTAGTGAACAAACTTGGGCCCAGCGTTATGAAGGACTAGATGATCTTCGGTATTCAGGTTCGAACCCCAGTGACTGATTTCTACGGAGCGCTTATATTCCAATATCTCGAGTACGGGTTGCTCGTGGTAGTAACGGACAGTGACAGGTTGTTGGTACTCCTTAAGGAAATCATTGCTCGCTGAAGGAGGGATACCGTTGAAAGGACCGTAAGTGATAGTGGCACCAGACTTAGAGGCAACATTATCGGAAGCAAAGGATTTGAGCTCTGGTTCGTCGTATGAGATGATACGAGGTGCCAACGCCCTATTTTCATTAAATAATCAAATCTTAGGTGTGGAGGAGGTTCAGACTTGCCTGATCTTTGTACGTTGAACCAATGTTACGTATGGGCTAATAACGAAGAGGTCTGTGGTATATCTCATTGCCTGCTCGTCTTTCTGAGTCGCATATTCAGGCCAAGGCTCTGTAACGTGTGTCTGGATCGTCTCCAGTACAAGATTCAGCGTGGCATTGACTCCCAACTTCTTGGGTAGCATAACATCAACCTCCGTGAATTTCCTGGACCAGGTGAATCAACTAGACAAACGTCCTCGATCCATTGGGCAGGTGCTGCACTCACGCATTGGCATAGAATGGTCGCTCACGAATTTCCAAAGGATCCCTCTGACCCTTGACCTTGACCTCCAGAAAGCTTGAAGCATCTCTCTCCTTCCTAGGAAATGTAATTGTGTATGTGCCTTGCCCAGTTGTCAGACTCTTAATCGCATAGGTTGTCGTGACGTGGACAATAGACCCCCCCAGCTCAGCTGTTCGCACAATGGCTGTGTTCTCAAATGCGGCTTCTTTTGCATTGCATGTCGTAATTAGAGAAAAGAAGGTGAAGAGGATGGAAGTAAGTATACACCAGCTGGGTGGCATAACAATAATGCACCAGTTGAAATGGTGTTGATGTGATGTCACACCAACGTGTTCAATCCTCAATTAATTGATCCTTCCACGCAAGTAATGTTTTTAGCTACAGTAGAATTGGACTGAAAAAGATATTTAATTAGCCTCAAGAACTACCAACTCCACGTGGGGGAGGGATTTCGTAGAGGGATGTCCTCTCGGGTAACACCAGCGGATACGATGCGTTTCAGGATCTTTTTCCGCCGTTCAGCCTTTTCCTCCTCCACCGTCTTACCATGTCGCAAGACAACGGTCATCTTCGACATGGGGAGTCGTCGGACACCGAAATGGCCTCTCCCGCGAGGTTCGACCTTTGCCGGAGGGCGTTTACCTTTCGTCACCCATGCCTCGGCTGTCAGGATATCATGTCAGAAATAAGGGATAACGGCTGTGAGCAGAAGACGTACAAACAATAACCTTCGACAAATCCATTTTTTTGTAGCGCGATGCGTGGTCTTTTGCGGTCGCCAACATGTTCATTATTCTGGTGCTGGCGCGCTTCTGACTAAACTGCATCTGCAAGATTGCCCAGTCGATAGGCTTCCCAGATATTTGGCTGCCAAGCATGTTAAGTTTCCTGTGTGAGATCTTGAAATTAGCCGTCGAATATTTGTGCTGGAATACGGTTAAACCTGAACAGGACTAAGAAATGAAATCGAGGGCTTACTTCCTTCATTCTGACAAGTTTGTCACAAGTCTTTTTGCTCGTCGGGATATGGACTCTCCTTTCCTTCACTGACTTCTTGAAAACTGCAGGCTGTGCTTCAAAAATGCTCTGAGCTTCCGTCGCCTGATTCTTTGCCTCTGCTATTTCCTCCTTTGTTTGTTTTTCCCTAGTTTCAGAGCTCATCTTGCCTCTTAGCCATCCAAAAGGATCGAAACTGCTCGCACTATGGCGAGGGTCAGGAAGATAAGCCCTTGGCTTCAAGCTTTCGAGATAACACCTACTAGGACCGACTTTGACATGTGATCCCTGAGCGTCTTGTCTGGTTACTTGAGACTAAAGAACGTCGTAACATGCCTATGAAATTGCATTTCAGAAGTTTTTAGAGGTTTGTAGTGGTAGTGCACACCCTTCCAGGAAGTCATGGCAGAATCTAAAGGCGTCACAACTTTGAATCGAGTGTCACACGGCCAATGACCACATCGCACAACGCAGCGCGTCGTATCGCCAGCACACCTTCTTTCTAACTGCAAGACTTGTTTCATCTGCTTGTAGTCTTATAGAACTGAACACGCGGCAGTAAAAGGGATCATAAGATGTTTGGTACCATGCTTCAGGTGTCTCTGCTTCTCGTGAATGCCATCGCCATTCTGAACGAGGAACGATTTCTAGTTCGAAGTACTCTCCAATATCTGCCAGTCAAGAAGTGATGCTGATCATTTCATAGTTGGTTGGGCTTCATCTAGAGGGAGACAGGCCCAGAATCCCAATGTAGGTTATAATCAGGGATACGATCAAATGGGCTATGGAGACCAGGATATTGGTGTCAAAGCTCGTCTGATAGAGCTTATTAACGCTGTGCGGACACTTATGCGGAGTGAGTTGCTCCCATTGCTCTCTAGCCAGCCTTTTTAACTCGTCGACTCGCAGTACCTCTAATAGTAATCAATGTCCTTGTCATCCTTTACGAGCTTTTGTGGGGATAACTCTATTTCCTTAATCTTGAAAGGTCGTGCATAGCGAACGGCTTCAGAATACGAAGGGCGAGAATGCTGAAGGAAAGGCTCTACGACATCACAAACGAAAGGAAAGGAAGAAAACACCCAAGACAGCGTACATAAGAGGAATAAGCACTAGAGGCAGCTAAAATACAACTAATACACGATAGTGTTCAGCCTTGCATACTCTTTGTTGATTTGACGAATAAAGTCGTTGACAGTGTGGCCGTCCTGGAGAACAATGAATATCAACAGAACTCTCAACAAAACTCTCTGACATTTCACTCACTTCGCATTCCTTCCAGATAACATCATGTACGCATACTTTACGTGAGTTAATTAGGATTGTACAGCTTTTACTGAATGTATGATTAGTGGGCTGAGATGATAACAGTCTCCAAAACATACATGATCTGGAGACTTTGGCCTAGTCTCACGCTCTTGTGCAGGAGTTCGAGGCCTTCGGGTGCTTTACCGCTACCATCTAGGCCTGCGCAATTTCCAGCACCACTTGTTCTCCAGTCTACCTGTGCAACATCAGCACACTTCAATGCGAGTTCCGGTGTCCCAATCGTTGCTCTTCCATCGAAATTCTGACACTGAACAAAATTCCACCATTGTTCTTGGGTAGCATACTTATTGACACATAATTGTTGCACATTTCCCGCACATTCTTCTGGTCCATGGAGACAAGTTAGCCCGAAATCTGGAACAGAGTTATTAAACCTGCGAAAATGAGAGGATTGAGTCTATGTGCTGAGCATCACTTCAACCAAGGACTAGCCCTACTTTGCAATGTAAACCAGCGACAAATCTACCTTATCCCAGACTTGAGCAAGAACATTGTTGAAAGTAGCTTCACAAAGAAGGGCATCTGGGCATCTGCTCATTACGCCGAGCTGGACAGGCACCTTGATATCACTGAAGGCATTGTCAGCGATTATCGACTGATCATTCAAAACAATGTGGGGATTAGCCGCGACGAGCACTGGTAGAAGGGACACGATGGTGGAGAACAACATAGGATAACAGACAGGTAACTCGCGTGATGCATTGCAAAATCCACTCAGTCAACCCAAAGACAACTGGTTATCTTTGTCTATATCACGGTCCACCTAGCATTACAATGCGAACTCGATCGTCATTCTGTAATAAAAGCTCATTGTTGTTCAAACCCCTTAGGTATCTTGCCTCGCTGGCAAGACATGGTTGTGTTAGTGATCTGTATACTACTTTTGAGCAGCCTCCCACAGGCGTCGCGCCTCTTCGTCGGTAGACGGTGGTACAAAATATTGACATCGCGATCGAAATACTGGTATGTACATCAGTGGAAACATACTGGGGGTGACTTCATGAATGTCGCACCTTCAACAGCTCGTTTGCGTATAATAGTCTCTACCGTCATTTCGTTGTGTACTTGGTTCCGCTGCACAGAGGACAATAAGCCTCACAGTGGACCGAGGTCTAAATGCATCCCTGCACCTTCACTTGGTCAGCATACACTGCTGTTTGGATCATCCTTTGTTGGCCAGGGTCCACACTTTCAAGAGCCTCTCGTTTCTCCTTCAGTGACTGATCAACTACAACTGTGCAGTACTCCACAAGCTGCGTTCTTCGTTTCCAGTTCTCTATGTCAACTCAAAGCATTATAAATCAGTGGATACATCGTTGTTTACCAGAAACTGACCGACCAACTCGTGCCAAAGATAGGCACATGCTTGATTCTGAACATTCTCTCGACTACTCTTGTCATGCTCACGCTGCTGATCCCGCATTGCGGCATTTGCTCTATTTAGTCTCATGGTAACCGTATCGTCTAGACGGCGGTACTCCCTGAGTATGTCTGTTTCAAATAATGAGCAGGTCAGCCGTCAGGCAGCACGAAGGCGCAACACACCTTTGAACAATGAGAGATCCTGGCAAGTTGACGGTGAGACATGCACTGTTTGTAGGTGTGGAGAAGGACCCTGTAGCGCAACGCTACCGAGTTTCGGACTATAGTTCGAAGGCATGGTTGCATACCCGAGAACACAAAGGCAACTCTCGCCGGCAAATTACGCAATTGCCGAGATGTCGTGGGCCTGACTTACCATTTACAGTAATGTCTCCATAAAGATTAATCGTTCCCATGGCACAATGAAGTGTTTTGCGATACTGAGTATGTTACAAGTTCACATGGTTCACCGATCATAGATCAACTGTTATCAACACAAGTGGTCGGCACCCAGCAGGGATAGGGTCCTATCTGTAAGTGTCTTGAAATACTGCTTCCACGAAATCGACTTCAGCTACTTCTTGGAATTGGATGGCTTTCCGCACGTCAAGAGTAGTCGCCGATTGCCGACTGGCTATCAGTTTGTGGGCCGGAAATGCCAGAAAGATAGATTGTATCAAACAATGACAGTCCTTTATCGGTGGAGTTTAAAACTGGGGCTGTGTCGGACAATGTTAAAAATATGAGATACATTACATAATCAATCTAGCCAAAGTGGCGGGCCAGGCAGAAATGATAATGAACATTGCTTGCAGATACCGCATCATCAGTGGTGGAGAAGTATAATCAAAATACTGATTCATGAAATCATCCATATCTCAGCCAGCATGTGAGCCGGAAGGAACAGTGGTTTTTATAACAAGGCCCTAGTGAAAACAATGACAGTCTTTGTCACCTCCAAGGCACTTGACGAGAGCAGCGAAGTAAGGGCTGTCGAGCTTTTCAAGCTATATTGTATTAGATTACCTTTACAATGTCCATATTCTCTGCATCTTGGCTGTCTGACTCGTCTGGATCAAAGGGATCAGACTGCCCGAACCAGACAGCTGCTCCGAGGAGCTACTGTTACTAGTGATGTGGCTCTTGTAACATTCGAGTCGAGTCGTCTATCCAGACTTCAGATTTCAATTCATGGATCCACGTATGATGAGGCCAACTCTTAGTGTTTGAGACTGATAGAAACCGAAGGACTTCCAGGAAGTTGTGAATGATTCCAACGTCAAGCCTGACGGATAAGGTGTCTGATAACAGGCCTCTATATCTAGTAAGGTTTAAGTAATTTATGGTGTAAAGAGGACAGAGATGAAGAGCATCGCTACATCAGGTAACACGGGATCATTCACGAGAAGACAATAAAGAAGCAACTCTTGGAACAAGTGTTCCAGGTCGGTAACACGAGGTGTGTTCTACAACATCGGCAGGGGAAATGTTGTCAGTAAGAATAACTTTGAGCTCCTCAATAAAATGCACGTGTCTCCCTGCGACGTTCTGGACCAATAACAGCTTTTCTTACATTAATTCATACAAAATTTTTGAACTGTTTCATTAAAAACGTTTCAAAATCTCTATCTTCAACACAGTCCTAGTGACAATGTCAGATCATCTCCCTTTTGGATAAAGCCCGCTAGGCGATATAAGAGCCTGGTCGAAGACAAAGCATTTTAGCTAAATACAGCTGACTCTGGCCTAAATGATAGCTGTCAAGACTGGTAGCTCGGGATCATAGCAAAGTAGGTTAGCAGTGATTTTGGTTGGAAGTAGTATCTATTATCAGTCAAATTTTTCTTTGCTCACCTACCTACATAACAAGAAAAATCGTGAATACTGAACCGACTTCCTATAGTGACGATGAGACAAGATCCTGACAATGCAAGGGATGGAGAGGCTTGAGGAGTCAGTAGAAATTATTCGATAGTTGCCGAAGATGAGCTTTATCCGACAGTTAAGCACTCGTTGAAACGGCTTGACCATAAATCTCACCCATACACTTTGAACGATTTGAGAAAGGACTTCTGTTTTCCTCCCATATTCAGCCGTAATTCGGTACTTGTTGTAATAGACCACTTTAAAATTACATGATGTATGGTCTCACAAAACCATACTCTGATAGCTCCGGATTGTGGCAGGGACCCATATTAGAACAGGGTCGACTATAATTTCGGTTTGCTTCACTACGGATGGAAGTGAATTGAAATCCAGCTTCGGCATCTCGGCACATCTGAGAAAATTTTGAGATCTCAGACCGTTCTCAGAACTGTATAACACACTTGCATGATAATAGTCGTGACAAAATCTGTTTTGAAATTTTTGGACCATTCCATTATTGTCTCGGCAATTGGGGTCAATTGATCACGCGATGATTGAGAACAACCTGGTCAGACAATTCTAGATCATATTGCGAAACAGGCTCGAATGCTCTCGGTCCCCTTGCTAAGTAAAATTTCAGCCCTAGGGCCGCAAGTTCCACTTTCCCGTTCATCCAGTTCAATGGTCAGCGGCCTCAGTATAAGGAAATCTGTAATCCCCCAATTTCGTCCCGGCTTCCATGGGCCGGCGTATTCACGAGAATACTACAGTAACATGTTCAGGTCATATGATACAATTCTTTTGTTCAGGGATATGGCCATATCGTATCGTGTCGCTTATCAAAGTACTACATTTTACAAACAGGGGCACTTTGCTTAAGCGCGTGAACTATCTCCGTGGACGGGTTAACCGAAATTCCGGATTTCCCCATTGTACCTTCGTACCCGTGACACCCCTCTCGCTCTTTTCCACTTGTTCGAAACTGAGAAGAGCAGGGTACGACTTATCCTCAGCTCATGAGAATCGCTCTACTAGAGACAAGCATCGTGGCGGTGGCGTTTGACTGGCGTCTGACGACACGCCAAAATTGGAACGGCTTGGATAGGGTACGGACAGGCAATGAGTTAGGTGAGATAGAGATAACTACACCCTTCGCTTCCTTACAAGGAGAGATCCCAAATCATCGAAGGCAGAGAGAAACCCGATAATAAAGGGTCTTGAGAAGAAGAGAAGGAATATCTACATGTTATTTTCACTTGAATCAAAAATTGATTACAAAGGTAGGCATATATAATAGAAGGGCATACCCCCAGCCAGTGCCTAGCAGAGAAATATTATTGAGGTTAGAATTGCAAATCACCGGTCTGGGTGTCTTCATGTTGAATCAGATGGCTCCACCTCTTGGGACTTCTTCGACTTGGGTGTCCGTTTAGTTTTCTTGGCCATATAACCATGACGACCCTGGCAATGTCGGTGACGTCGGGCCACATCATTAAAGCTGTCATCGCAATAAGGGCACAAATAGGGAAAGACTCCGAGGCTATGCATCACCCCTTAATCACCAAACAACTCAGCTTTGAGAATTCAGACTCACTGGATGGCTATATGGGTGATAGCAGATGTCTCCTATTGGTGGTTGCATGTCAGACACGACCAACGAAGAGGAGCGGAAATGCAGCTACCTGATGGTATGTGCCGTCGCAGAAAGGGCATCCGAATAATCTAGAGAACAGTGTCACTAGCACTGCTGAAGAAACAGATCATGAAAATTACTTGATCCCGAAATGTTTGTACAAGATGTGGCGCCGTACTAACGGTTTCCTCCCAGAATAATCACACTTCGAGGAATCGAATACACACATATACTCTTTCATCGGATTTTCAGGATCTTCAATGCGCAATGCAAATTGATCCCATTTTCCGCTGAGAGAAGGAGGTGAACGTCTAATGATCAAGGCCTTGAGGTGGGCGATACCCGTATCTTGTATAGGAGTATCACCAAGGACATTCCACAGGGTTTTAGCAAGATCTGGATCTTCGAGTATCTGATGCACGTTGCAGCGGAATCGTCCTGTCTTGCGCTGGTCAGATGCGCAGGAAGGAATTTGCCTCTGATCCGAAGTACTTAGAAAAGGTCTTCAGCAAAAAATTGGTAAAAACGGTAATATTAGGAAACGTTTCCAGTCACCTGCTGCCAATCTGAGGTCCCATTGACGCCTCAGCGCTCTGAGTTCTGCAAGAGTTGACATGTTAGATGTTCGGCGCTCGACATTGAGCTATAGCTTACGGGGGATGGGGAGGACTGTTATCCTGTGGTTGATGAAGGATGAATTTACGGAGGACACAGGGCAGTCCTGGTTCCTCTGCGTCCAGAGATCGGCGGTTGCCACTGATGGAACTGGAGTGTTCTTGAGAGTCTGAAGTTGGGTTCAAGGGCGGCAAATTCATCGACTGTGTGAAACCATTGTGGTGGGATTGGCAACTTGACGAAGGGCAATGTTTTGATGTAGGGGTAGATCCCTCGGAACACCTGTGGCATCCATGTGTAAGTGGCGTATCACGCGAAAGCTGCACCAGACAAACCAAATTGGGCGTGGATTAGTCCGCATGCTGCGAGGGAACATAGGTATTTACAATCGGGATCAACCAGCTCAGCTCGACACGTACAGGTGGCTTTGAATTTCATACTCGCTGTTCCCGGGGGGCGGTTCAGTGGATTGATTCACAGAGACCTGGGATGAAGAACGTATGTGGGACAAATGACCGCCGGTGCCTATGAACAAGGGTTGGTGACTGGATTTTACCTGCGCTCGTTGAACTCATACCTCCAGTTTTCGAGATGGAACTTCAGGCAATCAACAGTCTCATCAGCTCAATGTTCACCAGTGAATGGGAAGCGGGTGTTCCTAGAATAGTAGTGGTGGACAGATGAGCACTTACCAAGGGACTGGGCAATGCTCCCTTTGAGGAGGGCAATCAACGTTTGAACAATTCTGAGCTGGTGAATACTGGGACATCGTCGAGGGAAGCAACGAGTGGAAAATGGAGGGGGATATGTGAGCGGTCTTCTGCACAAGGTTTGTCCGTATTTAAGTAATACTGAAATTCAGGCGTGTCGGTTCTCTTTGGGACAGAAGGGATGGATCAAAACAAGTGTGTCCCAGATCTACGGATGGGCCTTGCCGAAAAGGAGGTCGCATTGATTTGTCAATGGCCTCAGTTCAATCAAGTAGTTGTAAATCATGACGAACCTTCTCCTTCTCGCACCACACAACATGTCTGCATGTGGAATTCATTGTCATCTAGATCAAAGTTTGATTTAAGATGGGGGTATGCAAACGGGGGTAAGACATCAAGCCGACCTTTGATGCGAAGGGCTAAAAAAAGGTCATCATCCGCTTGGCCATCGTCTTATTTGACCTCTTCTCCAAGTATCTACATGCGCATAAGCCAGTATTTGTGTATAAACCATATAAACAGAATACCCAAGGAGGTGCTGATACAAGGAAGCAGGATAGAATAGACAAGATCACTTGATTTTGAAAAATTATAAGTTAGATCTCTTCCGATCTCGAAGTACAAAAAAGCTTACCGGTTCCTATTATGAATAATCGCTCAAAGTTACTCCGGTGTTCAACTCAGATAAGAGATCCCGATCAGGGAAGCTACACGTTTAAACAGCCGTGTTAACCTCTTCGCTTGGAGCTCCGTTCCACTATATTAACGTTCTTATGATATTTCTATGTGCCAAGAAGTTTTGGAAACTCTGTGGTTCGAAGTCCAGAAACCACTGATCAGTGAAGCTATCGTGTCAACATCTTGTCATGCAACGGCTAGACGCTATCCATACGATGCAACGGGAACAATGGCCGGTTTACTACCCCTCCATTGGCTGATTTCAACACGATACAATAGTATCTGACCATGCAATTACCGAAAATACCGTTGTCCTTTGATGGGAGAGGCGTGACACAAAAATCTGACACAAAACTAGGTTGTCTGATAACAGGGTGCTGGGGACTCGTGACGCCTGTACCCATCTGTAGCAATGCCTCTGGAAACACAGTGGCAGATCATCCAACGAAAAATACCCTTTATTCTGACTTGCAGATGAAAAAAAGGATCTTTCTCGCGACGGTTTGACAAAGCTCTAGGTCATAACGCGACATGCCAGATTTGTTATACTTCGAGGATTGTCAAACGCAAAAGTGCTTCGGTCAAAAATGACTGGTGTGAACGGGGACTGATTCATATTCATATTATCCGTCAGTCGTACACTCCAATCTTCTTCAGCCTCCGTGATTGACACGGTGGTAGGAGGGTTGACTGGTTGATGCGAAAAACACAATGCTCCAGCAGATAAGGACTGAGTCTTCATTATGCTTCGGTGCTTTCCAATAATTCGGTCGCTCTGTCCTGTGAGAGCAAGGGAGTTGGTGATGTGGGAATGACGTTTATTACCATATCACAACGATCATTATCTATATCCAGCTTGGTATCACTTCCATGGTCTGCTGGACGAGAGCGCTTGTGGTGGGTGTCTGTAGGTCCAGTACGGGAGGGGAGACGATGAGGAGAACCAAATACATCATGTCATTTGCCGAAACAAAAATGGTGGTCACAGAATGGGTGAAGGCATGGGAAGCGGGCGGTGATTTGTATCCTTCTGTCACGCCTAGTCACCGACTGAAATGTGGTTAGGGAAATCTAGCGACAAAAAAGTACTTTTCCTGACTCGTGATCCGACGCTGCAGAGCTGAGCGACTAGCTCCGGGGGTGTGCTAGGAGAGACAGGTCGAAGCAAGAGTGCTGGTGGACCTACTCAGTACAATTAGACGACCCTGACCGTATACAGGAGGCCCGATCATGATCAGTCAAGATACGCTTGAAAGAGTCTGACATCAGGATCAGGATAGCGTTAGCGTTAGTTGTAAAACACTGAGACCGATCGATATCTGAAATTGTTGTTTGGCATCTCGGCACATTGCGGCGTCAGGTCACATTGTTGTGCGTCACCTTTGTGTCGTCCATCACGGCGTGCTCCTCGCGCTGGCGTCGGGCTTGCCAGTCCCCATGCCAGTCCCCCTCTTCCTCGCCTTCCTCGCCCTTGTCCGCGCACAGACCATCTCAACCTCAACCCCCGTCCCTCCCCTCCAGTGGATCAATCTCTCCACCGTCCTCCAGGGCAATGCCTCTCCACCACCGCTCAAGAATGCCGCTATTGGCTACGATGAAACCAGGTCTGTATTTTTGTCCTTTTGCTCCATCTTCGTCTTCATGCACTGCTAGTCGTAGCATTATCATCTTTGGAGGAGAGTCGCAAGGCGGCTTTGCGCAAGGACAGACCTATTTGTACGTCATTGACCCTCCACTCCCATGCACACCGTAATCTGACCACTGTACAGGCTCAATCTTGATACCTTGAGCTGGACAACACCCTCCCCTCCATCGGGTCTCCAGAATACACCTCCTGCTCGGACTGCTGCACTTGCCGGCGAGGATTTTGCAGCTAGCAAGTACGTCTTCTTTTTTGCTTATCTTGACAGTCTTGATCCCGATTAATCCCATCCAGTCGTCACGCTTTTGTTGTTTACGGTGGGAAGGGATCAGATGGAAAGGTTTTGTCAGATGTCTGGGTACGTTTTTCAGATGTTGAGGGTTCTCCACTGACGCCTTTGACAGGCCTTTGACTTCATCAATCAATTTTGGTCCCCAGTTACACTATCACCTGGGGGCCCATCTGCTAGATGGGGGGCTGCAGGCGGCATTGACCCTCGTGTACATCCTGTTCAGGATTCTATCGTTCCAGGACCCAACAACACATTCTATATGGCTGGAGGTACAGACGGGACAAAGGTGTTTCCTCTGTCTGATGTATGGCGACTGCGTCTTTCTGGAACGCTGTCTTCCAATCTACCGAATAGTGTAAATGGCAGCTGGGACAAGCTATCGATAGGCTCATTTCCTCCAGTCGTGGGAGAGGGAAGCGCAGTCATAGGCCAACAGCTAGTTTCAGTACATGGGTGTGATGTGACACCACCCCATGTTTCGTGTGCACAGCAGAAATCTTTCGTGCTAAACATTCCACGAAGCTCTGGAATATCCCCGGGAGGGTGTCCACCACCACGGCTTGGTCCCGCCGTGACGCCGAACCTCAACCCTTTTTCGCCCTCTTTCTCTTCTCAAGTCTTCTCGATAGTAGGAATATTCAATGACTCACTGTGGAGCGACGATGGCGGTTCCAGCAAGGGGGAAATTGTATGTCTTTCTGTCTCGAGCATTTTATCTGGTTACCGATCAATCATAAGGACGTCCTAGATATCAACGCTGGTACTTGGACTCGAGTCCTGCCTTCCGGCGACCCGGGAACCACTGGAATACAGACCTTTCCCAGCCCACGTGAAGGTGCTTCTGTCCTATCATACCAGACAGGTCTAGTTGGACCTGCAAGAAATTCCTCCGCCGATACCATTGTAAGCTTTCATGATATTATAGATTTTGGTAACTCATATGCCCGTAAAGATGTTCGGCGGTCGTGATACATCGGGTCAATACTTATCCGAGGTTTGGCTGCTCCGTACTTACAAGGGTTTGATAACTCCCACAGACCTCCAATGGGAGGGCTTTGGGAATGGTCATCTTTCGACTGGCATTGGAGCGGATGGTTCAGGTGTTACCGTCCGATACTTATCACAGTGTGCGACCGCCATTTCCACCAGAGCTAACATCACTGCCTCGTCAGAGCCTCCAGCGCTGCCAGCTCCCACTTCTACCCACGTTAGTGGTCCATCTAGTCCAAGTACCACCATCGCTCGCACATACGAAACGTCATTACTACATAAGTTGTTTGCGGTGCTTTCTCTGATTATTTTGCAGGCTGTCATCCTGATTTTCCGCAATCCTATCCGGCCGCCTTTTACTTACTACTATGCGGCGGGTGGTCTGGGTGCCTATGGGCTTGGAGTTACTGGATTTGTCCTTGCTTTCTTAACCATCTCTGTGACTCCGGAGGAACCTTCCACAATTTTGCATCACCTGCACACCATTCACGGGATTGCCGGTCTCATCTTTTTCCTATGCGTTTATGCTCTTGTCCCATTATCGATGCTTATCGATGGATTTACATCTCGACTACGAGGCTCATCACAAAAAGCATTTTGTGGTTCCCGTCAAACTGGAGGAAGTGATCTCGGTCCTATGCACTCTGATATTGTAGTGGATGAAAAATCCGAGCATATCACCGGCAATCGGAGTGCTCCGCAGAGCTTAAGTAATGTTTCTCCACCCTCATCGCCTAGACTGCGCGCGCAATCCTGGGGCCCTTTTGAGGCTGGCATGTGTAGTGACACAGAGTCTGTCACGTCTGGTATTCCGCGAGGCTTTGAGGTGGTCAATAGGCCCCCTCGGCTCCGGCGAGCCAGTGAAAACATTGTTCCTGCCGAAATTCCTCGCTCAGCATCAAAAAGTCTGGGTGAAGTTGACTGGCTTTTGCGACGACGTAGTCTCAATTTAGTGGTAAGATGAACTGCATGCCTCGCCAGCGTCGTCAGGCTTACACTACTTGTTAATCAGGGCGAGCTTGACTATGCTCTTATGCAGGCTCATAATGCCCGATACTCCACACCTGGGACAGCCGATATCCTACTTGCCCCGGCAGATAACACAATCGAGCCTCCGGTAAAGTTACCGACCGTGTTAGGCATCATTTTCCGTATCTTCATGCATCTTTCCATACTGGGACTCAGCATTCTGTCACTCGCTGTACTGTGGGATCACGCTTCAAAAGTCCTTTTCATTCTTTTTCTCATCTGGACAGTCATTTTCTACATCGTTCTGCTTTTTCTCGCCTGGAAGTGCCGTCCTTCTGTATCTGTCCTTTCTACTCTTTTCTACCGTCTCCGCCATTCGCCTTCAACCCATCTATCATCCGAAAAACCATCCACCTCCCTTCCTCAATCCCCTCTCAATACTCGCCCAGTTTCACTTCAAAATACTGGTCCATATCTACACCAACCGCTTTATCGAGCTGCTGCCACGGATGAATATTCTCACTCACATGCAGGTCCGAGGAGTGAAGTCGATGATGATGATATCGATGAGGTGACAAGGCAAAGAATGATTGAAGAGGAGATGGACCGACGAGAAGTCTCTATTGTCACTGTACCCAAGCGTAGGTTATGGGTGGCGAACCCTTCCTAACGTTCTGTATATCCCTGTTTTAGTATATCCTCCATGATCTTATTGCCTCTTTCCCCTATAAATCTGCTTGTGTTTCTTAGTGATGTTCAAATACTGTGTCACGTTTGTCTAATCCTATACCGAAGGCTGAGAAACTAGAAGCACAGAAATACCTATTACAAGAGTGTCCCAAAGTGCAGTAAAGAAAGAGATTACTAGAGACGAGAGATTGGTGCAATGGCAAGCGACGATTAGACTTTATGGTGTTGATAGTAATATCATCTTTCCCCCTCCACGGCGACATCCCGACGCCACTTGTCGACACGGCCGAATTTCGCTGCATCATGTACAGGGGGAGGTGAGGGAATGGGAACAGGGGGTTGCATCATCATCATGTGGTTCAGTGGCGCAATCATTGGAGTGGCTATCGGTGGGGAAAAGAATCCAGAGCCCATTGGTGTGCTGAGAAACATGTTTTGAAGTTGAGTTTGCATCAGCATCTGCTGCTGCTGCTGTGCAAACATTCCATACTGGGTGCGACGCTGTTGCTCAGGATGTAGGCCTAGCGGCCGGTTGTCGTCGTCGTCGCCACCTCCGTTATTAAATCCAGACGGCATCCTCGAAGCTCGCAGACCGAGGGGTTGATCATCGTCCTCATCATCTTCAACCTTGCTGCGGGTTCCGCTCATGGAAAGTTTATCAAAATCGATATCAAGCACTGGAGAAGATAATTTCTTGACTTTGGCATTTTCTAACAACGAGGATAAAGGCCGCTCTTCGTCATCATCGTCTTTCGGCTGGTCGAGATGCTGGGGATTAAAATTAGTATTCTGCTGAAATGCCTTGTGCAAGGTGGCCGCAAGTGGGACATCTTCGTCACTTTCGGCATCCACAGGAGAATAAGATGTCCGCTTTCGAGTTCGAAACCTAGGTCCAGTTCCAGTTGTACGACGAGGTCCTTCATCGTCTGACGATCCGGCATGCCACGCTGACTCCGGAGGTTGATGCGCAGATATGATAGGATCTTCATCTTCGCTTTCATTATCGTCATCATCGTCTGCCGGCAGTGGAGGGCCTCTTGATGCGGGCTCAATGTTGGGCAATATCGGTGGTTCAGTCGACACTCTAGGTCTAGCGCTAGATTCAGAAGCGACCAAATTTTCAGGTGACAAAATCGTTGTGTGCTCTCCGTGTTTCTTGTTCTTGCGCTTCTTACCCTTCTTTTCCGACCTATGCCGCTCCTCCTCTCGTTTTTTACGTTCTTCATCTTCGAGTTTCTCTTGTGCTTCAATCTCGCGGAGCTTTTGTGTCTCACGTTCCCATAGTTTATCCACGCCGAAGACAGATCGACTATTGGTGGGATGACCAGGCATCGGGGCGGTTTGAGGAATTTTGTCATTCTCGAACGATAAAAGAGGTTTGATATTTGCATGATTTCTTTGAGCAACTCCTTCTCCAGATATTGAGCGATGTAAAAGTTGGGACGTCGGACGTGCGAGTGCGCCTGGATTAATAAGTGTACTGCTTCGTTGAGTCTCACCACGAGCCATCATTGATGGACGTTGATCACCATAGAATACCCTGCTCAAGTGCTTAGAAACAGTTGACTGAACGAGGTAAGCCAGGCCATATTACCTTTGCTTGCTACGCATCTGGGCTTTCCTTGCTTCTAAATCGTCAATGAGACTCTTTCCATAAAGCTTTCCGGGCGGGCGTTTGGGAGCAGAAACTTCAGGATGCAGGGAGGGTGGAATCGATTCCTCAGCTTCTGGTTCTTCAGCGTAAAGCTGAGCTTGTTCTCCTTCTTCTGTTGCTCGGGGAAGATCAGAAGGGAAAGCGTCGAAACGTCCATCAACAGCCAGTGTACTCCGGAAAAGTTGCTGAGAGAGAGAGAGATCTCCCAGTGGATTTGGGGTGAAGGAATTTGATGCAATAGGTGGTACAACGTCAGAGGTGCCAAGGAGAGTTGACATCTTGCGGGAAGTGCGAGCGCCTGGTGGCAGTGGAGGACCGTCCTTTGACAAGGTGAAACCATCCCTGATGCGATTGTCAATTGAGGAAGGTTCTGGTGGAGCTGCTGATTGGAGCGGACTCGGCATTACAAGCACTTTGGGTCGGAGTAAATCTAGAGCAGTTGAGTAGCGGCGGTCTCTGGTAAAGTCTCCGCCAGCACCAGTCATCATGGACTCGTGGTCATCGTTTAGAAGAGCGCGCGTCCCTAACGAAGCATTGGACATAGTTCGCGCATGGATACCGTATTTAGGGTCGAAACGCGATGTATGTGAAGGTGGCTTAAGAGAAAAAGGGTTATCTTCTTGGACTACAACCTCTCCACCTTCTTCATAAGTTGACTGTGGTCGACTCTCTTCCTTTACGTCGCCAAGAATCATCCTAGAGTTCATACTTGCCATGGAGAAAGTACGGGAATGCACTCTTCGACCAGACACGACTTCAGAAGGACCAGGGGAGATAGCGCGAGTGGAGCCAGTGGGAAAAGGAACACCTTGCGATGATCCTGCTATATCCTGCATGATACCAGTGGAGCCAGAATGATGTCTAGGGAAAGTTGTATGATTGATCTCCATGTTGACCACATCAAGAGGCGAAGCAATAGAGCGGCGGCGGAAATCTGCATTTCCAGCCTGGCGAAGAAGATCAACGGAACTGCCTAGGCTCATAGATCGAGAATAACTAATTGCACGCCTAGGAGCGAGAAAAGCTTGCTCAGAGCCTGTTGCTGGCAAATGAGCGCGTACAGTTGTCGTGGGAGGCGCTGTCGCAGCGATAGAGGGAGTTTTACCCTTCCCCTTTCTCGACTTGTCTTTTGCCATGAATGCATCTAATCCCCAGGAGGTTAAGTCCACCTCCATATCTTCGGCTTCTTCTTCGCCATCATTACTATCAACTCCAAATGGATTGCGCAAAGCATCCATTGAGCCTCGAGATCGTCTAGTGCCTAGAACAGACTCTTTACCACCTAAGCTACCTGTCTCGCTTGGTAAATTGACGCCCAGGTAGTCACTTTGCCTCGGGACAGTTCGAGGAGCTGCTGTGGGGTTACGGCGGAAGTGTGCGAATATTGCACTTTCCTGCGCATAACGACGTGGCACGTCAGGATCATCCAGATCGTTATCATACTCTAGAGACGAGGTGAGCGAGAGAGACGCCGTCTGACGAGGCCAGCTTACCCAACAATGCTGCTGCCAATTGCAACCGAGAGAATGCTGCAGGCATACTGATATATGGACAACAGTGAATTAACAAAAGAGAGACGGGACGAGCGACAGGTAGATGCTCAATTGGCAGTGGCAGTCAAGCTTCTTTCTACGTTGCAGCCATCTCATCATTTACATAATCAATGTCCGAAGAAATCATATATTCCTCTCGAATAAAGATACAAGACACGTCTCAAAGCTCATCATGGTGGGGTTCCTTGCCCTCGATGACGATGTCCTCGTCATCAGGAAGTTCCTCCATCTCAATAGAGATTTGGTCTTTGAGATGGTCAGGAAGCACAACTTTCGCTTTTCCGTCGTTCTCCTCGTCCAAGCCCTTCATATACTCTTCCATAAGTTCCTCTTCAGTAGGCATTGACGGATCGACAGGTGGCGCAGGTCTGACACTCTCATCTGTAGGAGCCGTCTCAGAAACGCCCAAAGACCTCCTTAGCGCACGGTCAATTTTAAACATGAACCTTCAGATTGAGACGCATTGATAAGCAGGTGCGGGAAAAGCCATTAAAACTCACGCATTACTATTAGGGACTTCAAAACCGGAGCGGACAAGTGCCCCATCAATAAGAATGGAGGCTACTTCTTGGAGCTCCTCCTCGGCTTCAAGGTCTCGCTCGTCTTCCTCATTTGGGAGGTCTTTAACACGACGCAACAGGCCTTCAATCAGAGGAGAACGAGGGTTGATCTCAAGATGTTTGGCTTTCAGAGCATATTCATGGATAATACCACCCTGCTTGGCCTGGCCTTTCGATGAGGCTGGAAGTGAATCAGTGATTTTTCTTGTCGACCATGGTGATCCGACTCACTCATCATCTTCTGGACATTGGCAGTATAACCGCCAGGAGCGGCAACAATGGCGCAAGCGCTCTTCACGAGACGATTCGTGATGACAACTAATGGGGCAAGTTGGAGCAATCAATTATTTGCACTAAATTGGGTGAACTCACCGTCCTGAATCACATCCTTAGCCTCCTTTTTAATCCACTCCAGAAGAGGTTTGTATTCTTCCGTCAACTGTTTTTGCAGAGCTTTCTCCTCCTCGGGATCCTCGGCTGAGGACAGATAAGGATGATACCACGGGTGACTGAAATAACGTACCTTCATCACCAAATTTGAGACCAGATTTCGCGACATCTTGGAAGGGTACTTTCCTGTGACCATATAAGATCAAACTTTCACAGAGAATGACCACTACTCACTTCCATTCCCGAATATTGCCAAACATTATTTCATCAAGAGGCTCGTTCAACAACAAAACTTCATAGCCACGAGCATGGAGCTTCTCAATGAAGACACTTTCAGCCAGCTGGCTAACTTCCTTTCCAATCTCAGCAAGGTAGAAGATCTGCCACAGGTCAAATTAAAACATGACGGAAGTCCGATAGAACAGAAAATTCACGTGTCTCTGACCCTTCTTCTTGTTCTCAATGTACTGTTCAAGGGAAGTCATATTGCGCTGATTGGATGCGAATCGGGTAAGCGCAGTAAGTTTCTCGCGGTTTTTAGTGTCCTCGACTGCACCCAGCTTGAGAACCGAGCCATAAACATTCTGAATCTTCTCAAATCTCTCCGGTTCTTCCTCTTCGATTTTGCTCACGAGCTGTATCAGTCTCTTGAGAATGATGCTCTTGAGCTGTCGAAGAAATTGGTTGGATTGGAGAGTCTCGCGAGAAACGTTGAGCGGAAGGTCATCAGCTAGAAATAAATTCGTCAAAGATACTATCAACGATACAGAGAACTCACCGTCGACAACAACTTTGACCCAGGTCGCCCACTTGGGTAAGGAATTCTCACCCAAATCTGACGTAATAAACGTCCGTTTAACCATTAACTTGACATCCTGTGATCTATATTCCAATGGTTGTTGCCAATATTGCTCGTCACTGATCACATTAGCATTCAGTCTATTTGCTTGGTGTCAGCACTCACAGCTTCGAGGGAATGTATACAATGGCTTTGAACGAGACACCAGAGCCAGAATCTCCAGAAAAATGTTGCCAAGCTAAAGGCTCATCATACTCCTTGAAGAAGCTTTGGTAAAATTTCTTATATTCTTCGTCGGAAATTGTCTTAGGATCACTAAGGGCAGTTGAAGAACGGTCCGGTTGATGCAAGAAGAGGTGCGCACCGTGTCCATATGGGAGGTTGAGCATTCAGTTGCTCCCATTCGTCAATGATCATCTTCTTCATTTTGGGAGCTGGAGGATTCTCATCCCTGTCCTCCGATACTTCCTCGACGACAGCTTCATCTTCATCAGGATTTGTCTCTTCGGGCATGGTAGGCTCATCTTCTTTGTTTCCAACATCCAACCCAGCATCCTCATCGACAACCTCCTTTTCTTTCTGAGTGAACAAATAAATGGGGAATGATGAAGAATACGAGGAGTGTTTGTGACTGGATCCCAGATTAGTGAGGACATCAGACCTTGGATACAGCTCCTTACATGAGATCTTTGATGCTCTGTTCCTCAAGGTAATCCAAGGAATCATCCTTCAAGTAAAGCGTGATCTCAGTGCCACGGCCAAGAGTGTTTCCACGAGGGTCAGGGTAGACCTCGAATGTACTATCTTCTGCGGCAGAACTGAAAATGTGCTGCATCGGACTGGGATTATTTTTTGTGGGAGGGGGAATGGAAGCGACTTCAACGCGATTAGCGACCAGGAAACTACTGTAGAAACCGAGACCAAAGGCTCCAATCAGGTTTCCTTGAGCAGCTCCTTCTCCCTCGGCTCTCTCAAGAAACTCAGAGGTGCCAGATTTTGCAAGGGTACCCTGGACACTCCATAAGCATCCTTCACCTCAGTAAAGAATTCACTCACCAGGTTGGTTGCAAGTTCTTGGTCTGACATACCAATACCAGTGTCGGAAATGACGAGCTTTCCAGATTTTCCATCTTCACTCTTCTCTGCTTTTATGGTGATGTTCAGTAGGTCGCCACCATTCCATACACTCTTGTCTGTGAGGCTGGTGATGCGTAACTTCTCGATTGCATCATTAGCATTTGAAATTAATTCGCGAAGAAAGATTTCCCTGACGCATGTATGAATTAGAGAAAGCAGGATGAGTGACGAGAGTAGTTGGCCTACTTGTGCGAGTAAAGACTATAGTGTGTAGACAACGATGAACATGGAAACGTGACTATATACACGCGAGCACCTACCTGTCAATGACAATCTTTCGCATACGGGCAACGTCGCTCTGAAGCATCGCATTAGAGTTATGAACTGAATTGAATAAGGAGACACACTTGGTAGTCATGCTTGGCTCTTGATGCATCCTCAGCGGCCACCAAGAGGAGCGAAAGCGCAACAAAGAATGAATGAAAGAGCCTCATAACAGCTCTCTCTCCCTTCTATTCAGGTCCAGCTTGAGATGGTATAGTGTTGAGGAAAGAACGGGCAGTAATTACACGTAGCTAAATAGCTAGGTAGTACAATGACACGTCGACGTGTCATTGTCGTGGTCATTTTCCACGACGAAACGCGTGACTGTTTTACCGGAGGTACAATACTCTCATGGACGGACTGGACCTCAAACTACACAAATGTGTGGGAAATACAGGATATAGATAGTGAAGTGCAATATTGATTAAACTGAGACGCCAATCCTCCCGACTCTTGAATCTGGCCTGGATATCAAGAGAGATGAACGGACAGCTTGGGGGCTGAAAGATTCGCCACATATTCCTACGAAACATGATACTAGCGATCAGTGGCCAAGGACTCTTCCAAAACTATAGAACTTACTCGCAACCATATTTCTCTTTCTTGAGGAGCATGATCAAACACTGTATAGCGTTTGTCATTCTGCAGGCCCAATTCAGCCATAAGTTGCCGGTAACTTGGCAGCCAGTATTCACGCATACCTTCAAAACCTTAACCATCTCTGTCAGATCTACCTTTTTTGCGAGAGCCTTCATGTCGACTGTCCCGCCACCCCCTTCCCCCTCATCCTCTTCCATTTCATCAGCTTTGACACCTCCATCTACACCCTCACCACCAATCTTGTTGAGTCTTCCCCAGAACTCAATGAAGGAATTTTCGACAAGCATCTCATTGAAGGCTACTCGAGCGGCCGTCGTCTGCTCCTTTTGCCAATTGTCGTACTCGTCTTCCAGTTGGTGAACATCTAGACCGATCTTTGTAACAGGTAGACACTTGAGTAGAGACTCGAGGGGTAAATCGCTAAAAGACGTCGCTAGTGAAGACGAATGTAATTGGAATAAATCATGGAGATTCGTCATATGTTTTTGACGGAGATGGGCGACATGTGACTGAAATAACAGTAGCTGCTGATCAGGAGACAGAGGAGAATTACGGAAACGAGGATCTTTTCTGAGTTGCGGCAACACGCCTTCCCAAGTCACCTGGAAGAAAAAGAGTGAGCGTTTGTCCCAGGTCGAACTCTAGTCAATACCTGTGGATCCCGGATAGCATCAACGAGCATTGACCTAAGGAATCATGTGAACGTCAAGTACCCGACGATAAAATTGAAGCGCGCACTTATAGTCACGCTCGCCCTCCTCCTGATTGATTCCCACTCTGGATCGCTCGATGCTCATTTCAATACGACTGAGTTCGGCTTTGACTTTTTGTTCCCGCTCTCTCATGGCACGCTCCCTTCTCTCTTCCCTAGAAAGAACAGCTGGTCCAGATAACATGGTTTCAGTATTTCTTGAAGCCAAGGGTCGCTGACTGCCCTTTATAAAAGTTTTGAAAAGCTCCTCTCTCAGGGAAGAAGATCCTATTGCATCATATCGTGGGTCCTGCGTCAAGTTTCTTTTTGCCTCGAGTGCTGTGAGATAAGAGCCGTATTCTAGAATTGGCTAAAACGGCACCTCTTTCCATAAGACCCCTTCACGTATGTCATTCTGGTGTTCTTTCAACAGTAGGAAGAAATCCGCCTCAGCCTTCTGAGCAGCCATACGTTTCTCTGTCAAACAAGTAAGGTGACTGCATATTCTGAGGATAGGACTCACTCTCTCCGAGATCCTTGAGGAATTCTCGGAAACGTTTTTCTCGCTCCCGGTCATCTCTACCCCAGCCATAGAACCTCCTGTCCTTCTTCCAGGCTCTACGGAAGTCAGTCCAACTTGTTCTGGTACTTTTCACCTCTTGTTCAAGGAGACGCTTGAAATCCTGCCCGGGGTCTACTGGGCATTTTTCTTTCTGAGCCGCATTCGTTCTAAGTTCCCGAACACGGTCGCGGCAGTATTCGTCGAAGGCGTCGCGGCGTGCATTAACAGAAGGTAGAAGTACATATCGAGGATCACCGACGAACTTGGGTAGGGATGTATCCCAAGGGTGGAGTGGATTAATGTCTCTCTCCCTCAACAGCGTCTGTTAAAAGCTCTGTTAGCCAAAGTGACCTGAAAGACCTCGCAACTTGTACCTTGAAGAGGGCCTTGGCCTCGTCGATAGACAAATCGACCTTGGTTGGCATATTTATGACACGTTGAACAGACTTTGTCTCTTCCTTCTGTCGCTGGTCCTCTTCTTTCCGCTTCTTCTCTTCCTCTTGGCACCTGGACCCTTCTGCTGCTTCAATGGCCAGCTGAACAGCAGCGTCACGTTGCCATTCTTCCTCTTCTTCCTCTTCGTTGTCTTCATTATCCTCGCTTTCCTCGTCGCTCTCTAACTTTGTTTTTTTTGAAACTACAATTTCATCTAGAGGTGTTTCTTCATCAGCCTTTCTCTTAATAACTCCCTTCGTCTCTTGCTCAATTCGGTCTACCTCCATCTCCATTTGTTTGAGCTTTTCTGCCTCAGCAGTTTGAGCCAGCAATTCTATCCGTGCCCTTTCCTCGTCTTCCTTTTCTTTCGATTCCATCGTTGCCACTGCTTCTGCAATTTCATCCGGAACCATCCAAACACTCCTCTCCTTGGGACCATTGAAATAGAATCTATTACCTAGATTCGTGATAACACACAGCCATTCTGTATCAGGGATATGCTTTTTGAGTACGGGTTTCTCTTTCCGACCGGAACCTTGAAGAGGAATGGTGGGAATAGGACGGATATAAGTCGATTCTTGCGTCTGGACATTGTAATAGTAACTTATCCCTGTGGGACCTAAAACTAGTCATTCTTGACCCGTTAGAGCAAGCTTATACCTACTCAGATGTTCACTCCATGCAGGTGGCAATGATGGAACCGCGAAAGGGGCAGATGGTAGGGTGAACATTTTGATCAACATTCATTTCCCAAAAGGTAACGACTTATGACTTGCTGTGTGCTAAAAATAAGCTCTTCAGTTTCTTGTGACCTCCTCGCTGGTCAATGTGCCTTTATGTTGTACATAAAAGAGGAATGCCCTGATAGTTCACGTTGGGCTCACTAAAGCATCTCCAACTTTGTCCATGACAACGCAGCTTCATACTCCCCACTCCCCGGAACATGTGAAGATGACTAGAAATGTTCTCTGGAAACTGGATTGCCGTGTCTTGCCACCACTGTCCTTAGTGCGTTCTAGCGCTTTTGTCAGTCGTTTCTCGTACTGGACAGATTATGATTAGTTGTGGCTTGTCAATTTCATTGATAGAAGTAACATAGGCAATGCGAGGTTTGTCCGGTACTGGGTACTGGAGGCTAGTAGCTCAACTCTTGTTTAGAATCGCAGGCTTGGAGCGAGATGCTCATCTTCATGGAAATCAATTCAACATCGTAATTGCTGGTACGCCTTGAACTGGACTGCTATCCTGTTAGATTACCCAACCGCGATATCGACAGTCTTTTATGTGACGTAGAAAATTTGCGCCTTTGCTCTCTATTTCGCCATTGAAGTATCTGCAGTTACCTCGTCGTTGAAGTCCCTTCAAACATCGTCGTGAAGGTGATCAAGCCCAATGTATGAATGTTCTTCTCAGAACACGCTCGTTCTCATATATTCTAGCGCTGGATCCCTATCCTTGTCGCTGTGTGGGGTTTCGTAACTATATTAACATTCCTCGTCGGTCCTGCTTTCAGCAAGATCGACAAGAAATCTGACGGGGTTTGATAGGTCAATAGTTATAGTGGCCTTTTGGCCATCCGTATCTGCCTTGGTCTCTGTGAGGGGGGCCTACTGCCTGGAATGGTGATAAATTTTCCTTAGTAGTGGGTACGCGACGGCCCATTCTGACAAACCGACCTCGATAGGTATTATACCTCAGCACCTTATACAAACGTCATGAACTCCAGCTAAGGTGCGCATATTCACAACTGGTGCTGTGGTCACAGTAATTTGAAATACTCAGGGTTGGCATATTTTATGCATCCGGCAAGTCATTCCAGTGTTATATTCCATTCCAGAAGTCATAACTTGGGTTACAATAAGCCTCGTTGTCCGGAGCCTTCGGCGGTAAGCAAGCAAATATCAATATCTTCTACTAAATTGATAAGCTCTCTTATTTCATTTTCCTCAGGTCTTCTTGCTTCAGCAATAATCCAAATGGAAGGTGTGGGTGGTCTCTCAGGTTGGCGATGGATTTTCGTCAGTTCCCTTTTCAAGCACAGAGAAAGCCAGTTGACATCAACTGTCAGATCCTCGAGGGTATTGCAACCATCCTTATTGCTATCGTAGCGGCTGGCGTACTTCCTGCAGACCTGGCTTCTGCAACTTTCCTTACGCAAGAGGAGAGAGAATGCGCTAGTAAGGTGTCTATCAATATCAACATTTGAAATTTCACGATCATGGGGGATGTAGTTCGGAGATTCCAGGAGGACGGTGAACCAGTCAAAATCACTTTGAGCCGTGAAGTTCACTCAACAACGGACGAAAGAAGGGTGCTCATTCTTGCCTTAGGGTCTGTGCCACTGGGTGCACAATTAGAAACACATTCAGAAAACGAACGGTTCGAATGGGGAGAAGTTAAGAGGGGTAGGTAGCCTGGTTCCCACAGCTTCGCGGTGTTCATGAATCTGGGTATCAGGCTTTCTGGACATACAGGCTTGGCTATCTGGTATTGCTTACTTGGGGCTCTTAGTCAGCCTCTACTCATATTCTCTTTTCTTGTATGTTCTTCCTTTGTGGTCCCACATATATGTTTCATGCCTTTGTAGACCCACTATCATAAACGGGCTGGGATACTCAGGTGTACAAGCTCAGCTACGCACGGGCAAGTAGTCTGCCCTTTTATTTCAAGTCTGCAGCTTCTAACTGAGAGCATGTCGTTCGATAGTACCTCCTTATGTCCCAGCCGTGTTTCTCACTGGTACGCCTCCATCCAGTACTCTCAACTTGAGACTAGACTAGTTTTTGAGATAGTCCTGGTGGCTTACCTTGCTGATCGTCTCAAATTGCGAGGTCCCCTTATCTTGATCTGTTTGCCACTTACTATCATTGGCAAGCATCTGCTTATCTTGGATGTGCCTTGATGTCTCAACGTCATGCGTAGGGTATATCATTGCTATCACTGCTGCTGACAATACCACGAGATACATTGCCGTTTTCTTTATGGCAGCTGGCATGTGAGTTATCATGCGTTTCCGTGTGGACCACCTCAGTTGATTGTTCTGCATCTAGTTATCCATCTGCACCTTGTATCCTGTGAGCCTGTACTTCTCATGATCAATGACTTGTCTTATGCATATTTGTTCAGATCCATCTTACCCAATAATAGTCGAGGTCATTACAAGAAGGCTACAACAACGGCCTTGCAGCTTGCAATAGCAAATACAGCGTAAGTCAAGATAGTGTGGGACGCATGTCTTGATCGATTTCACATTGAATGTTAACAGCGGCTTTCCTGCCACGTTTGCTTATACACAAGGTAGATGGTCCAGAAAGCACTGATCTATGTTTTTATCAACTGGTTGTTAGATCAAGCGCCTGAGTATCGCAGAGGACATTCAATCGTTCTAGGATTTGTGCTCCTGGCGTGGGTGCTTACAGCTGCTAATGTGTGCGTATACTTTGTCTCTCAACGTTTTTCCAAGTGTTGAAAGGGGCTCTTTCAGGTGGTACTGCATTTGGGAAAACAAGGCAAGACGCGAAGGGCGTCGTCAAGATAATATCAACAAATATTTGCTCTTGGTATCAGAGGACAAAACTACGGCCCCTATTGGAGACCGACATCCTGACTTCTTGTTCACTCCATGAGCAGTTCGGACAGTTCTGGAAAAAGTGACAATGGATTAGTGGAGTCTATTGCAAGGATACACGTTGTACAATACATGGCTACACAGTTCTTTGATCAGAATGATGAGTCAACAACGGCTATGGCAAAAAATGAGTTTCAAAATGAGGATGCAAAATGGATCATGACCCAAGGAAGCTAGGAAATCCATCAGTGTCCAAATATTCTGGTATTCAACTGGCAGCGTACTTCTTGTTGATTTCATCAAGGAAAGGCTCGAAGTTGACCTTAGCTCTGCCATCAAAGAGGACCAGGCAGGTCTGTTTCTCGTACTTGGCCTGTAACAGATCTTCCATCCGTATGTTTTGTGTAGCAACTTTACTCGTGATGCCGAGCATCGTTGACTCCAGGACCAGCGTGAAGATACCGACAGAGTCGGAAGAGACTTTAATATGAAATTTGTCGTATTGACGAGGCGAGTATTGTTCAATGGAAAGGAGGATCTTTTTGTCGTAGAGATCTCTGGCAGTATAGAAGTACGATCCGAATTTCGGAGTAACTCCCGCCTTCTGGAGTTCACGGATGTGCCAATATTGTTTAGTAAAGGGAACGATAAATCGTTTCTTCCTATACATCTCGCTTAGTATTGCAGGCAGTGTGGTGTTAGGCTAGCGTACCCTTTCTTGTGCTGCATGGTGTTCATCGCAGCCTGTACATGATCCTGATAGCTGCTGATCTGTCCCTCGTAGTACTTCTTTCGCTCTTGCAAGTGCCGCAATGCCTCCTTCATGCTTTTCATCTCATGCTGACGCTGTAAGCGCTTCCGGTGTTTGCTCCGGACATCACCAGCTATTGCGTTCAGAAGGCCCTGGAATCCATCGTCACGGTCGATCTTGCCTTGTTTTTCAAGCTCAAGGAGGTTTGTAATTGCCAAGGCTTTGACAGCAGCAAATCTCCAACTACACTCAAGTGAGAAAAGAGCCTGGTCAGTCTGAGAAAGCTCACGTTCTGATGTCTTCTAACCTGTATGCATCGTCGACTGATGATGGCTGTCGTTTCGAGTGTTGTCTACTTTGCTCGTTGAGAGCTTCAGCTTCAAGAATATCCTCCCAAACAGATTCGTCTTCCTCAGTTACAGGGCGCATCAACGATTCCAAGAGGTCCTGAGCAGGCTGCACTCGCAAAATCGCTAGCACTCCACGTTTGGCCTGGACCCACAGCGTCTTTTCTCCTGCATGAGGATCTATGGGGAATTGTGTCAATAAGTGAGACTACAATAAACGATGGGTGTGACCTTTGACCGTGGCGAAACGATTAGTAAGTTCAAGCGTGATAGCCGTATCTCGGGCATCCTTCAACTCTTCATCTGCAAGATTCGGTACCCCTAACAGCTCATTAAGTATAACTCGCAGAGTATCATTGGGCTGAGGTGCCTTTGGTCAAAGTGATCTGAGATCTTGGTGGGATATATCAATTTATGTCTTACCAGAAACTTCAGATGTTGCAAGAGCAGGCCGTGCATGGTATAAACTTCATTCGGTGAGATATAGATGGGTTTTGGTTGCACCGTAACATCCAGGAACTCATGTGCATAGAAGTACGATTCAGCATCAGGTACATCAGCAACTGCTAGAATTATTGGCATTTTCCAAGAGATAGAATATTAATCACACCTTCAAGAAGCCAAGTACACATACGCCCGGAAGCCTCCTGGACGAAGTCGTTGATCGGCATAAATGTGGGCTGGTCATCTCCAAAATGTCTAGCAGTGATGATCTGGGTCAGAACTTTGGATACCTGGGCAAGGTTCTTGCGCGCAGTGACTTTGACAGTCTTGGGAATAATCTCGAAAACTTCTGGAGTCCTTAAAACGATAAATCATAATATTAGCTTGGCATAGTCGAAATCATTATGCTTACATAATGATGGGATAAATGTAGCGATAGTAAACCAAGCGCCCGATGCAGGCTGCGTATTGTTCTTCTGTGCCATCGGGGAATCGTTCCTGCTGAATTTCAGTAATATGCATTTTGATCCAAGAAATCTTTTACTCTCAACGCAAGAAGAGTTTCGCGAGCAAGGTACCTCATACTGAAAGGCAGCTTCTTTGTAGATGAAGTGACGGCTTTCACGAAGGCATCTGTCCACCATTGGACGAGTTGAAGCTCTAACAAAAAGTTGAACGAGAATCAGGTTATTGAGAAAAAATGCCTACGGCGAATGTACATAACCCTCGTTTCCGGGTATTCAAGAGCTTCTCTGAAATTAACATCTTTGGGTATGGGGCTGGCCACCCCTGACTTGAGTTCCTCCATAGTGATACGGGATTGATGTAGCTTTCATCAATGGGGAGTCACGTTAACAAGTCACGTTAACAGTGATTTAATGTAAGTGCACATACCAGTGTTGGATCAGTCTCGAGGTCCAGATCAATTGAATCAATGACCTCCCTAATAATAGTTTGGAAAGCATCTCGGGCAAAAGTGCTTTGTTTTGGTCGGATATAATGAACTGTAATATTCAGATAAATTGGATGGTTCCGCACAAGATCGTCGATAAAATCCGCATTTGTGATTTCGTCTCGAATTCCAAGCTGTATTCATTAGAAGGTACCAAGAGTCAAACATAAAGATAACTTGCCTGAAGCAATTTTAGCAATAGAAAATCTTCGCGGCGGTCCTGACCATAACCGAACAATGTCAAGACCACTCTCTCCGTAAATCTCCGGCTGGGCTCCGGTACACCATCCAACGATAGTTTGAGGAAAAGCCGACTGAGATATTCGCCGCGAGTCTGTAAGAGGTAGAAAAGCTGCTGGTAAAGTTCAAGTTTTCTCCTCGCAACATGATCTACAGCACTAGAACCGGAGAAAGGATCACCATGTTCCGCAAGGAGTTTGACCCTAGCATCATTCGTCGTTGTACTATCAGTTCCCTTTCGTTTCTTCGCATTATCAACTACTAGCGCAACCTTCACGTCGAGGTTGTTGACTTCATTTTCCAGAGCTTGATTTTCACGGATACATTCCACAACTTGCTTCCTAAGCCTCTCCACTTTAATCTCCTCGTGGAAGTCTGCCTCAGAATCGTCAAGCAGATGGACGAAGTTCTTGATCGTGCCAACAGAAACGTTGGTGCCCATGGTAAGTTGGCGATATTGTTCACGTGTCTCCCTGGCTCTGTAAAGAGCCTGGATCTTGATGACTTTGCTGAGATTAGTACGGTAATAATCCATCTTCTCTTTAAAATGACGCCTTATGAGAACGCCACGTAAGAATGCTTGTAAGATGGTGGCGACATAGTTGTTACGATGGAGGTGATCGCGCCAAGCATGATAATCACTTCTGACAAAGGCACCTCGAATGGCTGCTTGGAAATTTGTTACATTGGGAGTTGCATAATCAAGATTTCGTTTGAGCTCGAAATGGCGAAGTCGAACTAGACTGGCTCGAGAAAACGCCTGGAGTGAAGAGACCATTTTCAAATTCCTCGGGGTTTCAAGCGACTTGACGAGTGTCGTGTGTCTCTGACGAGCAATTTTTGCCCGTGTCCGTGCCTGGAAGGTTATCATTAGTGGAATGACATGTCGCAATCCGCGAATGAGGGCAAGCAAGCGCTTCCTAGCTAGACATGTGCGCGTAGCTGCCTGTATGCGGATCACTATATCTGTGGCATTCTCTAATTTGGCCAACTGGCTTCGGACACGGCGGCGGACTAGAATCCCGCGGAGCTGGGACTGAACGCCAATGAAGGCTGGACTCAACTTAGCCAACTGGTGATCCTGCCTCTGCAGGGACAGTCGAAAGTGTGCACCCCGAGCGAGAGCTTGGAAATGCACAATAGAGAACCCGATTTTGGGCCGACCGAATGTCTTCTTCAATTCCTGTCGTGCTGTTCTTGTGATTCGAGCACGAGCAAATGCCTGTAAACGGGTCATTGATAAGCTGATAGTACGAAGAGCCCCCTTGAATTTCTGGAACCGACGACGTTGCAAGACACCACGCGATTGTGCTTGAGTCTTGATAAAAATTAAGGACATCGCCCCGATGGAATGCAGATGTGTTCTCCAGCGATGTCTGATGAGAGTGGTTCGGACAGCCGCTTGCAATGCGACAACCCATGGAATGAGGTTTCTTCGCTGATGTCTCTGAGCCTGAATCTGATCTCGTAGCAAGTAACCTCTACACTGCGTCTGGAGCTTAGCGACATTTCGTTCAGCAAAACGCATGCGAGCTTGAGTGTTTGTACGAGCCTGTCTTGCAAGATAGCCGCGAGCTAGAGATTGGACGGCGATAATAGAACTCTCGCTCTCGTATAAGAGTCGGTGTTGGCCTGTGACGTGATAAAATATGGGATTTCACGTATACTTTTGAGATTGACTTACGCTCTTCCTGGGACTCTACCTCAACCTCTACTTCCTCATCAATCTCTTTGGCCAATTCTCGTCCAACATTACCAAAGTTAGGCATCGGAACACCAGCCTCCTTCAAGCCTTTCTGTGTCTTTTGCAGGTCATCGTCGGAGAAATGGAGATGGCCAATCAGGTTGCCGATTCGTTGTGCCATTCCTCGACGCGCGAGTAGGTGACTCGAAACAAGATACACTGTGAACACAAGACTTGAGGAAATAGAGAAAATAGTCACCTGAGTGCATGAATGCAATAGATGACTTTTGGTATATTCTTCTTCTCATATAGATCTGTGAGTTCGAAAATGAAGCCCTGTTCTCCTTGTGAGATGCCTCATCCAACGATTTATTCTATGAGACCAACCTCAGGTAATCCTGCATCACGAACGAACTTGAAGAACACGTTGATGTTATCTGAGTGACGGAAGTTGCGAAGGTTTGACGACTAGAAAGGGAAAGGAGGTCGAGTCGATACTATATCCCTCAACTAGGTTTACGAATTATACCTCAAAGATCCGTCGAACCGCTTGCGGATGAAAGACTCGGACCAGTTTTGCAAGAACAACGCCGTTGCGTAGACCTTCTTCCATTTCTACAATGTTGAACCCAATTTCTTCTCCGAGGCACCCTTCAATCCACTGATGTGCTTCTCCAACATGGCAGAGATACTCATACGCTTGGATAAGATGTCGTTGCGTGTCGGCCCAGTTGTTCCCATAATACCAGGCTGACAGATCAGGAACAGCGGGCCCACTTGGTGCTTTCAACTGCAAACGACCGGGAAGCCCTGCAACACCATCACTCTCTGAAATGGCAAACCCAGGGATTTCAGGAACGCTTGTGCTGTGAGAAATAGACGTCGTCTTTGCATATAAATCTTGTTTAAACCAGCCTTTCCTCGTAGAAACCCGGTTGACATCTTCCTGAACTAGTTTTCGATCCTGAATAGATGGGGCCTTTCCCTCTTCCCAATTCTCGTCACCATCACCACTTTTTATACGAGGAGAGTAATCTCTACGGCTGCTGATAGGATCTTCATATGCTGAAGCCCTCTTACTGGACATGTACGAGCTTCTATAAGGAGTCGAGGATATAACGGATGGGGACGGACATCCCATAGGTGATGACGACGATAACTGTGATGGGGTACTCCTCTTTGCTTCTAGCTCCGATAAAGGGGTCATAGAAAATAGCTTGGTAGGTCTTTGATCGTGAGTGAGAGAAGTAACAGATTTATTACGACTGAGGGTATAGAACGGTTGTTGAGCACTTTTCTCCCGCGTTGATAGAGTCGTGGAAGATCCATAAAGAGACCGGGATCGGTTTCTGGGAGTATCCATTGCGGATGTGGCTGGAGAAGGTGAGAAAATATGATGAGACTGTTGAGCAACCACGGGTGGGATATCGGGGCTGTTGTCTGACGAATTTGTTGATGGCGAATGCGAGGGTTGGGAAGTATGGTTACGAAGAGGGGAGCTTTGCCTGGACCTGGATGTTCTGGGCATTTCGTAGAATCGAGTACTGGATGGAGGGAAAATGTTCTGCGAAATTGAAGGATGCAGAACAGAGTATTTGGGAGAAGGGAACGCCGTGGATGAGGGTGTGCGGATAGGCGACGTCAGTGAGGGGGTATCTGCTGAAGCAGAAGTTCCTGTGATATTGGGAGAGAACGGTGATGTAATAATAGGGTCTGGTATGGTCCGCCGTTTAAGATACAGTGGCGTCTCTGAAGGAATACTAGAAGGGCCACTATGTAGGGATACTGGATTGCTCGTGCTATCCAGCGTAATATCTTCCGGAGCAGTAGGCTGTGACCTTGACTTTACAGTGTTATGGATGGGATTGTAGTTACCAGGAGGATGTTCCTCTGTCTCTACCTCTCGCACACGCTCCTCCCACTTGCCCCTGAGGACATCCAGACTGCTGCTAGGACGATGGGAGGGTGCTGCCCGTCTTCTCTGCCCCAGAGATGTGTTGGACGATCCAGTGGGAGTAGCAAGAATGCCCACTCCCGGTCCCGGCTGAGAGTTATTGCGTGGTGATCGTGAACTGCCTCCACTAGATGACGTCCTTTCCAAGAGACGCGTCTGATAGGCAAATGGTGCGCCAGGTAGTGGTTTATGTGTGTAATTTGGTGTCTGATTGGATGAACTCATGGGCATTTGGAAGCATAGGGAGGAAGGAGAAAAATTAGTGCTATAGTAAAGGAGGCCGATAGAACATCAACAGAGAATGCCCAAATGATCCACGTGCTATCTCTGTATTACAGAGCCATGTACATATTCATACTCATGACTGTGATCACCACAGCATGACAAAGTAATGTAGATGCTGGTGTTGGGAAGAACAAATTGCCTAAACTAACCCAGAGTAGTATAGGTTGAACTTTCTGGTTGGTTGTTACCAATAGTGTTATCCTTGATAGTGTTATGATTGTTACCTCATATTTAACAGATGTTTGTCTCATGTATAACATGACTTGGACACATGTAGGGTTCATTTTATCTCTTGACTCATAATTGCTGCACCTTGTGTATTCCTCATGTTGTATCAGTCAGCACCTCATGTAGTAGTAGAGACTTCCACATGTTCTCCTTATGTTTCTCTTATTTTATTCCTCAAGGATGCCTTTCTCTTTCCTTGTGATCATTAGGTATATATAGTTATAGATACAAGCCTGTATCTTTATACTTTACCAATTGACTAGTAGGCTGACATTTTGTCACCTCTAAACCTGTTATAGATTGAGCTGATTCTAAATTGCTCCATGCCTACAGAATCTCCTTACACCTTATATGTGCTAATGGCTTATTACTGGTTGGATTGAATATTTGTGCTCTAGCTGGCTACATTTGCTCTCTAATTCATGTTGATTATCTTTATTATTATTAATAGCAATGGCCAACTTTGTCACTACTCTCTCCAAACTTACTAGCTTTGCTAACTATCCTTTTTAGGAAAGTCATATTAAATCAACCCTTGCTCTCATCACCTACTCTGGGATTGTTTTCACTGCTGATAATATGCTGAATGCTTTGGTACTCCCTCAGACTACTGATGTGGATAAGATAGCCAGGAAAAACTTCCTAGACTCCTAAGTTTTAACTTTACCTTATTAAATAACTTATTAATGCATAACCAGCCTAATGCTGAAACTTTTTGGGCTCACTTTTGGACTCTTATTGTTATAACTTAAAGTTGGTCAATAAGAGGAACCTTGTATAGGGAGAACTCAATAGAGAACTCTGTACAGAATTTGTCTATCTTATATACCTAAGACTAATGATCTGTACTCTATAATTTTAGCCTACTCTAATGACCATGTGTATAACATGCTGTATGATATTATTCTTTCACCATCTCCCATCATAGCTTGTGATTGTGTGACAATGTGACTGTGACAGGGTCATATGACATTACACTAAACTTTAACACTGAGTTCCAAAATAGAAAATCAAAGAAGAAGAAAATAAATGAGAAAGGAATTTGAAAATAAATAGAGTTCACTGTTTTCAATTCTGATATTATTTCTTCTTCAAGGTTTCTTCTCTAGAGAAACTGACTTCCATTTTCACCAGTTTCTCTCTAACTTTCTCTATCTTCCATCCTCACACTCTATAGATAACATCCCTCCTGTAGTATAATCTGACACATCTACTTCCATCCTCATTTTTTAATCTAAATCCAGCACTACTAATACTAGTTTTTTTGTAAATATTTTCTTCAACTCCTTGAACATCTCTTCTTGTCTTTTTGTTTACTCCTACTTCTGATCTTTCTTTACCATATTGTGTCAAGATCTGGCTATTGCTGCAAAATTCTTGATGAACCATTGATAGTAATTTACAAGTTCTAAAAATTTCTGTATGTCCTTAACTTCTTTCAGAGTTAGCCAATACAATATCTCTTTCATCTTTTCTTCTTCTATCTTTATTCTCTCTGGTCCTATTATTATCTTTAAAAATCCTACTTCTCATACCTTCTACTTGCATTTTTCTGATTTCATATAAAAATTATTCTTTGCCAGCCTCTTCACTACTTCTTCTACTATTTCATCATGTTCTTCTTCCTTTTCTATTCTAATTCTTTGTTCATCATTATTTGAAATATTACTGGGAAGTTTGTGAGTTCAAAGAACATTACTATAGGTTCAAATGCTTCTTCTGGAATTATAAATACTGCCTTCCACTTGTCTCCCTTCTTTATTCATATATTGTTATTGAGAGGTCTATGAGATTGACAGAGGACTTTGACAATGCTGTAAATTTGAATTTTGGTGAGATAGCAGATTTTCTAATATCTATCCCTCTTTCAAATTACTGTAACTTGAAGCAAGGGACATTGGTCAAAAATGAATGAACTATGAAGCTGCAGGGTTAAGACAGTAAAATTCAGTCACTTGGTTAGATGTAAAAACATCTGTAGCATTTTCCTATAAGTTCATCTCTAAGCCAAAAGTATATTTTGCAATGTCAGCAGTTATCCAAAATCTTCTCTATCTCTTATTTTTCTTCTCTGTTAATAATGACCAGGTTTAGAGGGAAACTAGTATGTCTTTCAGAAATGGGGTTAGTAGAGATGGTAATAAACTTGATTACAGAAAATACCAGATATAACTTATACAAGATAGAGAAAAGCTTGAGATAATGTGATATAGGTTCAACTTATTTTTCCACCATATAAGGTTTGAGGTAGTGGTGAGACAACTTGGTAAAAGAGTATATTGTGTGAATTATAACCCCATCTCAGATTTATCTTTGTAAACACTTTCTTGGTTCCAATATTCTTGATTATATCCAAAATAAGTGGTAATGGGTAATTATTCTTTACTGTTCACTCATTGAAATACTAGTAGTCTTGTATTATTTTCTTCTTCCTGTCTTTTTTCCCTACAAAAAATATAGGCACAGTCTGGGATGACTTTGATAGCTAAATATATCCCTTTCTTATCTGCTCTTTTATAAATTCCCTTACTTTCTCTTTCTTTTCTCTGAACAAGAGGTAAAATTTTCCTTTTCTTAGTATAAATCACTTCTTTAAATCTATTGCATGATCCCACACCTTTCTTATCAGTATCCTTTCACTCTGCTTCTTTCCAAACACCTTAATCCACTTATGAAATCTTTTTAGTACCAATTTCCTTATCTCCTCTTTAAATCTTGCTATTTCCTCTTTTTTATCCCATATTTCCCATTCTTCCACCAACCTTTTTACTTTCATTGTTCTTTTCTTTTCCTCTCTCTTTTCTTGCTTTCTTTCTTCTTTCTTTTGTTTTTGCCACTTCAATTTTCCTTGTTTCAGCCTCTACTACTTTTCATACTTCTCTAAACATCTTATCATTCTCACTTCTCTTGTTCTCCAGTCAATCTCAGAGTTATAGCATGCCAGCTATGGTATCTCTAAGATTACACTCCACTTCTGTCTACCAATTACACCTATTTCTATCCTTTTTCTATATTCTTAATAATAAATATTAAATTTTACTATATGTTCAATAGATCTCTCTTTGTTACAAAAAACTGTCTATGTTTCTTACATATATGGGTTTTTCTAATTTTTTTAGCTTAAATCTCAGCTTTCTTGTAAATTCTGAACTCATCATTAGTTTAGTTGTTCTACTATCCAATAGCACCTCCACTATTATTCCTTTTTGTATATCTATCCTTTCTAGCCCAATTTTTACTGTCACTTCTCTCAACATGTTCCCATTGTTCAGATCATAGCAGAATGTATTATTCACTATTCTAGAAAGCATTGCAAATCTGTTTGTATTATTGAGATCTCCTTTCCCATTTAAATTATTCCTTGTATTCTATCTCTCTTCAATCCTTTTATTATTTTTGTTTCCCCTATATTCTAGTCTTTTTTATTTCCTAATTATGTTCCCTATTTCTTTGTTTCTAAAATTTCTCACTAAATATCTAAATCCTCCATAGTTGTAACAATTTCTGTTTTCATAATCTACTTCCATGGTATATGGGTTACATGGTATAATCCCTGCCTGCTAGTTTGGGCAGTCATGATGTGCTCAAAATAATCCTTTGTAAGTGTTAATGGGCCCTCTTCTTATTCTACCTTATACTTTTTACCAACTACTTTTATTTACTGCTCTAAGGAAAGTGTAAACAATTTTGACCTAAAAAGATTGTTCTACTCTAGACAAGATCTTAAGGACACTTGTCATTCTTCTATGTGTACTGGTTACAAGGAAACCAATAGCATAGAGCTGATAGATGAAAAGGTATATAATATATCTACACAAGGTAATACATCTGAAGTGCACTAGTGGGCTTTGGTACAACCAAATGGCCAAGCTTTGCCTGCCTAGCTAGTATATCCCTTGAGCCTAAGGTTTAGCTGTATCTTTTTGACTAAAAAGCAGTGTTGCTCTTTGGTTGAGGATGATGAGAGAGTAAGTGAGAAAGAGCTCTGAGCCGGGTAGTTTTAGAAGAAAATTGAGTTCTAATGTTATAACTTAAAGATCTTAGAGTTGGTTAATGAGAGAAACCTTGTATACAAGAGAACTTAATAGAGAACTCTGTACAGAATTTGTCTATCTTATATACCTGAAACTAATAATCTGTGCTCTACAATTTTAGCTTATTCTAATAACTATGTGTATAATATGTTGTATGATATTATTCTTTCACCATCT